>RRZU011155832.1_pt1 | contig 17956 bp, 17 predicted proteins | sample 2165561 | NCBI WGS metagenome assembly RRZU01 (sample SAMN10456909, study PRJNA506462) | wastewater metagenome | isolation source: wastewater sludge | place: USA: Moscow, Idaho | reverse complement strand
GGCCAGCAGCGGCGAGATCAGGAACTTCGAGGAGCTCGCGAGTTGCAGCAATCCCGAGGCCCTGACGTATTCGCCATCCGGAACCAGTTCGCTGACGCTGGCCTGCAGGGCTGGTTCCGTCAACGAGGCCAGCGTCGACGACGCGGCGATTCCGCCGAGAATCAGGACCATGGAGGGATCGGGCGTCGAGACGGTCCACGCGACTAAGGCCAGGCCACCGATCGATCCGCCATCCCCGATCATCATCAAGATGCGTCGGTCGAAGCGGTCGGCGAGTGTGCCGGCGATCGGCGCCAGCACGACGAGGGGAGTGAACGCGCACAGCTGGACCGCTGCCACCGCCGTCACGGACTCGTAGCGCCCGAACATGTAAACCGCGAGCGCGAACGCGCTCACCCCCGTGCCGATCGAGTCGACGAGGGCGCCGACGAACAGAAACCGAAAGTGCCTCACAGCATGCCCCCGAGGCGCGTGAGCAGCGCTCCGGGTTCGCACCCGAGGAGGCGTTCGGCGGCCTGGATGACCCCCAGTAGGCGGCGTTGGCGCTGGCTGGTCTCGCCGACGAAGATGCCTTCATCGGTTAGCATGCCACCAGCTATCAGCAAGATCTCGACGTCCTCCAGGGGTTGTGGCGTGTTGAAGGTCCCCGTGCTCACGCCCTCAATCACCACCTGGACGAGGCACGGGGTGAGTCCGCGCACCATGGCGACGTTGGACTGCAGATGGAACTCGGCATTGCCAGCGACGTGCAGCTGTTCCGTGAGTTCCGCGTTCGTCGACGGGGCCTGAGCGCCCGCGAGGATCGCCACGAATTTCGTCAGGGGATCTGCATCGCCGTCGGCGATGTGTTGTGCGCGCGCCGCCACCGCCTCGATCGTCCGATCGATGATGGCCGTGAGGATCTCTTCCTTGCCGCTGAAGTGGTAATACAGCGTTCCCTTGGCGATGCCGGTCGCCGCCAAGATGTCCTCGATGGTGGTCGCCTGGAAGCCCTTCGTCGTGAAGAGGTGCTCTGCGGCGTCGAGGATCTGATTCTTCCGCTGCCGCGGCTGCATGCTCACTCTGGTCACGTTTCCCCCAAACCTTGACCGACCGACCGTCAGTCTAAAAGATGCGAGGAGCGATCCGCAAACTGGAAGAGAGCGTTGTTAGATCACGGGCGTGTACCGGGAGAGCCCGAGTGGTCGCGAAGTCGTCGGGGTGGGGTTATCCGCCCACCCGCGCACGAGCCGGGTCAGTCGATTCGGTCGAGGATGAGCGAGCGGTCCGGGACGGGGCCGCCGATGTCGATCGCCCGCTTGGCGGCCTCCTCGGCCGACTCGATGCGTTCGGGATCGTCGGTGTGCAGTGTCAGCAGCGGTTGTCCGGCGTGCACGTGATCGCCGAGGTCGACATGAAGCTCGACCCCTGCTGCGGCCTGTACCGGGTCCTCCTTGCGGGCGCGACCTGCACCCAGGCGCCAGGCCGCCAGCCCGATGTCCCAGGCGTCGATGCGAGAGATCACCCCACCTTGATGTGCGGTCAAAACCTGCTGATGGTGGGCCACAGGCAAGCTCGCGAACGGGTCGCCGCCCTGCGCCGCGATCATGTCGTTCCAAACATCCATCGCACGCCCGCTGGTGAGCGCGTCGAGCGGGTCTGCGTCGACCTTGGCCCCGGCGACCATCTCCCTCGCCAGAGCGATGGTGAGCTCGACGACGTCGGCCGGACCGCCACCGGCCAAGACCTCGACCGACTCCCGCACCTCCAGTGCGTTACCGGCCGTGCGTCCCAGGGGGGTGTTCATGTCGGTGAGGAGCGCCACGGTGTTGACGCCTGCGGCTGTGCCCAGCCTCACCATCGTCTCGGCCAGTGTGCGCGCGGAGGCCAGGTCCTTCATGAACGCACCGGAGCCGGTCTTCACGTCCAGCACGAGCGTTTGCGTTCCTTCGGCGATCTTTTTGCCCATGATCGAGGAGGCAATCAGCGGAATCGACTCGACGGTCCCCGTGACGTCGCGCAGTGCGTACAGCTTCTTGTCGGCGGGAGCCAGCCCGGAGCCTGCGGCACAGATCGCAGCGCCAACCGTCGCCAACTGTGCGTACATCTGTTCGTTGGTGAGGGAGGCCCGCCACCCAGGAATGGACTCGAGCTTGTCGAGCGTTCCGCCCGTGTGGCCGAGGCCCCGCCCGGACAACTGGGGAACGGCGACACCGCAGGCCGCCACGATGGGTGCCAAAGGCAGGGTGATCTTGTCGCCCACTCCGCCGGTGGAGTGCTTGTCGGCCGTGGGCTTTCCGAGTTTGGAGAAGTCCAGGCGCTCCCCGGAGTCGATGATGGCTTGCGTCCACGCGACGAGCTCGGCCTCGTCCATGCCTTCGAAGTAGATGGCCATCGCCAGCGCAGACATCTGCTCGTCGGCAACACGGCCTGCTGTGTACTCGTTGATGAGCCACTGGGCCTGGGCGGGAGTGAATGTCCCGCCGTCGCGCTTTGTACGAATCAACTCGACGGTGTCATAGGCGTACACGTGGGGAGTATGTCACCGCCGGGTCGGCATCGCCACCGTTGTTGGGGTCCACGTTCTGCGGGCAACGCGCCGCTTGGTCGTGGGTCCGCAGTGCGGTGAGATGTGCTGGAATCGGATCGCGCGGCAGCGAGCCACGCGAAGGTGTCGAAAGGGGACGTGGATATGAGGGTTGCTCGGTATGTGGCGGCCGGTCAGGAGCCGTCCTTCGGTCTCATCGAGTTGGCCGCAGACAACGGGGACAACCCCGACACGATTGCCCGCATCACCGGCGATCCGCTGGCGGGACCCGTCGAGTTCGCGGGCGAACGGATCTCGTTGTCCGAGGTTCGCCTCGTTGCGCCGGTCCTGCCTCGAAGCAAGATCATTGGGATCGGCAAGAACTACGCCGATCACATCGCCGAGATGAAGACGCCTGCCGCAGAGGGAATCTTGACCTTCTTCAAGCCGAACACTTCGGTCATCGGTCCCGATGAGCCGATCGTGCACCCGGCCGCTAGCGCGGAGGTGTCCTATGAGGGCGAACTGGCCGTTGTGATCGGCAGGATCTGCAAGCAGGTCCCCATCGAACGAGCTGCGGAGGTCATCTTCGGTTATACAGTCGCCAACGATGTGACCGCGCGCGACTGGCAACGTGACGACGGGCAGTGGACGCGGGCCAAGGGGTCCGACACGTTCTGCCCACTCGGTCCGTGGATCGTGACGCACCTCGGTATCGAGGAAGCGTCTGACCTCGCGATTCGCACGACCGTCGACGGTGCGTTGCGGCAGGACGGAACGACGGGGCAGATGATCCATGGCATCGCCGAACTCGTGGCGTACTGCAGTTCGTTTGCGACCCTCCTGCCCGGAGACGTGATCTTGACGGGTACTCCTGCGGGGGTGGGGCAGGTTGCTCCTGGACAACGTATTGACGTCACCATCGATGAGATCGGGACATTGTCCAACCCGATGATCGCCGAGGAGGCCTAGGCGTGGGTCCAGGGTCACGCCTCGGAGGGTCCTGGCTGGCCGATCTCGACACCCCTCCGCCTGGCGTCGCCTATCACCGAGTCCTGTCCGGGAAGCACGCCACGGTGCTGCGGTCGACGACGGGCGTCGTTGTCTCTCTCGCGATGTTCGCGGTGCTGGTGCCGCTGCTCACGCAGGGGTTCATAGCGATTGCATGGCTCCTGGGGGGAAGGCGTGGCCCGTTCCAGAACTACCTGGCGGCGGCGAAGGTGTTCGAGAACGCCGGTGGGATGGCAGGCGTTCAGTTGGGCATCGCCGCGCTGACCCTGATTGCTGCAGCGACAGTCGTCCTCGTCCACGGTGTTGCCCCCCGCTGGCTGATTTCGGTCGAACCGGGTGTGCGGTGGCGGTACTTGCTGTTGGCCGCAGGTCTGGCCGCCATCGTTCTCAATGCCGCCTTGTGGATCTCCCGGTGGAACCAGCCGTGGGACCCGCATCCCCAAACGGACATGTGGGCCTTCCTGGTGGTCATCGTGCTCACCTCCCCGTTGCAGGCGCTCGGGGAGGAGGTGTTCTTTCGCGGCTACCTCATGCAGGCATTCGGGTCGAAGATCGCCGCCCCGTGGTTCGCGATCACGACGTCGGCCGTGGTGTTCGCTCTCTTCCACGGGACCCAGAACCTGCCACTGTTCTTGGACCGGTTGGCCTTTGGTATGCTCGCTGGGTTCCTCGTGGTCGCGACGGGCGGGCTTGAGGCCGCCGTCGCCGCTCACGTGGTGAATAACCTGTTTGCCTTTGGGTACGCCGTTCTCGAGTCCTCGGTGTCCCAAGCCAAGGCCGTGCAGGAGATCGGTTGGGTGGACGCTGCGTTCGATATCGGGGGGTACGCCGTGTTCGCGGCGATCGCCCTCCTGATCGCCCGGCGGATGAACGTCTCCACCACGACCCCGACCCTTCGTTGATGGGAACCGTTATCGGTTTGAGGCGCGGGTGTCGGTTCTAGTAATGTTGTCTCTCGCTGGTCACAAGCCAGTACGTGAGGGCGGTACAGACTGCGTGACCCGCAGCCCACACTGGTTCTCACGCTTTGGGGTATGGGGTAATTGGCAGCCCAACGGATTCTGGTTCCGTTAGTTCAGGTTCGAGTCCTGGTACCCCAGCGGACGGAGGTCCGCTGGTTCGCTGGAAGTCGGCGCATCCGGTAGGCTCTCTCCGGCTAGCTAGGGCCCCGTTGTGTAGCGGCCTAGCACGCCGCCCTCTCAAGGCGGTAGCGCGGGTTCGAATCCCGTCGGGGCTGCCAGATTTTGCGCGTGATGCCCGGACCCTCTGGTCCGGGCATTTTGCTTTGCTGCCGTCTCCGCTGCCGGTCAAGTCGGTGCCGTGGACGTTCAGTCAGCCCATGACTGGAGTGTCGAGGGGCCGGTCATTGCAGGCTCGAGCGTGAATGGGTGATTGCGGAACCGGTGTGGAATTTGAATGATCGACGGACGGCAAAGACGCCACCATTCATCGCGGGTAACTAGGGTTCCTGGTGCGGGTATCGACACGAGCCATTGATGATCGAGGGCCTGTGCAGGCGTTTTGGGCGTGTCTTTCCGTGCTCAGCAGTGCAAATGACGTGGCTTTTGGGGGCTGCGCGGTCCAAAAACCACCGCCTCGTGGGGTCCTGGCGGGATTCACGTCCTGGTGAGAGCCTCATCGGTTGAACGATGAACTTCCCTGTGCAGGTTGACGTTTTTGGCCATCGCGCTGCGCTCGCCTCGATCCCGTGCGCAAGGGTGTCCATTGTTTTGATGACACCCATGAGCATTCTCGATGTTCGTCGCTGCCTCGAAAAGTAGATAAGGTAACAACCGTGTTCAAGGGTAAGCGACCGCAAACTTTGAGCATTTGCAGAGCCGGAGAATGACACGTCGAATGCAGCGATCACCCCGTCGCTGTCGCCGATCGGCCGTACGCGTCACTCTTGCCGCACGAGCGAGCGACCGACCGGTGGGTTGCCCGTGCGGACGGACATCCTTGGCTGTCACCCCCCGTGGCAACCGAATGTTCGGCTCGTCGGTGACTGTCGGTTTTCGGCGGGTGACCCCCCGTCCACCGTGCGAGTCGAGCGTTGAACGCAGGTCTTCGTATTTGAACTGACCTGATCCCCCCGGCGGGCGTCCCGGCCCCCCAAGGCCTTCGGGCCCCGGGACGCCCGCAAAGGGTCTCTATTCGTGAGGCACCTTCATGAAAATCGTGCGCGCCGCTGCGACGGTGCTGCTGTTGTTGTCGGGCGCACTTGGTCTGGCATCGTTCGCTGTTTCGGTCGCGACGCTCACTGGCGCCGTGCAGCCCCTCGTCGTCGTGTCGGAGTCCATGAGGCCCAACTATGAGGTTGGTGACCTGCTGGTCGCCGTGCGCGTCCCCTGCCACGATCTGCACGTGGGCCAGGTGGTCACCGTGTCTGATCCCCGTGACCCCGATGCCCTCGTCACGCATCGCGTGGTGGCCATTCGGTCCATCGGTAGCCAACGATGGGTCAGCCTCAAGGGTGACGACAACGACGTGGCCGATCCGCTGACGTACCGGATCGATCGTGACGGGGAGGTGCTGGCCCCCGTCCTGCGCATCCCCCTGCTGGGTGCCCTGCTGAATGGGGTTCGGTCGGCGTGGGTGGCGGTGCCGCTGGTTGTCAGCCTCGGGGCCTGCGTGCCGTGCGTCGGCCATCGCGGCTCCGGTCGACGTGGATTCCCCTCCGCACCTGCGGGATGATGCGCGTCGAGGGCCAGTCTGGGGGAGAGGCTAGGCTTCACCTCCGGTGCGGCGCAGGACCTCGGAGAGGCGTTCCGCGGCAGCGATGACGGCTGGCGCGTGCAGGCGTCCAGGCTGTCGTGTCAGGCGCTCGATGGGACCAGACACGCTGACCGCCGCGATGACCTTGCCGGAGGGCGAGCGCACCGGCGCCGAAACTGACGCGACGCCCGGTTCGCGCTCGGCCACGGATTGCGCCCAGCCGCGTCGACGTACGCTCGTGAGCGCGACGGCGGAGAAGGTTGCGTTCTGCAACCCACGCTGGATGCGTTCCGGGTCGTCCCACGCCAGCAACACCTGCGCGGCCGAGCCGGCAGACATCGTCAGTTGACTGCCCACGGGGATCGTGTCGCGCAGACCGGAGGGTCGTTCGGCGGCGGCCGCACACACTCGCAGGTCCCCCTGGCGACGGAACAGCTGGGCGGATTCGCCAGTGATGTCCCGTAGGCGAGCGAGTACCGGCCCCGCCGTCGCGAGCAGTCGGTCCTCGCCAGCGGCCGCAGCGAGTTCGCTGAGCCGGGGTCCCAGGATGAAACGCCCCTGCAGGTCGCGGCTGACCAATCGGTGGTGTTCAAGTGCGACGGCGAGTCTGTGGGCGGTGGGTCGCGCCAGTCCGGTCGCGGTCACCAGGCCCGCGAGGGTGGTCGGTCCCGTCTCAAGCGCACTGAGGACGAGGGCCGCCTTGTCGAGCACCCCGACGCCACTGGAGTTGTCCATAGGATGATACTGCCGTCTCGGATTCTGATATGCAAGTGCTAGCCTGAATTCACGCACAGAAGCGTGTCGAAAGGACCCCTGATGGGCAAGACGCTCAGCGACAAGATTTGGGACGCGCACGTCGTCTACGCGGCCGACGGCGAGCCGGACCTGCTGTACATCGACCTGCACCTCGTGCACGAGGTGACGAGTCCGCAGGCCTTCGATGGCCTTCGGCTTGCTCACCGTACCGTGCGCCGACCCGACCTGACGATCGGCACCGAGGATCACAACACGCCCACCCTCAACATGACCCTGCCGATCGCCGACCCGGTGTCGCGCCTGCAGGTGGACACCTTGCGGGCGAATGCGGCGGAGTTCGGCCTGCGGCTCCACTCGCTCGGAGACAAGGACCAAGGCGTTGTGCACATCATCGGGCCGTACCTGGGCCTGACACAGCCGGGGCTCACGATCGTGTGCGGCGATTCCCACACGGCAACGCACGGTGCCTTCGGGGCACTGGCCTTCGGCATCGGGACGTCCGAGGTTGAACACGTCCTGGCCACCCAGACGCTGCCGCAGGCGCGACCGCAGCGCATGGCCGTCAACATCACCGGCGAACTCCAACCGGGCGTGACGCCCAAGGACGTCGTGCTGGCGCTGATCGCCAAGGTCGGCACCGGCGGAGGCCAGGGGTACGTGGTCGAATACCGAGGCTCCACCATCGAGAACATGTCGATGGAGGGTCGCATGACGATCTGCAACATGTCGATCGAGTGGGGTGCACGCGCCGGCATGGTGGCACCCGATGAAACGACCTTCGCGTACCTCAAGGGGCGTCCCCACGCCCCAGAGGGTGAAGCGTGGGATCAGGCCATGGCCTACTGGAAGACCCTCTATACCGACGAAGACGCCACCTTCGATGCTGAGGTCGATCTCGACGTTTCCGAACTCACGCCGTTTGTCACCTGGGGAACCAACCCCGGTCAGGGCGTCCCCCTGGCCGCCGAGGTGCCGTCCCCAGACGACTTCAGCGACCCGGTTGAGCGGGCCGCCGTCGAGCGCGCGCTGGAGTACATGGATCTCGAAGCCGGAACCAAGATGCGCGACGTCTCCGTTGACACGGTGTTCCTGGGTTCGTGCACCAACGGTCGGATCGAGGACCTGCGGGCTGCCGCCGAAGTCATCAAGGGCCACAAGGTGGCCGACGGGGTACGGATGCTGGTCGTCCCCGGGTCGGCGCGCGTGCGTCTCGATGCCGAGTACGAGGGGCTCGACCAAGTGTTCTTGGACGCCGGTGCCGAATGGCGAGGAGCGGGCTGCTCGATGTGTCTGGGCATGAACCCCGATCAGCTCTCGCCGGGTGAACGCAGCGCCTCGACGTCCAACCGGAACTTTGAAGGACGTCAGGGCAAGGGCGGGCGGACCCACCTCGTGTCGCCTCCCGTCGCCGCCGCAACAGCCATCGTCGGGCGTTTGGCTACGCCTGCGGATCTGTAAAGGAGTAACGGACTCATGGAGAAGTTCTCCGCTCACACAGGCGTCGGCGTCCCGCTGCAGCGCAGCAACGTCGACACGGACCAAATCATTCCCGCCGTCTACCTGAAGCGGGTAACACGCACGGGCTTCGAGGACGGGCTGTTTGCCGCCTGGCGTCAAGACCCCGATTTCGTCTTGAACAAGGAGGCCTATTCGGCCGGAACGGTCCTGGTGGCCGGCCCCGACTTCGGGACCGGGTCCTCGCGGGAGCATGCCGTATGGGCCCTGCAGAACTACGGATTCCGCGTCATTATCGGTTCCCGCTTTGGTGACATCTTCCGCAACAACGCCGGCAAGGCGGGGCTGGTGGTCGCGCGTGTTCCGCAGGACGTCGTGGAGACCCTGTGGGAGGCACTGTTGGCCGATCCGGGTACGACCATCACGGTCGACCTCGAGGCGGTAACTATCGAGTGCGCCGGGCAGGTGTACCCGTTCGAGATCAACGACTACACGCGGCACCGACTGCTGGAGGGCTTGGACGACATTGCGCTCACCCTCCAAAAGGATGATGCGATTGCCGCATTCGAGGCTCAGCGCCCAGCGTTCCTCCCCACAACGCTACCGGCTAAGACGCCCAATTGACCCCTGACGGGGGGCAATACCGGTAGTTTTGTCCCACGTTCAGGGGGCTTCCGCCTCGGGATGCTTGACGTCCCTCAAGTCTGGGCGGCGATAATTTCTCCGTGAAGGAGCCAGGTACGACAAGCACCACTACGTGGGAGGCAGAGTGAACAAAGCTGAGCTGATTGCTGAGTTGGCGAACCACTTCGATGGCAACAAGGCAGAGGCGTCGCGTGCGCTCAATGCCGTCATCGACACGATCACCGACCTGACCGCTCGAGGCGAGAAGGTCTCCATCACGGGCTTTGGCGCCTTCGAGCGCGTGCACCGTGAGGCGCGTCTGGTTCGCAACCCTGCGACCGGTGAGCGCAAGGAGGCCGAAGAAACGTACGTTCCACGGTTCCGGGCTGGAACTGAGCTGAAGGCTCGAGTAGCGGCCGGACCCAAGGAGTAGCGCACGGCGTGGCTACGGCTCAGTGCCCCGATCCCGACACGACTGACACCGTGAAGGAATCGGGGCACTGGTCTGTTTGGGGGAGCGGATCGGCCGAACCTGGCTCGCGAATGTGCAAGGCTGCCAGGCACGAACACGTCGAAAGAGGGTGCCATGCCGGACCCAAGACAACGACTGGCGCAAGCCAACCACGAGCCGACCAATCGTGCCTTTCGCGCCGCCGCGAGGTTCGGCGGTTGGCTATTACGCAGGATCACAAAGCAGGACTGGCGTCCGGGAGAACAACTGCCCACCACCGGGGGCCTGATCGTTGTTGCGAACCACGTGTCGAACTTTGACCCCGTGGCGTTGTCCCACTTCATCATCTGGGCCGGGCGTTGGCCCCGATTCTTGGCCAAGCGCGAGCTGTGGGACGTTCCCCTGCTCGGACGGCTCATGCGGGCCTTGGGGCAGATCCCTGTCGACCGAAACACGCATCCGGCCGCTGACAGCCTGCGCGCCGCTGCGCACGCGCTGGAGCGCGGACAGTGCGTGGTGATCTACCCCGAAGGGACGATCACCACCGACCCGGATGGTTGGCCGATGACGGGTCGCCGCGGGGCCGCTCTGCTGGCCAGCATGACGGGATGCCCCGTCGTCCCCATCGCCCAGTGGGGTCCGCAAGAGGTCATGGGCTTCAAGAAGCCCACATTCCCCAAGATCATTCCGCGGCGCACCATGCATGTGATCGTCGGACGGGCGTTCGCGCCGATCAAACCCGATCCGATTCCGCCTCCGCGCAGAGCTCGAATTCTCACGAACGCCTACATGCAGGCAATCACCGAACTGCTCGGCGACTTGCGGGGATTGGAGCCGCCACAGGATCGTTACGATCCGCGGTTGGGAACTCGCGTTCCGCAGCCGGGGACGACACCGGGGTCGATACGGTAGTCCGAGACGAAGGGAACCGCAGATGCCTCAGCCGACAGATCGCATCCGAGTCGCCGTGATTTTCGGCGGCGTGAGTTCGGAGCACGAGATCTCCTGCCTGACGGCGGGGGGAGTGACCCGCGCCATCGATCAAAGTCGCTACGAAGTGCTGGGCATCGGGATCACTCCGAACGGCACGTGGGCTCAGGTCGACCGCGATGCACTCGCCTCCATGGAAGTGATTGATGGGAAGCTCCCCAGTCTCAGCAACGACGTTGTTCCCGCAACCGTCATGCGGCGACCGGGCGGAGGCGGTCGCGTCGCGACCGTTGTGGGGGACGCATTGACCGATGTCGCAGACTTCGACGTCGCATTCACGTTGCTTCATGGCCCCTTCGGGGAGGACGGCACCATCCAGGGCCTGCTCGAGATGTACGAGATCCCCTACGTGGGCAGTGGGGTGGCGGGCTCCGCGATCAGCATGGACAAGGACCTCATGAAGCGGGCCTTGCACTCTGCCGGGCTGCCTGTCGGTCCGTGGGTCTCCATCACGCCCGCCCAATGGCAGGCCGACCCGGACGCGATGATGGAACGCGCGAAGGAGTTCACGCTTCCCGTTTTCGTCAAACCGGCACGGGGCGGATCCTCCGTCGGTATCACGCGGGTCAGCGACTGGGCCGACCTGCCCTCAGCCATCGCCGAGGCCCAGCGTTGGGACCCCAAGGTCGTCATCGAGCAGGGCTTTTGCGACGTGCGTGAGATCGAATGCGCAGTGCTGGCCTCGGCCACGGGGGGGCCGCCCGACGTGTCTCGCCCCGGTGAGATCGACATGCACACCGATGACAAGTTCTACGACTTCCAGGCGAAGTACCTGCCCGACGACCAGGTGAGTCTTCACATCCCCGCCGACCTGCCGCCCGAGCACCAGGCTGCCGCGATGGACATCGCCGTTCGGGCGTTCGACGCGCTGTTGACCGAGGGCCTCGCGCGCGTGGACCTGTTCCTCACACCCGATGGGGACGTCTTCGTCAACGAGCTCAACACCATGCCGGGGTTCACGCGCACCTCCATGTACCCGATGATGTGCGCCGACAACGGGGTCGACTACTCCTCGTTGATCGGTCGGCTCATCGACGTCGCTTTGAATCGTTCGCTGGGCCTGCGGTGAGCGATCCGACGGTCTCGTCGGTGGGGGAGTTCGGCCTGATCGACCTCGTCACATCCGAGTTGGTCCCCTCGCCCTTCGTGAGCGTCGGGGTTGGTGATGATGCGGCCGTGTTCCGTCTCGACAACGACGGCGTGTGCTCGACCGACACCATCGTGGAGGGGGTGCACTTTCGACGCGACTGGTCCAGCGCGACCGAGGTCGGACGCAAGGCCATTGCTCAGGCGGCGGCCGACCTTGAGGCTATGGCCGCGCGTCCCCGGCTCGCGGTCGTTGCGGTTTCGCTACCGAAGGACCTGCCGCTGACCTGGGCGGTCGAGTGCATGTCCGGGGTGCGGTCCGAATGCGACCGCGCGGGATTGACCCTCGTGGGTGGGGACACGACGGCATCACGCGACATCACCCTCGCTGTGACGGTCATCGGCGACCTCGGTGGACGGCAGCCCGTCCTCCGCTCGGGAGCCGCCGCAGGTGACGTTGTCGCGATCCGTGGGCGATTGGGGTGGTCCGCAGCCGGGCTCGCCGTGCTCATGCGCGGATTTCGCTCACCGCGGGCTGTGGTGGACGCCTACCGTGTTCCCGAGATCCCGTACGGGCAGGGCCTCGTGGCGGCCCAGGCGGGGGCCACGGCCATGCTGGATGTGTCCGACGGGCTGATCGCCGATCTGCGTCACATTGCCGATGCCTCCGATGTGGCGATCAACATCGACTCGTCGGCCCTCGTCGTCGCCGAACCCATCGTGACCGTTGCCACGGCACTCGGTACCGATCCCCTGCAATACGTCCTGACGGGGGGAGAGGACCACGCCCTCGCGGCATGCTTTCCGCCTGGCAGCGTTCCCGAAGGCTGGGAGGCGATCGGTTCGGTGTCGGTCGGTCCCGCCGGGGTCCTGCTCGACGGCGGTCCGCTCGACGCCGAGGGCGGGTGGAACCACTTCGCCTGACGGCGTGGGCGCTCCTCACCTTGCGAGCGGTGCCGTAGGGTGCTGATCATGGCGACCCGCACGTCTTCCCCCGCGCGGACCGGTTCCAGTCGTACGCGGCAGGCGGCCCCGAAGAAGAAGGCGACGTCCCGTTCGCGCACGAAAACGAACGAGACGTCGCTCGGATCGCTGCTGTCCGCGATTGCGACAGGCCTTGTCAAGGCCCTGATCGCGATGTGGCGTGGACTGGCGTACCTCGTCGGCAGCGCCGCCCGGGCCATCGGCACGTCGGCGCGCGATGTCGACCCTGCCGTGCGTCGCGACGGGGCGGGGCTAACCATCTTGGCCGCGGCCATCGTCGTATCGGCCGCCTTCTGGTTCCAACTGCCCGGCAGCGTGGGCGAAGCGCTGCGCATCGGCATCTCGACCGTGTTGGGCTCGTTCAGCTACGCCTTGCCGTTGTTCTTGGTGGCGGCAGCGTGGCGCACGCTGCGACACCCGGATCGAAACGGACCCGCTGGGCGGCAGGCCGTCGGCTGGACGTTCCTGCTGTTCGGCCTGCTCGGACTCGTCAGCGTCTCGGCGGGGTTGCCGCGGCCAGACGATCCGGGAGCGCTTCGAGCGGCCGGAGGCATGATCGGTTTCCTGTCTTCGAGCCTGTTGGCCGATCTGCTCACCGTGTGGGTGGCGGTCCCGCTGCTCGTCCTGATCACACTGTTCGGCCTGCTCGTCATCATCGGCACGCCGCTGCACGAGCTGGTCGGTCGAGTCACCGGACTCGTGCAGCGCGTGCGTGAGCGCGGGGGACACCGCGATGACGTGACCTACGGCGTCGACGAGGCCTACGAGACGCCACTGGTCACCAGCCCTGAGGAGCGCGACGAGCCCTCCGCCGAACTGGTGGAGATCGAGCCGCCGAAGGCGCTGGAGCCGGTCCGGCCACGCAAATCGTCAGCTCCGGTGGCCGTCGTTGAACCGTCGGAGCCGATCGAACTCGAGGCGCCCTCCCACTCGGCCATTCCGCAGCGCATGGAACAACTCACGTTGTCCGGCGATGTCAGCTACCTGCTGCCGGACAACCAACTGCTCAAGACCGGAACCGTTCCGCGCGCCCGGACCGAGGCCAGTGACGGCGTCGTCGGTCGGCTGACCGAGGTGCTGCGCCAGTTCGAGATCGACGCCACGGTCACGGGGTACACGCGTGGTCCGACAGTGACCCGTTACGAGGTCGAACTCGGCACGGCCGTGAAGGTCGAGAAGGTGACGGCCCTCGCGAAGAACATCGCCTACGCGGTCGCGTCGGCCGACGTGCGCATCTTGTCCCCGATCCCCGGCAAGTCCGCGATCGGAATCGAGATTCCCAATACGGACAAGGAAATCGTCTCCCTGGGCGATGTGCTGCGATCGTCCAAGGCGCGCAACGATCACCACCCGATGACAGTCGGGCTCGGAAAGGACGTCGAGGGCGGGTTCGTGATCGCCAACATGGCGAAGATGCCGCACCTCCTCGTCGCCGGTGCGACGGGCTCGGGCAAGTCCAGCTTCGTCAACTCGCTGATCACTTCGGTCATGATGCGGGCCACGCCGGACGAGGTCCGGATGCTTCTGGTCGACCCCAAGCGAGTCGAACTGACGCACTACGAAGGCATCCCGCACCTGGTCACCCCAATCATCACCAACCCGAAGAAGGCGTCGGAAGCGCTGCAGTGGGTCGTGCGCGAGATGGATCAGCGCTACGACGACCTGGCCGCCTTCGGGTTCCGCCATGTCGACGACTTCAACAAGGCTGTCCGCGCGGGGCAGGTCGATCCGCTGCCGGGTTCGGAGCGGACGCTCGCGCCGTACCCCTACTTGCTGGTGATCGTCGACGAACTCGCGGACCTCATGATGGTGGCGCCTCGCGATGTCGAGGACGCCATCGTGCGGATCACCCAGTTGGCGCGAGCTGCGGGCATCCATCTCGTCCTCGCGACCCAACGGCCGTCGACCGACGTCGTTACGGGTCTCATCAAGGCAAACGTGCCTTCTCGCTTGGCGTTCGCCACCAGCTCCATGACGGACTCGCGGGTCATCCTCGACCAGCCAGGCGCCGAGAAGCTGGTGGGACAGGGCGACGGCTTGTTCCTGCCAATGGGCCAGAACAAGCCGATCCGTGTGCAAGGCGCGTGGGTCGGCGAGGCTGAGATCCGCACGGTCGTCGCGCACGTGCGGGAACAACTCACACCGCAATATCGTGAGGACGTGGCGGCTCCGACCGAGTCCAAGGCGGTTGCCGAGGACATCGGTGACGATCTGGAGTTGGTGCTGGAAGCTGCGCAACTCGTGGTCACATTGCAGTTGGGGTCGACGTCGATGTTGCAGCGCAAGCTGCGGGTCGGTTTTGCCAAGGCCGGACGGCTTATGGACATCCTGGAGACCCGGGGTATCGTCGGTCCGTCGGAGGGTTCCAAGCCCCGCGAGGTGCTGGTCAAGGCCGACGCTCTCGACGAGGCCGTCGCACGGCTACAAGAGGGGTGACGCCCCGTAGGAGGAAGCGCATGACCGGACCGGTCCCGCTTCACCTGCGTTCCTTGGGATGTGCTCGAAATGACGTGGATTCCGAGGAGTTGGCGGGTCAGTTCGCCGCCGCCGGGTTCGAACTGGTCTCCGATGCGGATTCGGCCGAGGTCATCGTCGTCAACACGTGTGGGTTCATCGATGCCGCAAAACAGGACTCCATCAACACGGTGCTGGAGGCCGCCGACTACAAGGAATCGGGTACAGCAAAGGCTGTGATCGCCGTCGGCTGTCTGGCGGAGCGGTACGGGACTGAACTCGCCGAGATCCTGCCGGAGGCCGACGCCGTCCTCGGCTTCGATGCCTACGACGGAATCGCGGCCACGGTGAACGCGATCCTGGCAGGCGACACGGTCCCCTCGCACGTCCCCGCGGACCGGCGTCTCCGGCTGGTGCCGGCGGCGTCCGAGCATTCGTGGTCCGACTCGGCGGCCGTCGCCGGTCCGGCGTCTGGACCGAGGCTGACCCGCAGGCGCCTCGGGAACGGCCCGTACGCGCCCGTGAAGATCGCCTCGGGCTGTGACCGGCGGTGCACTTTTTGTTCCATCCCCAGCTTCCGCGGCTCCTTCCGGTCGCGCCCCGGCTCAGAGATCGTGGAGGAGGCTCGGTGGCTGGTCTCGACCGGCGTCCGCGAGATCATGCTCGTGAGCGAGAACACAACCGCCTATGGCAAGGATGCTCGCAATATCCGGGCGCTGGAGGACCTGCTGCCTGCCCTCGCAGAGATTGACGGCCTGGAATGGGTCCGGCTGTCCTACTTGCAGCCAGCAGAAATGCGGGACTCCCTGTTTGCGGCGATGGCCGAAACGCCGAACGTGGTCGGCTATTTGGACCTGTCGTTTCAACACGCGTCACCGGCGGTGCTCAAGCGCATGAAGCGGTACGGGTCGCCCGAGATGTTCCTCAATCTCTTGGAGCGTGGGCGCATTGCGATGCCGGGTGCGGGGGCGCGCAGCAATGTGATCGTCGGGTTCCCTGGAGAATCCGAGGAGGACCTGGACTTGCTCAAGGGTTTCCTCGCTGAGGCGGACCTCGACGCCGTCGGCGTGTTCGGGTATTCCAACGAGGAGGGAACGCCGGCATTCGCCTTGCCGGGTCAACTCGACCAGGCCGAGATCAATGCACGAGTCGCTGACGTGTCCGCATTCGTTGACGAACTCATGACCGCCACGGCCGAGTCTCGCATTGGTTCGCGCGTCGAGGTCCTCGTGGAGGAGACTGGACCTGAGACGGTGGGGAGGGCATCCCACCAAGGGCCGGAAGTCGATGGCACGAGCACGGTGGCGGGCGGTCACGCCTGCTCCATAGGTGACATCGTGATGGGGACGGTCGTGGACACACTGGGGGCGGATCTGATCGTGGAGAAGGAAACAACATGAGTGAGCAAGGCTCCGACAAGAAGGTTTCAAACCTGAACCTGCCCAACGTCTTGACGGTCTTGCGCATCGTGATGGTGCCGCTGTTCGGCTGGATGCTGTTGTCGCATCCGGACGACCTGACTTGGCGCCTCGCCACGACCGGGGTGTTCACCCTGGCCATCTTGACCGACCTGGCCGACGGCAAGATCGCCCGCAAGTACAACCTCGTGACGGACTTCGGCAAGCTGTGGGACCCGGCCGCCGACAAGGCTTTGACCGGCATGGCCTTCATCGGCCTGTCGATCCTTGGGGAACTGCCCTGGTGGGTCACCATCATCATCTTGGTTCGCGAGTGGGGAATCACACTGCTGCGGGCGGTCATCAAGAAGTACGGCGTGATGGCGGCCAACAAGGGCGGGAAGCTCAAGACCGTCGTGCAATCGGTGGCCCTCATCATGTACCTGCTGTACCTACCGGCGATGCCCCTGTGGTTCCAGTGGATCGCATGGATCGCCATGGGGCTTGCGTTCGTGCTGACCGTCGTGACGGGCCTCGATTACCTGCGCGGTGCGGCAAAGCTGCGGCGCGACTACCTGAACGCACACCCGGAGGCCTGACGTGTCGGACGACGTCGCCGCCATCGCGGCGAAGATCATCGCAACATTCTCCACACGCGGACTGACAGTGGGAACAGCGGAGTCCCTGACGGGCGGGTTGCTCGGCGCTACGCTCACATCGGTCCCCGGGTCGAGTTCGATCTACGCCGGTGGCGTCATCGTCTATTCGCGAGAATCCAAACAGCGGCTGGCCGACGTTCCCGTGCAAGTCCTCGACAAGTACTCCGTCGTGTCTGAGCAGACTGCCGTTGACATGGCCCTGGGCGCGCAGGGGCGCGTGGGTGCCGATTGGGTGGTGGCCGTCACTGGAGTCGCTGGCCCGGACCCACAAGAGGGGCACGCCCCCGGCGAGGTGTGGATTGCGATCGTCGGCCCGCGAGTCGGAACGCTCGGCCAGACCATTCAAGCCCACCGCCACCAGTTCTCCGGAGATCGTGCGGAGATCCGGCAGGCCACCGTCGCGGCGGCGCTGGAACTGTTGCAATCGGTTCTTTCGCCCGTGTGACCGGTCAAGGAATGAATCCCGCGGCGTGGGCGTTCGTGTGACTATTGAGGTCGTGGCTAAAGTGGAGCGACCATGGGAGGTACATCGGTGCTCTTGCGTACAGTGCTGGGGGAATCACTCCGGGAGATCCGAATGAGCGAGGGTCGCACCTTGCGAGAGGTGTCCGGAGCGGCCAGGGTGAGCCTTGGCTACCTGTCCGAGGTCGAGCGAGGCCAGAAGGAGGCCTCCAGCGAACTCGTGCAGGCCATCTGTGATGCCCTAGACGTCCCCTTGGCTCAGGTTTTGTTGATGGTGAGTGAGAAATTGCGCGCCGACGAGCGGGTGGCGCGGCTGCGGGTCGAACGCGCTCGCGTGGCGGCTGCTGCCTAACGCTCGCGGCCCAGGGTTGCCAACGTTGCTCCCGGGGTAACACGATCAAAACGC
>RRZU010074316.1_pt1 | contig 17957 bp, 19 predicted proteins | sample 2165561 | NCBI WGS metagenome assembly RRZU01 (sample SAMN10456909, study PRJNA506462) | wastewater metagenome | isolation source: wastewater sludge | place: USA: Moscow, Idaho | reverse complement strand
CGAAGATATGTTTGCAATAATTGAAGAAGCAATTACAGCTATTAGAAGAGCAAAAGTTATCATAGATATGGGTAACTCAAAAATTGCAAAAGCATATATAAAAATCAATAAAAATATTGATAATGAAATGGCAAAACCATTTATCGAAAAACTTGCAAAAGTAGAAAATTTAGAGTTTGTATCTGCAAAAGTAGAAAACTCAATCACAGATGTAAGTGATAATCTAGAAGTTTATATCCCAAGAGGTGAAATTGATATGGCGCCAATTATTTCTAAACTTTCTAAACAACAAGAAAAATTAGAAAAAGAGATAGCAAAACTTTCAGGAATGTTAAACAATGAAAGATTTGTAGCAAATGCACCTGCAAATGTTTTAGAAGAAAATAGAGCAGGTTTAGCCCTTGCTGAAGATAAACTAGCTAAGGTTGTTGCTGAATTGAAGTCTTTGAGTTAATAAAAGATTTTTAGTTAGATTTTTGGAAAGCCCTGTCAAGTTTTGATGGGGCTTTTTTAATGTTCAAAAATAAAAAATATTATATTTGACTTTTACATTTAATTACAATAAAATACATTGTATATATAAGGTGATAAAATGATTAAAAGTAAAAATATTCGATATAGTCTTGAAAAGAATGAGCTTTTAAAAATCGAACGAGATATTAGTTTTGAAGATGTTATATTAGCTATTGAAAATGGAAATTTACTTGATGATATAAAACATCCAAATGAAGATAAATATCCAAATCAAAATGTGTTTATTATTTTGGTTAAAATAAAAGATTATGTTTATTTGGTGCCTTATGTTGAAGATGAAACTTCAATATTTTTAAAAACAATTATACCTTCAATACAAATGAATAAAAAATATAATAAAGGACTTTCAAATGATTAAATTAGATGAATATGAACAAGATATTTTAGAAAGTGTAGAAAATGGAGAATGGGAAAGTAAAAAAGATATTGATGATAGATTGCAACAACTGCAATTCTATATAAAAAATCAAAAGAAAAAAGCCATTTCAATTAGAGTAAATGAAAATGATATTTATGAACTTAAGAAGAAAGCTTTGGAAAATTCAATTCCATATCAAAACTTAATTCAAATATTAATACATCAATTTGCAACAAATAAAATACATTTAAATATGTAACTAAATATAAATAAAAGGAAGAGAAATGAAAAATATTATAATAAGCATATTCTTTGCATTTGGATTATTAACAAATTTAGTAGCAAATGATTTAACGCAAGAAAATGTAAAAAGTTTTTTACTTGATTCAGATAGATTAGTTTTAAGTAAAAATGTTGATAAATTAGGTGAACTTTTAGATGAAAATGTTGATATCACAATAAATGTTGATTTTAACGGTAACAAACAAAAAACAAAACTTACAAAAGCTGAATATTTAGCAAAAACAAAAGAAGGCTTTGACTCTACTCAAAATTATTCTTATAAAATCTTAGATAGAAAGATTAAAATAAAAGACAATACTGCATATATTGTAGAACAAGCTCAAGAAAAATATACTTATAATAATGAAAATGTAACTGGTAGTTCAAAAGTAAATAATGAAATTAAATCAATCAATAATAAATTGAAATTTGTTAAAATAGAGGTTTTTCTAAATAATATACAAGTAGAAAAACTTTAGAATTCAATAAAATAATCTATCTTTTAAAGCTCTGTTAATCCAACAGAGCTTTTTTTTAATTTAAGCTAAAATAATTAAGTGATTTATTTATAAATTTAGATAATATTATATTGCAATATTTTATTTTTTATTACATATAAGTAATCAAGAAATAAGGGCTTTGTAACTTAATATCCAAATAAAGGACCAGATTGAAAAAAATAATTTCATTATCATTAGTAGCAATTGCTGCCATGGTTTTAGCAACAGGTTGTACAAGTCATTCAGAGAATTCTGAACATGGAAAATCTCATGAAGCACATTGGGGGTATGAAGGTAAATATTCTCCATCTCATTGGGGAGAGATGAAAGAAGAATTTGCAATGTGTTCACAGGGTAAAGTTCAATCACCAATAAATATTATTCCTACAGAAGATATTGATTTAAAAGCATTAGATTTTAAATATAATACAAATTCTATGGATGTAGTTAATAATGGGCATACAGTTCAAGTAAATATACTTGCAGGAAGTACTGTAAATATTGCTGGTACAGATTATGAACTTAAACAATTTCATTTTCATACACCTAGTGAAAATAATATTAATGGTAAGGCATATCCTCTTGAGGCGCATTTTGTTCATGCTGCAAAAGATGGTAGTTTAGCTGTTGTTGCTGTAATGTATGAAGAAGGAAAAGAAAATCCTATTATAGAAAAAATATGGTCAAAATTTCCACTTAAAGCAAATGAAAAAGTTTCTATATCTTTAAGTGCAAATGATATTCAAGCTATGTTGCCATCAAATAAAGATTATTACAAGTTCATGGGATCTTTAACAACTCCACCATGTTCTGAAAATGTAAAATGGAATGTATTTAAAACGTCAATGCCAATTTCAAAAGAACAAGTAAAACAATTCTTTGATACATTTGAACATGCAAATAACAGACCTATTCAAAATATAAATGGAAGAAGTATTTTACAATAGAGAATATAAGGAATAAAGAGATTTAATCTCTTTATTCTTTAAGAAGTTTACTGATTATTTAGAACTTTTTTTAGCTACTTTCTCAGCTTTTTTTTCTTTCATTGATTTTGCTGGTGCTTTTTTTACAGCTTTTTGTACATCTTTACCTTTTGCCATTTTTACTCCTTTTTATGATTATATGAAGAATTATAGCCTAAAAAATCATATTTGATATAATGAATGTTACATATACTGTTTATAAAAAAATATTTATAAAAGCGAATCTATTTTTACTTTATACTCTAAATCTTTTCCTGCTAGTGGATGGTTAAAATCAACTTTAACTTCATATTCTGTAATTTCTTTTACTATGAATTGAATAGGTTGATCATCTGCATCTTGAGCTTGAATTTGCATACCAATTTTTAAATCTTTGATTCCTTCAAATTGTTTCATTGGAAGAGTTTGAATTCCTGCTGGATCATATTCTCCATAGGCTTCTGCCGCTGGAACTAAGATATCTGCTGCTTCTCCTGGTTTCATATTTATTATTCTTTTTTCAAGCCCTGCTATTACTTGTCCTACACCAAACTGAAATTCAAAAGGTTTATTACTTCTACTTCCATCTACAACTATTCCATCAACTCTAACTTCAAACATAATTTTTACTGTTTGATTAATCTCTATAGGCATATTACCCCTTTTTTTAGTTTATGAACTATATAGTATTTAAAATTAAATATCAAATAATTGGCTTATTGAAGAATTAGATGAAGTTTTTTATTGTATACTAAATAATAATTAAATACATTAAGGAGAATGTACATGAAGTTAAAAACAGTTCAAATTTTCTTTTTGATTTTTGCATCTATTTTCTTTCAAGCTTGTGCTTTTAATACAAGTGGTTTAAAAAGTCTTGCCCAATCAAATTCAGCATCTCAAATCGAAGAGTATAAAGTTGAGATATTAGAATCTTTAATCACTTATAAAAATAAATTAGATTTAAGAAATCCAAGTGCTTTTAATAAAGATATAAAAGATGATATTATCAATGAAATATCTATAAACCAAGATTATATTCATATAATACAAGATGGAGTCAAACTAGAAACTTATGAAGATTATTTTTATTATGCATTTTCAGATAAAAATATAAATAATAGAAATGATTTGTTAATACTTGGAATGTACAAACTTATTTTTAAAGCTTATGCAATGGAAAGAGAACATCAATTTGTTTCATTTTCATATAACAAAGAAGAGATGCAAAATTTGCATAAATACTTACAAGTTATAAGATGGAAAATAAAAACAGCAAAAAATGAAAAAGGTCAGTATTTATTTAATACTTGGCAAAATAATTGGCAAATAGAATTAGAAAAAAAATATGTAGATGACTATAATATTATCAATGATTTGGAGTATATTAAATCAGAAAAAGAGAGTGTTTACGATTACTCAAATTTTTCTTTTGAAATAGTTCTTTCAAAAATTATTGTAAATGTTGAGCATACTTTGAAAAAAATAAATATTGAACCTTTTGAAATGGGATTTAGTACTCTCAAAAGCTTTATTTTTGTAATTTAAGTATAAGAAAAGTACTTAAGATTCTATCTTAGGTACTTTTCTTAATTTGTGTGTTAATGTATATAAAACTGGTAAATAAATAAGATTTAAAACAGTTCCCCATGCTAGCCCAAATCCAAGGGCAATTGCAATTGGTTGAAATATAGCAGCCTCTCCACTTGGAAATAATATTAAAGACAACATCCCTACAATTGTTGTTACAGTAGTTATAATAATAGGTCTAAATCTTTTTATTGCACGAGAAAATATCTCTTCGATTGTTTTTGCTTTTTTCAAGTATGTCATCATAATAATTCCATCATTTATTACAACTCCTGCAAGTCCTAAAGCTCCAATCATTGATGGCATTGATAGATTTAATCCCATTACTTGATGTCCTATTAGAACCCCTAATATAGAAAAAGGAATAACACTCATTACAATAAATGTTTCTCTAAATGAATTAAATAAATAAAGCATTGAAAGCATTATTAGCACTAATGCTAGTACTGTTGCTAGTAACATATCTCTTTTTAATTCAGCATTTTTTTCTGCTTCACCTTTAAATACAAGTTTGATACCAGTTTTTTCTATTTCATCTAACATAGGTTTTATTTTATTAATTACTTCACTTGCAGTAATAATATCAGGGTTTACATTTGCAAAAACATAGAAATTTTTTATTCCTTCATCTTTTAAAAGTTGCTCAAATGCTTTTAAAGTACTTAACTCAACAACTTCATATAAGGTTACAAAAGAGCCACCTTCAACAGGTAGTTTTGTATTTTTGAAACTTTCATAATCATCTTTATCTCGTGACTGAATTTTTATATCTAGCATCTCTTTTTCATCAAATGAAACTGCTTTTTTCTTCAATAAATATAAGTTTGATAAGTAATTTCCAATAAAAGATTCTGTAAGTCCTAGTTGTTCTCCATATGAATTAACTTTTATCTTGATTTCATCAATACCAAATTTTAAAGAGTTTGATGCTGATTTAATACCTTCTATTTGTTTTAATTCTTTATCAATTTTTTCAATAGCAGCTATTGCTTTTTGATTATCGGATGTAACAACTCCAATTTTAATATCTGCTTTTACAGGTCCTACTTTTCTTTCAAGAACTTCTATCTCTTCTAAATTAAATTTATTTTTATAATCATTTTTACTTATGAATTCTTTTAATTTAGTAGATATTTCATCTGAAGTTATTTCTCTTGTTCTTCCTTCTTCATCATATTCAAGACTTAAAGCTGGTGTTACATATTTATCTAAGACATTCATAGCTTTTAGTTTTTGAAGTTCAACTGTCATATACATGGCATATGGGAAATTTTCAGTATTGTCTCCAACATCTTTTCTATATCCTGCGATTGAATTTATATTTCTAATATAAAATTCATCACTATGTTTCATTAAATCAGCTTCAATTGCACTTACTATTTTAAATGATTCTTCAAGGGTAGTATTTGCATTTGCTTTTAGTGTAACTTTTACATCACTTCCATCAAATTTTGGGAACATTTGAAACTTTGAATTACTTATAAATTTAAAAGTTAAAAAAGGAACAATTATTATAAATATTACAATAAAAGTTTTTTTCCAATTCATAAAAAAGTGAATGATTTTATTGTAAACAGCATTTGCTTTTTCCCAAGAAGTTACCTTTGAACCACTTTTTAAAACGTGAGCTGCATGAATTGGAAGAAAAACAAATGATTCTATCAATGATGCAACAACTAATGCACTAAGGGCAATAGGAATTAATTTCATAACTTCACCCATTGTTCCACTTATTAATAAAACAGGTAAAAAAGAAAAAAGCGTTGTTAAAGATGCAACGGTAACTGGTTTTATCATCTCTTTTGCACCAATAATTGCGGCTTCTTTTGGACTATGACCTTCTTCTATGTGTTGTTGTATATTTTCACTTACAACAATGGCATCATCTACAACAATTCCAATTGCAATTAAAACTCCAACAAGAGAAATCATATTTATTGTATATCCTGAGAGATAGAAATAAACAGCAGCAATAACAAATGATGTTGGAATTCCCATGGCTATAATAAAAGACATTCTACCATTTATTAATAAAGCAACTAAAATTGTAATTAGTATGATACCAAGCATAATATTTGATGATACAACACTTAACCTATCAATAATTCTTTCACTATTATCATCTGCAATTGAGATATTTATGTCAGGATTATTTTTTTGAATATCAGGTAATATCTTTTTTATATCTTTAACAATATTTATAGCATCACCCGTTTCAGATTGTACAATTTCAAGTGATAATGCATTTTCTCCATTGAAAGAATATAATGTTGATGAATCTTCATATTTCTTAGAAATAGTTGCTATATCTCTTACATAAACTGTTTTATTAGAAATTTTTATTAAAGTATTTCCAAAATCTTCTGCATTTTTAGCACCATTATATGTAGAAATATAGTAGTGTTTTTTTGGATCTTCAATTTTACCTATTGGAAATATATATGATAAATTTCCAATTACAGCAAATACATCACTTTTATTTAAATTTAATGCATCAATTTTTCTTTCATCAAGTAAAACTTCAAAATACTTATCAGAATCACCAAAAACTGTAATTTCATTTATTCCATTTATTGTAAGAAGTTTACTTTTCAAATCATCTGCAAAGGGTTTTAATTGATCAATTGAGAGTTTTTTTGAGGTAATTGAAATATCAGCCAATGATCTTGTTCTATCTAAAGTATTAACAGATGGCTCATCCATATCAGAAGGCAAGTTTGATTTTATCAAAGTTATTGCATCTTTTATTTTATCAGCTTCTTGATATTTATTTTTACCTTTTTTTAGTTCTAAAACAATAGTAAACTTACCAGGACTAACAATTGTTGACATTGTATCAACAGAATCAATATTTTTTATATTATCTTCAATTTCTGTAACTGCCATCTTATCTAGAATATCAACACTAGCTCCACTGTAAGAACCTTTTATTGAAATCATATCCAAGTCAAAGCTTGGAAAGATTTCTTTTGGAGTTTTAGAATAAGACCAAATACCAATGGCAAATACTAAAAGAAATAAAGTATAGTTCATACGAGAATTTTCTACAAAGAATCTTAAAATTTTTTCAAACATTTATAACCTTTAAATTAAAGGAGTATTATAATTTATAATTATTAATAAAGTATTAATATTTCATTATTTTATATTATAAATTACTGATTTTACCTATTTTTCTTTATTTAAAATCTGTTATAATCAAAATAAAAAGGGTTTTCATGAAACTATTAAAAGGTTTATTCTTATTGATTTTATTTTTAAGTACGATTGTTCATGCTGATTCAAAAAATGAGCTTCTTTTTTATGTGGGAATTACTATGGTTAAACCTGTAAAAGAGTTAGCTACTAATTTTGAAAAAGCAAACAACTGTACTATAAAAATTTTACAAGGTGGAAGCCAAGATTTATATGATAGTGCAAAATCAAGTCAAGTAGGAGACCTATATCTTCCTGGATCTTCATCTTATAGGGATAAATTCATAAAAGATGGATTGTTGCTTGATGGTAAATTTGTAGGTTATAATAAATTGTCTTTAGTTGTCAAAAAGGGAAACCCAAAAAATGTTAATGCATCTTTAGAAGAATTAACAAATGAAGAATTAAATGTTGTTTTAGGAAGTGAACAAAGTGGAAGCGTTGGTCTTGCAAGTAAAAATGTTTTAACAAAATTTGGATTATATGAAAAAGCTGTGTCTAATGCTATTTTTTTAGTTCCTGATTCAAGAAATTTGATTAATGCTATAAAAAATGGAAATGCAGATTTGATTTTAAATTGGCATGCAACAACTTTTTGGGATAATAACAAAGAGTTTGTAGAAGCGATAGTTCTTGATGATGAATCTTCACAAAAATCAAAACTTGTATTTAATCTTTTAAGTAGTTCTAAAAATAAAGAGTTAAGTAAAAGATTTATGGACTATGCTTCATCTGTTGAGGGTAGAGAAGTATTCAAAAAATATGGTTTTCTAGATGATGAAGATATGAAAAATTTTGACAAGGTAGTTTTTTAGATGTTTAGAAATAATGCTATTTTCAAAGCTTTAATAGCTTTATTATTTGCTTTTACAATAGGATATATTGGAATACTTGTAATTCATAATATTTTTTCCAAAATTCTTACAGATCTGGATAATAGTGTAAAAAATGAATATTCAAGATATAATATAGGTGAATATATCCTAAAAGAAATAAGTCTTATTGAAGCAAATTTCTACAAAATGGGGATTACAACAAAATCAAGGGCTTTAAAAAATATTGAAGAAGAAATTCAAAATGAAATCCAAAATATTTTAAATGCTATTGAAGTTTTACAAAAAGGTGGAGTTTTAAAAAGTCAAATTAAATTAAACCTTGTAGAAGCAACCATCTCTAATGATGAAATTCATTTCCAAGTAGATGATAAAAAATATGTATTTGAAGCAATAGATTTAATTCCTAAATTAGATGAATTAAAAGAAAAAATGCTAAGTATGGAAGAAATCGTAGAAATTAAAAATTCTATTATAGAATCTTCAGATAAAGAGTTTATTCAAAATAATATTTTCAAAGTAGAACTTTTTTTCAAACAAATACCAAGCCTATTTATTAGAATGAAAGAAAATAGCAATAGATTACTATATGATAGTAAAAAAAATATTAGCGTATTAGAAAAAAATATAAAAAATGAAAAAGAGTATTATAAAGATTTAGAGAATATATTTACATATTTTATTATAATAGTTGTTCTTTTACTTGGATTCTTAGTAATTAAACAAATAGTTAGAAAAAATAAAGAGTTAGAAGATATAACTTTAAAAGCAAAAGAATCAGAAGAAGATGCTTTAAAAGCAAATGAAACTAAATCTCAATTTTTGGCAAATATGAGTCATGAAATAAGAACTCCATTAAATGCAATAATAGGTTTTTCAGATATCTTATCAAACTCAGATATGCAAGTAGAACATAGAGAAAAAGCAGAAATTATTTCAAAAAGTGCAAAGGCGTTACTAAATATTATTAATGATATTCTTGATATTTCAAAAGTTGAAAGTGGTAAATATGAAATTTCAAAATCTAATTTTGATTTAAAAGATTTGTTGGACCAAATAGTTCAATTATACGCTGTAAACACAAAACAAAAAAATATTAGATTTTTATATACTTTAGATGAAAGTATTCCAAATTTTGTTTTTAGTGATGAAACCAGATTAAAACAAGTTCTTTCAAATATCATAAGTAATGCTATTAAATTTACACCTGAAAGTGGAAAAGTTTCATTTGATGTAAAACTCTTAAATATAAATAAAAACATTGCAAGGGTAAGATTTTCAGTAAAAGATGAAGGAATTGGAATTTCAATTGAAAATCAAAAAAATATATTTGAACCCTTCTCTCAAGCTGATGGATCAATTTCTAGAAAATATGGTGGTACAGGTTTAGGCCTTGCTATTAGTTTAAATATAGTTAAAATGTTAGGTTCTGAAATTAAACTAATTAGTAGAGAAAATGAAGGAAGTGTTTTTTATTTTGATTTAGATTTAGTAGTTCAAGATATGAATACTATTAATGTTAATAAACTAAAGTATGATTTTGCTATTTGTTATATTATGGAAGATACAGAAAATATTAGAAATCATTTAATAAATACAGTTAAATATTTTGGACGAATTCATCAAGGTGATGAAGATATTGAGAGTTGTAAAAAAATGGATTTAATCTTTTGTTTTGGTGATTCACAACTTTATGAAAAACTTTCAAAAAGAAAAGATAAATTTAAATGTCCAGTGGTTTATGTGGGGAATATGGACAAAATAAATAATGATAATAAAATGAAGCACTTAATGGATTATTTTTTAGATGTACCTATTTATGGTTCTAAAATCTTTAATATTATTGCAGAATCAAAACTAATTGAAAAAGATGTTCAAAAAATTGAAAATAAAACTGAATCAAAAGAGAATTTCTCAGGAAGAATTTTAGTTGCTGAAGATAATCCAAACAATCAACTTTTGATAAAAATCATTTTACAAAAATTAGGTCTTGATGTAACGATAGTTGAAAATGGTCAATTAGCCGTTGAAAAATATCAAAGTGAAAACTTCGATCTAGTTTTTTTAGATATCAATATGCCTATTATGGATGGATTAACTGCATTAAAACATATAAGAGCATATGAAAAAGATATTCAAAAATATACTCCTATTATTGCACTAACTGCAAATTCAATTAATGGAGATAGAGAAAGATATATAGATGAAGGAATGGATAACTACTTGAGTAAACCATTTGATAGAAATCAGTTAATAGCTATTTTGCATTTATATATAAATAAGAATGAATATTAAGAAGTTCAAAGAGATTTCTCTTTGAACTTCTTATCTACTAGCTGCGTAAACGTGTAATTTCTTAATAGTTTCTATATCTTCATCTTCTTGTACATTTTCAGCGAACAGTTTGATATTTAATAGATTTGTTAGATCAACGATAGCTTCAATAAAACTTTGTTTTGAAGAATCATTTGTTACATTATTTGTATATTCCCTTGCAAGTCTTATATAATCTAGATTGAAATCTTTTATACTATTAAGAGGAATAAATTTACTTTCAAATCTTTTTATGATAACTTTTGCTCCATGTTCATGCATCTCATCTGCAAAGAATTTAAACTTCTCTACATCTTTTGCAACTGCATAGGCTGTAACTGAAAACACTAATTGTTTAGCTATTGCTTTATGTTCATCTATAGTTTTTTCTAACCATAATATAAATCCTGTATTAGAAATAGAATCAATAGATAAATTTATAGAGATATCATGATTTATTTTATTAATTAAGATATTGTTTATTACTTTAGTAATGATTTTTTTATCAAAATCAATTATTTTTCCATATCTTTCTGCAATAGAAACAAAAGTACCAATTGGAATATCTAAATTATCTTTATCTTTTATACTTGCAAAAGCTTCTTGCATAATAATATCATTAGAAGTAGTATTTAAAGTTGTAGCATTACCAATATATTTTAAATTGAATTTTGAATTATCAACTATATCAAAAATTAATTCTTTCCACTCTTCCATCGCTCTAGCTGATGTTGTATGCTCTTCAATAAATATTTCATTTGAACCTATTAAGGTAGCTTTTTCATAAGCTTCATTTGCTGACTGTAATATTTGAGGTATCGTTCCTATTGGATTAAATGGAGTAGCCCCTATATGTACTATATCTTTTTTGATATATTCATTTGCTAATTCTTCAAATCTCTTCTGCAATTTTAATGAATATTCTTTTGCATCTTTATCGGTAAAATCTTTTGCGATAATTGCAAATTCAGAACCAAAAAATCTATAAGCCATAATTTTTGAATCTTCATTTAATTTAGTTGTTGATAGAATGAGTGCGAATTTTTTTATGAAACTATTAATTTCTTTATTTGTATGATTTTTAGCAAAATTTGCTAATTCAAATATTTTTATAATAAATACATAACCTGTATTTTTTTGAATAAACATATCTTTCATATCTGTTTCAAAATTTTGTCTTAAATCAAGTTGTGTTAATTCATCACAAGATAGTTTTTTAGTAAGATTTTCTAAATTTGTATTTAATTTATCAATAATTGCTTCTATTTTTCTAGACATATCATTCATGGCAAGTGCAACAGTTTTTATTTCTGTAGTCCAAGGAAGTTCATCAATAGTTTCAAATTTTCCAACAGCGATACTATTTGCTAATTTTTCAATTCTCTTAAGTGGTTTTAAAAGATATTGTACAAAAACAAATAAAATCAACATTGAAATAACAAATGCAACAAGAGCATATACGATAGCATTTTTAGCTTGTTCATATAGTTTAGCGTAAGCATCTCCCGCATTTGCACTTACATAAATGATTGCTGTTGTTTGCCATCCATTACTTATTTCACTTGATTGCTCTTGTAGATTAATTGGAATCATATGTATAAACCATTGAGGAACATAATCAAACTTTTCATCTCTACTAACTTGAACTAAAGTTTTATCTACATTTAGATTTGCACTTGTGTTAATTGTTTTTCCATTTTCATTTGTAGCAGTAAAACTAAAAGTTACATTTTTAACATGATTATATGAATCATTTGCAATAAAATCATAAGTCTTTTTAGTCTCTTCCTTTGATAAATTTTCTTTAATATTTCCATCTTCTAAAGCAAGTAATTCTTTTTCTAAATCATTAGTTCCGATTACTTCAAGTTTTCCTATTCTCTCATCAATTAAAACATTAGACACTTTCCATTTTGAATTATCTAAATCTTTTGAAGCAGCAATTAAATCACTATCTTGAATATTAAAAAAAGAGTTTTCAAGCCTAATTTCTTTATAAAAACCTCTATTTGCAATAGCATTTATAATAGATCCAATTTCAGGATCGTATTTGTCTTTTAAAAGAGTCTTAAGACTCATACCTAAAGATGTTGCTGTATCTTGCGCTTTTGTTATAGATTCAATCTCTAAATACTCTTTAGTATTTTTTACACTGATAATAAAATTACCTGTAAAAATTAAAATAAATATTATTGAAATGATTATATATAGTTGTTTAGATAAAGACATTTTGTTTCCTTTGTTAAAATCTACCTATTAAATTTTTCCAAGATTTAAGATTATTATCTCCTACTCTTGTATCACCTTTGTTTTTTGCTTGCCATAATCCAGATGCATTAAAACTATAAACTGGTTTTAAATCATCTCTTTTTGAAGCCAATTCTAATCTTCTATTAATATTATCTAAAATTACAGGTTCAGCACCTGTTTTGTGATAATAAGTTAAAACCATATGAGCTTGCTCAAATCTACTGTTTGCTTTTTTGTAAATTACATATGTAATTCTTAACTTATCATCAGGAATTCCTAGTTTTATCAAAGAAAAATATTTAGCAATTGCATAATCTTCACAATCACCTGCCCCTGTACCCATAAATTCAAAAGGTGTAGCCCAGTAATCTTTTTGTTTCCAATGGGCAGCATCTGTTTTGTAAGTTATTTGGTTAAAAAAATCATTTACATTTTTAATTTTATTTAAAAGTGATTCATTTTTAGAAGATTCTATCATAGAATCCCAAGCTTCAACTCTAGTTTTAGCACTAGAACCGTATTTTCTTTCTATTGAATTGAGTTGAGAGTCGGTGATGTTGAAATTTTTTGAGGCAATAAGAAAAATAGAGGAAAAGGAGATAATTGTAAAAGATATTAATAATATTTTTTTCAATATATCTCCTCTTTTTTGTTAATATTATAGCTAATATTTATTTAAAATAAAAAAATTATCTTAAAAGAGCTTTGATTTCTTCTTCGGATATTTTTTCATTATCATATTTAATTGCTATTACATTTTCAGTATTATTTATATACCATTCATCAATAGCATCATTAGTTAAATTTCCACTATTTTCTAAATGGAATTCATTTAATGATAAATAAGCAAATTTTTTCTTAGCTGGATTTGCCATAGTTAATATTAATACCGCCCATAAAGCACAAATCAATGCAATAACTATAACCATAGTGCTTAAGTTTTCTTCATTATAGAACATACCACCAAGTACTCCACCTAAAAAAGTTCCTAAGTAACCAGCTGAGTTAAAGATTCCTAAAACTAAACCTCTTTGGTGAACTTTTGCAAATTTTGAAGCAAGTGATTGCATAATTGGTTCATGCATATTAAATCCAATAAAGAATATAACAACACCAATAACAAAAACAGTAGCACTTGGACTAAATCCAATAATTAAATATGAAACAGCAAAAAATACAATTCCAATAACTAGGATTTCTCTAAATTTACCTTTTTTTTCTGCAATAATAGCAGCAGGTGCCATAGCGATAAATCCAAAAATCATTGCAGGAATATAAACTTTCCATAATTCACCTAATTCCCAACCGAAATGTTTTGTTAAAACAATAGGAATAAGCATAAATGCAAATGTCATTAAACCTTTTTGTAAAAAGTTTGTAATATTCATTTTAATTAAATTTACATTTCCTAAAACAGCACCCATCTCAACTTTTTTATTATAAGTATGAGTTATATGTGGTGGATTTGGAACCATTTTTAATAAAACAAAAATTGAACCAAGTGCAATAGCCATTGTAATATAAAATAAAGTATGAACACCAAATGATGCACCAATTGTTGGACCTGCTGCCATTGACGCTGCAAATGCAATACCTATGAACATTCCCATTGTAGCCATTGCTTTTGATCTTTGTTCTTCTTTAACAAGGTCACTAATAGTTGCAGTAACAACAGCTCCAATAGCTCCGGCTCCTTGTAAAAGTCTTCCAAATAATAAAGTATAAATATCAGTTGAAACAGCACAGATTAAAGAACCAATTGCAAAAAGAATTAATCCAATAACAATAGTACCTTTTCTCCCTAACTTATCACTAATTACTCCAAACGGAACTTGAAAAATCATTTGGGTTAATGCATACCCACCAATTACAACACCAACTAAAGTGGGAGTTGCACCTTCTAAATTCATAGCATATACTGATATTACTGGTAAAACTAAAAATAGACCGAAAAATCTTAGAGCGATAATCAAACTAAGAGGTAAAACTGATTTAATCATATATAATCCTAAACATAATATAATTTGTCGTGATTATAGTTAATAATAGTTAATAGTCGGTTGAAAGGGATAATAGTGAAGATAGTATTAGCATCAGCAAATAAAGGAAAAATAACAGAATTTCAAAAATTAATGCCAAATGATGAAGTAATTGCATTTAGTGAAATTTTAGGAAAAATAGAAATAATAGAAGATAAAGATAGTTTTAAAGGCAATGCCATTAAAAAAGCTCAAACAATATATGAAGAGCTTATAAAAATAGGTCAAAATGATGTGATTGTAATATCTGATGATTCCGGAATTATAGTACCAGCACTTAATAATGAACCAGGAATTTATTCAGCAAGATATGCAGGTGAGGGCTCAAGTGATAAGCAAAATAATGCGAAATTAATTGAAAACCTAAATAAACAAAATTTAGAAAAAACTGCAGCTTTTTATACAGCATGTATTGCAATAGTTTATAAAGGTGAAGTTTATACAGTTCATGGATGGATGCATGGAAATGTTATAAACAAAGAACTAGGTGAGGGTGGTTTTGGATATGATCCAATGTTTATAGCTAATGGTTTTGATAAAACTTTAGGAGAACTAGGATATGAAGCAAAAAAAGAGTTCTCACATAGAACAAAAGCTTTAAATCTTGCAAAAAAAGTATTGGATGTTATACTTTAATTAGTTTTTTGTAACTTGCTCATAAAGTGAAATATCATAATCTTTCGCTTTTACAAAAATATCAATAACAAAAATAGAGTCTTTTTTCTCTATTTTTGCATAAATATCAAAAAAATCGTCTTTTATTTCAAGATTAGATATATCTTCCAAATCTATAGTTTTTATATAAGATTTAAAAAAATCTAAATGATTCTTTCCTTGAATATACAAATATTGATTTGAAAGATTTGAACTTCGAAGAGCTTTTGTTTCCAAAATAGAAATTGCTAGAAATGAAAAGATTGTTATTAAAACTATACTTATTAATAGTGTATAAGATTTTTTCATTTTTTGAATTCCCATGATTGTTTTATCTTATCATCATAGTTTATATCTATTTTTATATTAGTGCTTGTACTACTTAATGAAAATTCTTTTACTTTTTCTAATAAAAGAGAATTTTTAAAATATAAATTCTCATTTGTATAACTTATCAAATCTAATTCATTTTTATGTTTTTCAAGAAATATTTTTGTAGATAAGATATTTATTTTTGCCATTTCTATGTTTTGATTATATTTATTGTCTATGATTAGTTCTTTTGTAAAAAAACTTGAATAAATAATTACAATGGTTGATATAATCAGTGTTAAGATGATTTCAAGAAGAGAAAAACTATTTTTCATATTTATAGATTTTTATATTATCATTTTCAAATTGATATTTAGAAACATTTATATTTTCAATATTTTCATTATTTTTTACAATTTGAATTGAAGTAGATGTTTTTGTGAAATCACTATAACTTTGAGTATTAAATTTATTTTCTAAATTATTTAACAACATAAAGTTTTTATGATTTTGTTCATCATAATAAGAGGAGTTTAGAAATCCACTTATTACAATTGCCAATAGAGTAATGCTAATTAATGTTTCAACTAATGTAAAACTATTTTTTACCAAGCTCAATCGCTTTATTATATGCACTTTCAACGGCTTTTATCATAGCATTTCTTACACCTGCTTCTTCAAGTTGAGCATAACCAGCAGCTGTTGTCCCACCTGGACTCATAACTGAATCTTTGATAATAGCTGGATGTGTATGTTTTAAAAGTGATGCAGTTCCAGAAAATAATCCTTGAACTAACTGTGTACTTATGTGTCTTTCAAGTCCAGCTTTAACTGCACCATCTGCTAATGCTTCAGCTATTAAAGCTAAATATGCAGGACCACTTCCAGCAATTGCAGTTGCAATATCTAGTTGATTTTCAGTATTTACCCAAATAGCTTGACCAATACTAGAAAAAATTTCCATAGCGATAATTTTTGCTTCATTATCTCCTGTAATTGTAGTAGTTGAGTTTTGAACTGAAGCTGCGATATTTGGCATAGTTCTTATATAGTGTTTTGCTTTTATTTGTTTTCTTAATGTTTCAAGTTTTGTTCCAGCTAAAATTGATAATAAAATATTTGCATTTCCTGTAAGTCTAGCTGATACGCTTTGTAAAGCATAAGGTTTTACACAAAAAAGAACATTTTTATTTGTGATATCTTCATGGTCTTCTAATACTTTTATTTTAATTTGTGGCATTTTTTCTTGAATATTTTTTAGTTTATCTATATCTCTGCCAATGATTTCTACTTCATGATTTTTAATAAGACCTCTGGCTAATGATTGAGCCATAATTCCATTACCAATTAATGTAAGTTTCATTATATTACCTTTTTGATTATTTTGAATTATTATAGCAGATAATTCCTAAGCTACTATTAGGAACTAATACCTATTTTGTAGTATTTATTTATGAAATAAAGAATCCAATGATAATTATCAGAGTTTTGCCAACATAACTAAAATAAACGGAACATGGTATTTAGGAGCACCAACAATATCAAACATTTTGCATATAGCAGTAGCAAAATTTAAAATATCATCTTTTGTATATTCATGATCATAGGCGTTATTAAGTAACTCTAGTGTTTTTTGTGATACTTCTTCTAAATTATCACAATTTACATTATCCTCATCAAGCATTTTTACAAATTTACATGCATGGGGAAATGTTTCTAATAACTCTTTTAACTCTTCTTCTTTAATATTTTCTAAAAGTTGTGAGTACTTATTGAAAAAATCATTTATCTCTTGAAATTTACAAACCATGTGATTCCTTTGTGTTTATATTTTTGTTATACAAAAACTATACCGTCTATTTTGCTTTCTTTAATGTGAAGGTAAAGGTTGTTCCTTTATCTGGAGTACTGGTTACATTAATAGTCTGGTCGTGCGCTTCAATGATATGTTTAACGATTGATAAGCCTAAACCGGTACCTCCCATCTCCCGTGAGCGGGATTTATCAATGCGGTAAAAACGTTCAAAAATGCGGGGCAAGTCACTTTTTTCCATGCCAATGCCATTGTCGGTAACTTCGATCAGTATTGTTTCGTGCAAGTCGTAGAACCCTACTTTTACATAGCCCTTCTT
>RRZU011872479.1_pt1 | contig 17961 bp, 20 predicted proteins | sample 2165561 | NCBI WGS metagenome assembly RRZU01 (sample SAMN10456909, study PRJNA506462) | wastewater metagenome | isolation source: wastewater sludge | place: USA: Moscow, Idaho | reverse complement strand
CAGGGTGTGCGCCGACACCCCGGTTGCGGCGCTCATCTGCGCGACAGTCAGCTGCTCCTCGTGTTCACCCACACCCCGAGGCTAGAAGTGTGAGCGCACTCACAGTCAAGGCCGCTGATCGTGGCTGGCTGGGCAGTTCAGTGGGCGGACGCGGCCCTGCGAGGGATCAGGTGCATCACCACGACGACTAGCGCGCCCACGGCCAGGCCGATCAGGAATGAGAAGAACGTGTTCGTCAGCCAGCTGAGGAAGCCGCCGAACATGCCGGTGGCGTGGCCGATGACCTCTTCGAGGTGATGCACGAACGTGTAGGGGGCGTGCCAGCCCAGTTCGTCGACCCCGACGAGGAGGATGTGCCCGCCGACCCACAGCATCGCGATCATGCCCACGTTGGACAGCACGGCAAGGACGGTGGGCATCGCCTTGACCAGTCCCTCGCCGAAGCGCGCCCGGAGGCCGTCGCCGCGGGCGAGCGCCAATCCGATGTCGTCCATCTTGACGATCAGGGCGACGACGCCGTACACGCCGACCGTGATCAGCAGGCCCACCACGACGAGGATCGCCGCCCGCCAGCCCAGTGGCTCATGGGTGACCTCGTTCAGGGCGATCACCATGATCTCGGCCGACAAGATGAAGTCGGTGCGGATCGCGCCCGCCGTCATCACCTTCTCGTGGTCGGTGCCCGCGGCGGCGACCGGGTCGGTCTTCGCGGCTGGGACGTGGCCTGACACCTTCTCCCACAGCTTCTCCGCCCCTTCATAGCTCAGGTACAACCCGCCCACCATGAGCAGTGGGGTGAGCAGCCATGGCAGGAACTCACTGAGCAGAAGGATCGCGGGCAGGATGAAGACCAGCTTGTTGCGCAGTGAGCCCAGGGCGATGTTCTTGATCATCGGCAGTTCGCGTGCGGGACTGAAGCCGGTGACGTAGCGGGGGGTCACGGCCGCGTCGTCGATGACGACGCCTGCCGCCTTCGCGCTGGCCCGGCCGGCGGCTGCGGCGACGTCGTCGACCGACGCCGCAGCGACCTTGGCCATGGCGGCGATGTCATCCAACAGCGCTGCAAGACCACCACTCATCGCATCGATCCTCACGTTGAAACCACAGGGGCTGGGCGTAGCTTACAAACCCCGGGCCGGGGCGATGACGGTCCGCCCCGGGCGGAGGTGGCCGGGCACAGGCACTCCGGCCGACCGATCAGACTCCTGAGGTGGGTGCTCCGCGGTGTTCTCCGGCGGCGTCGCTCAGGACAGCCCGGGGGAGGCCAGGAAGGCCTGCCCGTCGCCCACGGCGCACACTCCGGCGTCGTCGGCGGGCAGGAACGCGGAGTCGCCTTGGCGCAGGTCCAGGGACGCGTCGGCGCAGCGCAGGGTCACCGCACCTCGGGTCACCAGCACGATCCGCGCCTCGGCGCGGGCGGGCAGCGCGACCTCCAGGGTGGGGGAGACCTCCAGTCGGTTCACCTCGAACTCGACCGCGGGCGTCGGGTAGGTCCACAGGCCGGGTGAGGTCTCCTGCGGCGTCCGGATCGTCGGGCGGCCCCACGCGAAGTCGACCACCGTCACGAGTTCATCGACGGCGATGTGTTTGGACGTGAGGCCGCCGCGCAGCACGTTGTCGCTGCTGGCCATGACCTCGATGCCGGTGCCGCGCAGGTGGGCGTGCATCCGCCCCGCAGGCACGTAGAGCGCCTGACCGGGCTGCAGCACGACCCGGTTCATCAGCAGCGCGGCCATGATGCCCGGGTCGCCGGGGAACACGTCGTCCAGCTCGAGGGCCGTCCGCGCGAACTCGCCCAGGTCGTCGGTGTCATCGCGGTGGGTGACCGCTGAGGAGAGGACGGCGTCGATCGCCCCGCGGTGCTCCGAGTCCAGCGACAGCACCTGCAAGAACACCTCCTGCAGGGCGGCCTCCCCGCCGCGGGAGCGCAGCGGGGCGATGAGCCGTTCGACCTCGGGGCCCGCCGACAGCGCACCGAAGAGCCGGGCCGTTTCGGCGGGCTCGCGGAATCCGGCCAGGGTGTGGAACTCGTCCAAGGCGACGAGGATCTCAGGCTTGGGCCAGGTGTCCTTGTAGGTGCGCTGCGGAGCCTCCCGCGGAATCCCTGCGGCTTCCTCGGCGGCGAACCCGGCCAGGGCCTGCTCCCGGTTGGGGTGCGCTTGCAGCGACAGTGCGTGACGTGCCGACAGCACCTTCATCAGGAAGGGCAGGTGCGGCCCGAAGGCGGCCAGGCTCTGGTCGCCCAGCAGCGCGGGACGCTGGGCGATGGCCGCGTCCAAGGTGGTGCCAGGGAGGGCGGAGGGTGCCAGCGGATGGGCGCCGAGCCAGAACTCGGCCAGCGGGCGGCCGTCGGGCTCGGTGCCCAGCAAGGAGTGGATCGCCTCGAAAGTGCCCCAGGGGTAATGGATCATCGTTCCCTGTAGCTGGTCCATCGGGAGCGCCTCCAAGCGTCGGTCAACGTCATTGTGTCCCCACCATTAGACCCGGCCCCTTACGGGTGGGCAACCCCGTCGACCCCAGGGCGAATGACACGGGTGTGATTCCCGCGTAAACTTGAGGCATGTCCGACGCCAACCCGATGATCGAGCCCTCCGGCCTCAGCGAAGTCGATGCCGAGCTGCTCGATTTCGAGTCTTCCTGGTGGGCGGCCACCGACAACAAGGAGGCCGCGATCCTGGAGCGCTTCGGGCTCTCCTCCCCGCGGTACTACCAGCGACTCAACGCCCTGATCGACCGGCCTGAGGCGCTCGCGCACGCGCCCATGCTGGTGAAGCGGCTTCGGCGCCAGCGTCAGCGTCGCCAGGAGCAGCGCTCCGCCCGCCACCTGGGCGTCCACTCCGTCGTCTGATCCTTCAGGTACCCGCCGGAGACCAGCCCGGCGTGTCGCTCGAAGACGTTGCGGGTCGCGGGATCCCCGGCTCGCATCAGCGACCACGACGCGGCCAGCAGGTAGGCGGGCAGGAACCACGGCCCCAGGACGGCGTATTGCACCGCGTGGCGATGCTCGTGGGCCACGACGTCGGGGAGCCGGGCCGTCAGGTGCGGGACGTCGCTGCGAGTGAGGATCACGTCGCCCACCGTGAAGGCCCCCGCGTCCGGGAACCGGTGCCGGTAGCCCTCCGCGAAGATCAGGCCGCGCGGACCGCGCCGCAGTCGGGCGCCTCCACCCAGTGCGACGGCCAGGCCCACGATGGTGCTCAGGTTGAGCAGGTTCGCGGCGCGGCGCAGACGGTCCCCAGGCTCCATCAGATCAGCCTCTCGGGCGCCGCGGTCCACGTCAATCGTGGCGCGTGAGCGAGGGCCGAAGGGTCACGAAATCGCCCCCCGATCGTTTGCACTCGGCCAGGGCGAGTGCTAAACATGGTGTTAGCACTCTCGGGTCGAGAGTGCCATACGTTCGGCCCGGTGAGGCCTGCCGATCAGGCCGTCCGTCGCGGGCACCGTCCGGACGTTCATAGCTGACATCCGAAAGGGTTGCCGCAGTGGCAAAGCTGATTGAATTCAACGTTGACGCGCGCCGCGGCCTCGAGCGGGGGATGAACATCCTCGCCGACGCGGTCAAGGTGACGCTGGGCCCGAAGGGCCGCAACGTCGTCCTGGAGAAGAAGTGGGGCGCCCCCACCATTACGAACGATGGCGTGTCCATCGCCAAGGACATCGAACTCGATGATCCGTTCGAGAAGATCGGCGCCGAGCTGGTCAAGGAAGTCGCCAAGAAGACCGACGATGTCGCAGGCGATGGCACCACCACCGCCACCGTCATCGCGCAGGCGATGGTCCGCGAGGGCCTCCGCAACGTGACGGCCGGCGCGAACCCGATCGAGCTGAAGCGTGGCATCGACAAGGCCGTGAAGGCCATCGCCGCCGAGCTCGCCAAGAACTCCACCCCGGTCGACACCAAGGAGCAGATCGCGGCCACCGCGTCCATCTCCGCGGCCGACGCCACCGTGGGCGACATCATCGCCGAGGCGATGGACAAGGTCGGTAAGGAAGGTGTGATCACCGTCGAGGAGAGCAACACCTTCGGGCTCGATCTCGAGCTCACCGAGGGTATGCGCTTCGACAAGGGCTACATCTCCCCGTACTTCGTGACCGATACCGAGCGCATGGAGGCCGTCCTGGAGGACCCCTACGTGCTGATCGTGAACAGCAAGGTCAGCAACCTCAAGGATCTGCTGCCCGTGCTGGAGAAGGTCATGCAGAGCGGCAAGCCGCTCCTGGTCATCGCCGAGGACGTCGACGGGGAGGCCCTGGCTGGCCTCATCGTCAACAAGATCCGGGGCACCTTCAAGTCGGTCGCCGTCAAGGCTCCCGGCTTCGGCGATCGCCGCAAGGCGATGCTGGGTGACATCGGCATCCTGACCGGCGGCCAGGTCATCTCCGAGGAGGTCGGCCTCAAGCTCGACCAGGTCACCCTGGAAATGCTGGGCCGTGCGCGCTCCGTGCTCGTCACCAAGGACGAGACCACGATCGTCGACGGCGCCGGTGACAGCGAGCAGATCAAGGGCCGCGTGGCTCAGATCCGCCGCGAGATCGAGAACTCCGACTCCGACTACGACCGCGAGAAGCTCCAAGAGCGCCTCGCGAAGCTGGCCGGTGGCGTCGCCGTCATCAAGGTCGGTGCAGCCACCGAAGTCGAGCTCAAGGAGCGCAAGCACCGCATCGAGGACGCCGTGCGCAACGCGAAGGCGGCCGTCGAAGAGGGCATCGTCCCCGGCGGCGGCGTCGCGCTCATCCAGGCTGCTGCCGCAGCCAAGGGCAGCATCGCGGACCTGTCCGACGATGAGGCCATCGGCGCGCAGATCGTCTTCACGGCCTCGTCGGCTCCGCTGAAGCAGATCGCGGAGAACGCGGGCCTGGAAGGTGGCGTCGTGGCGGAGAAGGTCGCTGGCCTGCCGGCTGGCGAGGGTCTCAACGCGGCTACCGGCGAGTACGTCGACATGCTCAAGGCCGGGATCCCCGATCCCGCGAAGGTGACGCGTTCGGCGCTGCAGAACGCGGCGTCCATCGCAGGCCTGTTCCTGACGACGGAGGCCGTCATCGCCGACAAGCCGGAGAAGGCGCCCGCCGCGCCCGCCGGTGGCGACGAGGGCATGGGTGGCATGGGCTTCTGAGCCCAGTCCTCCTGGCTTGACGCGGGGCGTCCCACTTCGGTGGGGCGCCCCGCGTCGCATCTAGACGACGGAGCGTGGCGCGGCGTTCCCGCGTGGCGCGGCGCCGCTCACCGCGTCGTCGGCCATGATGACGCCATGAGCGCGCTCCTGGAGGTCCGCGTCCTGTCCGCACAGGACGCCGCCCCTGCCGAGGCCGGCGGGGCGGATCGGCTCGAGGTGGTGGGCGTCCTTGACGATGGGGCGCTGTCGCCCGAACCGCGACTGGTGGCGCAGATTCGCTCGCGCACCTCACTGCATCTCCGCCCGGTTGTGCGGCTGCGTCCGGGGTACTCCACCGACGGCGGGGAGGCGACGCGGTTGCGAGGCCTGATCTCCGCCTATCTCGACGCCGGGGCGGACGGGGTCACTCTCGGTTTCGTCAACGGCCTGGGCGCTGTCGACGTGGAGGTCGTATCGGCACTGCTGGATGGGGTCGTGTGCCCCTGGACCTTCTCGCGAGCCTTCGACGCGGTGCTGGACGTCCCCGCGGCCTGGCGAGCGGTGATGAGTCTTCCTGGCCTCGACGGGGTCCGCACGGCGGGGTCCGCCCGGGATCTCGAGCACGGCCTAGACGATCTGCTGGCCGCGCTGCGCGACGAACCGGCCCGGGCCCGTTTGGTGGTCGCCGACGGTGCCCTCCTGCCGGATCAGGTGCCCTGGCTCGCCCGGGCGGGCGTGCGCCAGTTCCACCTGGAGGGTCAGGTCAGGCCCGGCGGATCAGCGCGCGCCTACGTGGACGAGTCGCTGGTGCGGTCCTGGCGCCTGTTGGTGGACGCCCAGGCCGCGAGCGCTGCCCGCCACCGCGGCTAGCGCGCAGCGGGGGTGCCTTCGGTGCCCGACGCATCGCCGGAGGCCGAGGCGGCGTCGGGGCCCTGTTCGACGCCTGAGGCCGGGGCGCTCTCGGGACCCGGTTCGATGTGGACGACCGTGGTGGTGCCGGGGAGCGCCTCATCGACGACCTCCTCGATGCGGTCAGCCAGCTTGTGGCTGCGCGACACGGACCAATCGCCGGGGACGACGACCGTGGTCTGGACGAACCGCTGACGCCCCGACTCCCGGGTGAGGATCTGGGTGACGTCGACGTTGGTACCGGTCACGACATCGAGGGCCTCATGAATGAGCGCGACCTCCTCATCGGGAAGTGCGGCGTCCAGCAACCCCACGACGGAGCGGCGGAGGAGCTTGCCGCCGGTCCACAAGATGTTGATCCCGACCAGCAACGCGATCAGGGGGTCGATCCACTGCCACCCGGTCAGGAACAACAGCACGATGCCCGCGATGACGCCGACGGTCGTCCAGACGTCGGTGAGCAGGTGCTTTCCGTCCGCCTCCAGCGTGATGGAGCGGTACTGCCGCCCCTTGCGGATGAGGATCAGCCCGACCACGAGGTTGATGACGGTTGCGAGGCTGGCCAGAATCAGGCCCCAGCCGATCTCCTCGACGGGCTCGGGGACGATGAACCGGCGGATCGCGGTGATGATGATGCTGGCGGCAGCGACGAAAATGAGGGCGCCCTCGACCAGGCTCGACATGTATTCGGCCTTGCCGTGACCGAAATCATGATTGTGGTCGGCGGGCTTGCCGGACACCGCGAGCGCCCACAGCGCGACGAACGCAGCGACGAGGTTCACCGTGGACTCCAAGGCGTCCGACAGCAACCCGACCGAGCCCGTCATCAGCGCGGCGGAGCCTTTGATGCCCACGGTTAGGACGGCCGCTGCGATCGACAGCAGGATGAACTTCATCAAGAAGCGCGTCGAGACGGGGGAGTCCGGCTGTGCCGCGTCCATGAGGGTTCCTTCCAAGCGAAAAAGCGGCCCTAGTCTACGGACCGATCGCGACGGTGGACTCCTCGACCCAACCCACGTCCCCTGGCCAGCGCTCCGGATCGTTCCCGCAGGACGCCAGCGTGGCCAACTGCTGAGGCCAGATCGGCTCGGGGACGTCGGCCAAGGAGGCCAGGGGAACCCAGGCGTGCCCCGCCAGGGTCACCTGCTCCTCGGCCGTGTGGCCGGAGGTGTCGAGCGTGAACTGGGGGACGCGCAGCAGATAGAAGGTTTCTGTCTGCTCGCAGATCTGATCGGAGTAACCGTGCGCGGCCACGCGGCGCATGAGGGGGCCGACCAGATCCTCGGCGCGCGCGTGGAACCCCGTCTCCTCGGCGAGTTCCCGCAACGCGGTCTCGATCTCGGTTTCCCCGGGATCCATTCCGCCGCCAGGGGTGACCCACCAGCGGGAGCCGGGAACCCCGGGGTCGGTGTCGGCGAACAGCAGGACCGCTGTTCCATCGGTGACCACGACGCGCACTCCGCGCCGCGTCTTGCGCGGCCGATCGGCCGGGGCGATCGGGGTGAACGTGCGTGACCGAAACGGTTCGGCAGTCATGGCATCTCTTCGGGTGGTTCGCGATTGCGCAGAGCCTGCCCCATCAGCAGGGGCGTCGTCAGGAAGAGGGCGAAGTCCGCCAGGCGAGCCCAGGGCTGTGCGTATCCGGGGAGCGAGAACAGATCAAACCCCCCGGTCTCGGCGGCCATGGAAAACAGGGAGATGGCGAGCACGATCACCGCGATGACCAGGAACGTCCGCTGGATGGTCGCGCGGCGATAGCGGATACGGGTGGACAGGGCCCAGGCGACAAGGAACAGCGGCGCGGACAGTGGTGTGATGAGGGCGCCCAACGCCAGCGCGATCATGACCCCGGGGGTCGCGGCCTTCAGCATCTGCTGCAGTGTGACCTGGCTGTACTGGCGTTGCTGCGCCTGCCAGGGGGCGCCGCCAGGCTGACCGGGAGCAACGCCGGGGCCGTTGACGCTGGGCAGGGGAGCATAGGGGCCACGCTGTTCCGGCAGTGCCGCGGGTGAGGCCGGCGCCGATACGGGGCCGGGCGGCCACGCCTGGGGGGGCGGCCATGACGGGGACGGTGCAGGCGGTGGCCACGACGATCCGGTCGCCGCGACGGGGGAGACTGCGGACGGGAAGGGCTCCTCGGGCCGTCGAGTGGGCTCGGCCGGATTCTCGACGCCGCCCAGCGGGTTGGCCGCGACGTCGAAGGCCGTCCGCGGATCCCGCGTATCCGGCGGCGGTGGGATGAGTCGCGCGAGGTCGGGCGCCGAGGGCGCCACGTAGGTCGGGGCAGGCGTTGCCGGGGCGACAGCTGTGAGCGCTGCCGTGTGGGGCGCCTCGGCCTGGCTGAGCGGTGCAGCCATCGGAGCGACGAACGCGCCGGGCCGCTCGTGGGGCGCGTACTCGGGCCCATCGGTCCAATCGGCCACGTCATCCACCTCCTCAGGTCGCCGTCCCACCATACCTGGAGGGCTCAGGTGGGCTCCGCCGCACCTTGTCTGGTCGGGTACGCTGGAGCGGTCTATCCAATGACTGTTCAGGAGTGTGTGACATGCCTTCCGGGCGCGTGCGGTTCTTCGATGCCGACAAGGGGTTCGGCTTCATCGCCAAGGACGATGGCGGCGACGAGGTGTACGTCCATTCTTCAGCCCTGCCCGAAAACGTCGCGACCCTGAAGAAGGGGCAGCGCGTCGAGTTCGGCCTCATCGAAGGCCGTCGGGGCGAGCAGGCCATCTCCTTGCGTCTGTTGGAGGCCCCCGTCTCGCTGTCGAAGGCGACGCGGAAATCCCCCGAACAGATGGCTGTCATCGTCGAGGATCTGATCAAGATGCTGGACGCGCTGGGTGGGAGCTACCGCCGCCACCGTCACCCGGACGCCAAGCAGGCGTCCAACACTGCGCACGTGCTCCGGGCCGTCGCCGACGAATTGGAGCTGTGAGTGGCGCTTAAGGCACCCGAACTGGACGAGGCCTGCGCTGAGGCCATCGACCTCGCACGTCAGGCGGCCGAAGCGCGTGCCGACGTTGCGGGCGTGGGCGAGCATCTGGGCGTCCAGGTGGAAGGCACCCGCGTCGCGACGCATTACTTCGCCGTCGAGCACCCCGGCTACCCCGGCTGGCGCTGGGCGGTCACGGTGGTCCGCGCCGCCCGCGCGAAGGTGGTGACCGTCTCCGAGGTGGTGATGCTGCCGGGCGAGGGGTCGCTGCTGGCTCCCACCTGGGTGCCATGGGCCGAGCGTATCGAGGCCGGTGACGTCACTCCTGGCGTCCTCCTGCCGACGGCCGACAACGACCCCCGGGTCGAGGCTGGGTTCACCGGCGGCGACACGGCGCGTGACGCCGATCCGGCGCAGTGGCAGGCCACGCGCGCCGTCGTTGCCGAGTTGGGGCTGGGTCGCGAGCGCGTCATGAGCGCCTATGGGCGTGACGAAGCTGCTGAACGGTGGATCGCGGGCGACGGTGGTCCCAACAACGCCATGACCAAGCAAGCTCCCGGCCAGTGCGTCGATTGCGCGTACTGGGTTCGGCTCTCGGGTTCGCTGGGCCGGGCCTTCGGCGCCTGCGCCAACGAGTTCTCTCCCAGCGACGCGCACATCGTCTCGGTCGACCACGGCTGTGGCGCCCACTCCGACGTCGTGGAGGCGCACCGGGGTGTGGATTTGCCGCGTCCGGTGTGGGACACGATCTCCGTCGACGACCTGCTCTTCGACTGAGTCTTCGGTACGGCATCCCGGAGGGGCGCGGAGCATAGCCGTGTGACGACCGCGTGACGGGCGGCGACGGCGAGACAAGGGGGAGCGTCCCTGCTTCTACCCTTAAGATTCCCGGCATGTCCTCCAGCACTTCGGCGCCCGTCGGCGCGCCACAAACCGGCCTTGATGGCTGGTTCGGAATCACCAAGCGTGGGTCGAGCGTCGGGCAGGAGGTGCGCGGTGGCCTCGTGACGTTCTTCACGATGGCGTACATCATCGCCCTCAACCCGCTGATCATCGGCACCACGCCCGACAAGACAGGCAACCTCATCAGCGGGCTGCCCGCGACGGACGCCAACATTCCGATCACGATCGCGATGGTGGCTGCGGCGACCTCGCTGGTCGCGGGCGTCATGACCATCATCATGGGTGTCGTCGGCCGCTTCCCGCTCGGCCTGGCGACCGGCCTGGGCCTGAACGCGATGCTGGCCTACGTCATCGCCCCGCAGGTCACCTGGCCGCAGGCGATGGGCCTGGTCGTGTGGGAGGGCATCTTCATCCTCATCTTGGTGCTGACCGGTTTCCGGGATGCGGTCTTCCGCGCCGTGCCGCGTCCGCTGCGGACCGGTATCGCCGTCGGCATCGGCCTGTTCATCACGCTCGTGGGCCTGGCGGACGCGGGCATCGTGCGCACCGGCAGCGGGACGCCGCTGCAGTTGGGCATCGGCGGCTCGCTCATCGGCTGGCCGATGGCCATCTTCGTGATCGGGCTGTTCCTGCTGGTCATGCTGTACATTCGCCGCGTCCGCGGGGCCATGCTGATCGCCATCGTTGGTATGACGGTGCTTGCCGTCATCGTCGAATCGGTGTTCCACGTCCCGGCCAAGAGCGCCGACTTCCCGGCCGGGTGGGCTCTGAACGTTCCTGAAGTTGGCCCCGGCGGGCTGTTCAGCCTCCCCGACCTGTCCTTGATCGGACGCGTCGACATGCTGGGGGCCTTCTCCGGAAGCGCTACCGCGACCATCGCGATGATCATGACCGTGTTCGCACTGCTGCTGGCCGACTTCTTCGACACGATGGGCACCATCGTCGCCGTCGGCGCCGAAGGCGATCTCCTCACCGAGGACGGCAACCCCGAGCGCATCCGGGAGATCTTCGTGGTGGACTCGCTGGCCGCCATCGCCGGTGGTCTGGGTTCGGTGTCCTCGAACACCTCCTACATCGAGTCCGCGGCGGGTGTCGGTGAAGGCGCTCGTACCGGGTTGGCGTCCGTCGTGACCGGCCTGGCCTTCCTGGTCAGCTTGTTCCTGGCGCCGCTGGTCAAGCTGGTGCCGTCCGAGGCGGCTGCCCCGGCGCTCGTCTTCGTCGGTTTCTTGATGCTCAGCCAGATCATTCACGTCGACTGGAGCGATCCTGAAGAGGGCTTCCCCGCATTCATCACGATGATCGCGATGCCGTTCTCCTACTCGATCACCACCGGTATCGGCGCTGGCTTCTTGTTCTGGGTGGCCATCAAGACCGCCCGCGGCAAGTTCAAGGACATCCATCCGCTGATGTGGGTCATCTCGGCCGCGTTCATCATCTACTTCGGCCAGGGGGCCATCAACGCGCTGCTGGCGTGATTCTTTCCTTCGAGCGGCCGGGTCATCTCCTCACGATGACCCGGCCCTCGTGCGTTCTAGGCGCGGTAGACGGCGACGAGGTCGGGTTGCTGACGCCCCTGCTCGCGTGCCTGCTGCGTCCACTGCGGGAACCCCTGCAGCCACTCGACGATGGGTGCTGCGAGGTCGTGATGTTCGGGCGTCAGCGCCGGGAGGGCCGCTTGCCAATGGGACGCCATCGCGATGGCCTGGGCGCCCCTCGCATAGCCGAGGGTCTGGCCGGGCAGTGGTTTGAGGGGGAGCCCGATCGCTCGACGGAACACACTGCGCAGCCCGAGGTCGGCGGGGACGCCGTGGGCGGCCAGGTCGAAATCGATGCTGTCCAGGGGGCCTCGGTCGACGGAGACCTCGAGGTGGCTCCAGCCATGATCGGCCAGCCATGCTCCCACCAGGGCCCACGCTGCGGACAGGCGTTCGGGGGGAACGTCACGACCATGGCCGACCGCATCGATGTCGATACCGGTGGGGATCCCCGGGTAGACCACTGGGGCATCGGCGGCCCGCCGCGAGAAGGGGCCCAGTTTGCTCAACAGGCCTCCGCGGGGCGGGGGTGCAGGCCAGACGCGCTCGGCCACATCACGCAGTTCGGCGAGGCTGGCGTCGCTTCCGCTAAACACCTCGCGCACGTCGTCAATCGCTACCGCGATGAGGCTCACGTTGCCCATGCCCGGAGCTTACTCATGCGGCCTCTCGATGGTGAGCCTGGCGCCCCGGATACACTGGCCAGCGTGAGACTGAGGGCCCAGAACCGGATCGTCACCGGCGCACTTCTCCTGTTGCTGCTCTTGGTTGTGGCAGGCGCCCTGTGGTCGGCGCCTCCGGCCCGAGCCGAGGAGCCGCTGCGGTTGGCCGCGTCGTCGCAACCGTTGGGGATGGCGACCGATCATGCACGCGGCAGATATTGGGTGCTGGACAAGTCCAGCGGACGCCTCACCCTGACGGCCATCAAGCCGGACGGCACCGTCGAAGGGACGATGAACTCCCGCGACAACCTGACTAATGCGCAGGCGCTCGCCTTCGACTCGGGGGAGGCCTACGTCGGCGACATCGGTGGGAAGCGAGCCCAGGTCACCGTTTATCAGGTCACCGAGCCCTGGCCCGGGACGGAGATCCTCAAAGCCATTGCCTACCCGTTGACCTACCCCGATGGCAGCCACGACGCCGCCGCGATCCTGGTCGATGGTTCCCATCGCATCTCGGTGGTCACCAAGGGCCCCAACCCCGGCATTTACCAAGCTGTCCCCACGCCGTCGCGTGACACCCCCAGCCCCCTCACGAGGGTGGCGAACGCTCCCGACGGGGTGACCGACGCGGTCGTGCTGCAGGACGGACGCCTGGTGCTGCGCACGGCGACGACCATCTACGCACTGGACGCCACCAGCTACGCCACCTTGGGTCAGGCTGACATTGGGGTTACGGAGCGCGGCCAGTCGATCACAGAGTCGATCACGGCCGGTCAGGTGCTGACTGCTGCGGGGCCCTCCGGTGTGGTGACATCCCTGGCCGTTCCCGGCCCAGCCCCGGCCACCCCGCAGAATCCCGCGACGCGGTCGGCGAACCCGCAGACCCAGGCGACCACGGATCCTGCCGAAAACCGCACGTTCGCTCAGACGGGGACCACCACGTCGGTGGCGATCGCCGCCGGGTTGGCCGCAGTCGCAGGCCTGGTCGTCGTGCTGCGCCGCCGCTGAGTCTCGCGGCCGGGGCGCCGGCCCCGCCACGAGACGTCAGGCGACGGTGCGCTCCAGCACCCAGTCAATGCATGCGGTGAGGGCCTCCACGTCGGACGGCTCCACGGCGGGGAACATGCCGATGCGCAACTGGTTACGACCCAGCTTGCGGTAGGGCTCCACGTCCACGATGTTGTTGGCGCGCAAGGTTGCCGCCAGCGCGGCGGCGTCCACCGATGCGTCGAAGTCGATCGTCCCGACGACCGGCGAGCGGTACGGCTCGGGCACGAACGGGCTGGCGAGCGGGTGCGCGTCCGCCCAGGCGTACAGGTGCGACGCGGACGCGTGGGTGCGGCGCTCGGCGTACGCCAGCCCGCCCGAGGCCAGCAACCAGTCGAGTTGCTCGGCCATGAGGAACAAGGTGGCCAGGGCTGGGGTGTTGAGCGTCTGATCCGCGCGGCTGTTCGTCACCGCCAACTGGAGGTTCAGCGAGTCGGGGATCCACCGCTCCTGCGTGAGGCGTGCGCTGCGCTCGATCGCGGCAGGGGAGAGGAGCGCGCACCACAGGCCACCATCGGAGGAGAACCCCTTCTGGGGCGCGAAGTAGTAGGCGTCCACGTCAGCCAGATCGACAGGCATCGCTCCGGCCGAACTAGTGGCGTCGATCAGCGTCAACGCTTGCGGGTCCGACCCGGGGATGCGGTGGATCGGGGCGGCGGCGCCGGTCGCCGTCTCGTTGTGCGCCCAGGCGTACACGTCGGCGTCCGCAACGCGAGGGAGAATGACGGATCCTGGAGCAACCTCGGCGACGGTCGGCTCGTCCAGCCACGGCGTCCGGGTGATGGCGCTGGCGAACTTGCTGGTGAACTCGCCGAACACGCTCACGGAGGCGCGCTGCTGGATCAGGCAGAAGGAGGCCACGTCCCAAAACTGCGTCGAACCACCGTTGCCGAGGACGACCTCGTAGCCCTCTGGCGCGTCATACAGGCTGGCCAGCCCGGTACGGATCCGCCGCACCACCTCACGCACGGGCGCCTGACGATGGGAGGTTCCCATCCAGGTGGCGCCGCGGGTGGCCAGCGCGGTCAGCGCGGCGGGGCGCACTTTGGAGGGGCCGCAGCCGAATCGGCCGTCGACAGGGAGCAGATCGGTGGGAATCGTCAAGGACACGCCCCCATTCTCCCATCGTCGGGGCCACCTCGGCGTGAGCGCCCATGGCGGCTAGGGTAGGCGCGTACAGCGTCGCTATGAGCGGGAGGGGATCGGCGTGAGTGACCTCATCGATACGACAGAGATGTATTTGCGCACGGTCTACGACCTGGAAGAGGAGGGTGTGACGCCCCTTCGTGCCCGCATCGCTGAGCGTCTGGGCCAAAGCGGTCCGACGGTGAGCCAGACCGTGCAGCGCATGGAACGCGACGGGCTGTTGCACGTGGCCGACGACCGCCACATTCAGCTCACCGAAGCCGGTCGGGCCAAGGCCACCAGCGTCATCCGCAAGCACCGGTTGGCCGAAGTGCTCCTGACTCAGGTGATCGGGCTGCCGCTCGATCTGGTGCATGACGAGGCCTGCCGGTGGGAGCACGTGATCTCCGACGAGGTAGCCACCCGACTCGACGCCATCCTGCACAACCCCAGCGTGTCGCCGTACGGGAACCCGATCCCGGCAGCGGGCGTCCTGGGGCCACAACTCCCCGCCGAACCCGTCGTGCAGCCGCTGGCACACGTCCTGCCCGAGGAAGGCCCGTGCCACGTCACCGTCGCGCGCCTCACCGAAGCCGTCCAGGCGATGCCCACCGTCCTGAGCGTGCTGGACGAGGTGGGGGTCCATCCAGGCGTCGGTCTTACCGCGGAGAACGTCGACGGTGAACTCAAGCTCACCATCGAGGGTCATGAGGCGTTCGTCACCCCCGACGTGGCCCACCACCTGTTCGTGACAGCCCCGGTCGCGGCGTAGGCGTCCCCCGCATCACGATGAAGCGCGGCTTCGACTGGGAGGCCTACCTGGACCGCGTCCATCGGGACCGGCCCGCACTGTCGGAGGCCGTGGTGCGGCGGCTGCAATCGGGCGGTGCGTCGCCCTATCACTGGCTGGCTCCTGCTGTGTCGCCGCGTGCAGCCACAGTGCTCGATGTTGCCTGCGGCACGGGGGCAATGTCGCGTGAACTCGTCGCCCCCGGGCGGCGCGTCATCGGGGTGGACGTGTCGGTGGCTCGCCTCGACGTGGCCGCTCAGCGTGCCGAGGGCCCTTTCGTGTGTGCGGATGCACGCCAACTCCCTCTGCCCGACGACAGCGTCGACGCGGTGGTGAGCGTCCTAGGGCCCGTCGTGATCCAGCCTGCCGCCGATCTTTTCGCGGAGGTGGCCCGCGTCCCACGTCCGGGTGGGATCTTCGCGTTCATTGCGCCGACGATCCTGCTGGCGCGGCCGCACGAACTCGTCCGATCGTTGCAGTTGGTGGCCCACCTGCGCGCGCGCCCTCGATTCCCTGGCCCCACCGAAGTCACCGGCTACGTGGAGGCGCTGGAGGGAACCGGTCTGCGGAAAGTGGAGGACGCTCGCGAGCGGTATCACGTCGAGATTGCGGACCGCGGGCAGGCGCGGGAGGTCATCGATGCGCTCTACGTGCCGGGATCCTCGCCGCGCCGCACCCAGGCTGCTGCGGACTGGCTCACCTCGCGCGTCGAGCGGCGGGGGCCGGTGCGCATGTCGATCGGTATGCGGCGGTTCGTCGTGTTGAAACAGTTGCACGCGAACCCCGCCGGGAATGACTCACCCGAGAACGGTGTTGAGGCAGGGTAACCAACGAAAGGAGCCGAGCGTGGCCACCGTCGAGTTGACGACCGAGAACTTCGCTTCGACCATCGAGGGCAACGACACGTTGTTCATCGACTTCTGGGCGGCCTGGTGCGGTCCGTGCCGCATGTTCGCGCCCGTTTTTGACGCCGCGTCGGAGAAGTACACCGATGTGACGTTCGCCAAGCTGGACACCGAGGCCCAAGGCGAGATCGCCGCAGCCTTGGAGATCCAGTCGATCCCGACCCTGATGGCGTTCCGTGGCGGCGTTTTGGTCTACCGCGAGGCGGGCGCGATGAACGCGTCGGGCTTCGATCAACTCGTTGATGCCGTGAAGGCCCTCGACCTCGAAGAGGTCCGGGCGCAGGCCAAGGAGGCGCAGGAGCGCCACGACGCCGAGCACGCACAGGCGTCCGAGAACTGATCTGTTGTCGCCGCGGTGGTCATCCACCGCGGCGACTCCTGTTCTTCACTTTTTCTCTCACCGCGAAGGAGAGCCATGTCGGTGCAGTTTGGTCTGGACACATTCGGGGACGTGACACTCGACGACGAAGGGCGTCGCGTGTCGCAGGCTCAGGTCATCCGCGATGTCGTCGAGGAGGGTGTGTGGGCTGACCAGCTTGGCCTGGACGCCTTTTCGGTGGGGGAACACCACCGGCCCGACTTTGCTGTGAGCGCTCCCGACACGGTGCTGGCTGGGCTGGCGACTCGCACCCAGCAGATCAAGCTCGGGTCGGCGGTCGTTGTGTTGAGTTCGGATGACCCCATCCGGGTCTATGAGCGTTTCGCGACCGTCGATGCCCTGAGCGGGGGGCGCGCCGAGCCCGTGTTGGGCCGGGGGTCTTTCATCGAGTCGTTCCCGCTGTACGGGTTCGACCTTGCCGACTACGAGACCTTGTTTGAGGAGAAACTCGCCGTCTTCGCGGAACTCCTCAAGGAGCAGCCCGTCACGTGGTCGGGTAACTACCGGACGCCTATGGCCGACGTTGACGTGTTCCCCAAGACAGAGGGCGGCCGCATGAACGCGTGGGTGGCCGTCGGCGGCTCGCCGCAGTCGGTCGTCCGCGCCGCCCACTACGGTTTTGGGTTGCAGTTGGCGATCATCGGCGGTCCGGCCGGCCAGTTCAAGCCGTTCGTGGATCTGTACCATCGAGCGTTGAATGAGTTCGGCCAGCGGACGGACCTGCCCGTGGCGGTCCACAGCCCCGGGCACATTGCCGATACCGACGACCTTGCTGCCGAGCAGTTGTTCCCGCACTTCAAGGACAACCGCGATCGAATCGGCCAGGAGCGTGGCTGGGGCGCGGTGGGCCGCGACGAGTTCGAGAACGAGATTGAGCATGGCGCTCTCTACGTCGGCTCCCCGGAGACGGTCGCGGCGAAGATCGCGGCCACGATCAAGCAGTTGGGCGTCCAGCGCTTCGACCTGAAGTACGCCAACGGTCCCATGCCACACTCCCAGTTGATGCGCTCGATCGAGTTGTACGCCACCCGCGTCGTCCCGCTCGTGCGCGACATGCTGGGCTGACGCAGGGGCACGTGACCCCTGGTCGCGATTGGAGACCGGCCCGGGGCGGCGCTAGCCTTGCCGGGCCGGGCCCCATAGCTCAGGGGATAGAGCAGAGGTTTCCTAAACCTTGTGTCGGAGGTTCGAATCCTCCTGGGGCCGCCACCACGATCCCTCGCACCCCGCTGTTGCCGTCTGGCAGGATCAGCGGTGTGGAGAACGGTCGAGACTATGGAGCCGACATGCTGGCGGCACTAGAGGTGAAGCTCGCGTCGGGCGACATCACGCAGGCGCAGCACGACGCCGAGCGCGTCCGGGTTATTGAAGCGATCCGCCAGGGAGCCACCGTGTACGTCTCGCCTCTGCGGCGAGGCATCACGATCCTGTGCTCGACGATCCTCATCCTTGCGGGCTTGGTGTTTGCTTTCCTGACACAGACGATCTTCGGGGTTGCGTTGGGGGCCGCGCTCGTCTGGGCCGGCGTCTTCGGGATCCGCCACGCTGCTCGTTAGCCCTTCACCTCTGGAGGAGGATCGAAGACACCAAGAGGTGGATCGATCCAAGTTGAAGACTTAAGAGTTATCAGCGCTACGCCGGGTGTCACATATGTGGGTGACACCCGCCCCTCCTCGGGGGATGT
>RRZU011620939.1_pt1 | contig 17962 bp, 16 predicted proteins | sample 2165561 | NCBI WGS metagenome assembly RRZU01 (sample SAMN10456909, study PRJNA506462) | wastewater metagenome | isolation source: wastewater sludge | place: USA: Moscow, Idaho | reverse complement strand
CTCTGCGCTAGAAAAAGTTGTTATTTCCCAGCATGAAAAAGTAATACGAAATCAAACTTTATTGATCTTAGGCACTATGGAAAACAAAGGGGAAGACGTAGTAAGAGTGCCACAAGTAGAGGTTGATCTTTTTGATAAAGATGGAAAATTTGTTGACCAATGCTCAGAGTACATTAAAGGTTCGCTTAAGCCCGGTGAGTCTCGAAATTTTAAGATTTTATGCAGCGACGGTAAGGGACATCCCCCGGTAGAGCACGCAAGCTACAAGGTTCGAATAACAGGGCTTTAATATTTTAAAGCCTCTTTTTTATTTGTATAAATCAATAAATTGGATATTTTTCTTACTTATTGGATAAATCTTGTTCATAGATTGGGGCATCTTTAGATTTTTTATGCAAAAAATAAAACAAAACAATGCCTGACATAATCATGAGTATAAAAAAACACGTATGAAGAAAAGGATGCTTAGATTTATCGACAGAACCGGCAAGAATAAGCATTGAGAAATAGGCACCCATGCTCAGATGTTTGTTTTTTTCATTTTCATCTTTGATTTTGACAAAGCTTTGGCAATGAGGGCAGCGCAGGCGCGAGTGTGAGATTAGTTTATACCAAGGCGCTTTTTCAGGCCATGGAATTTCTTTAAAATTCGGCACTTTGTGCTTACATGCCGGGCATGTGAATGGCAGCGGGACAAATTTTTCTTCTAGTTCTTCAAATAGCTTTTCTTCGCAGCTTTGGCAAACTTGAGTTTTAGCGTCTAATGCTTTACCGCAATTGTCGCATTTAAGGATGGGTTGATGCATGAAGATATGCCTATTCAAAATCAATCGCTACGCTTTATTTTAATAAGCCAAAATAATCTCTATTTAAGTACGGTCTGTACGTTCTAAACTAGTAAAGATTCTAAAAATACAGCCGGGAAAATTACTTGCCGGCTGTATTAATTAACAAACTGTGGATATTAAGGCCGTTCATGCAAAAACCATTTACTGGTCTGGAGTAACGCTCTGGCATGATCCCGAGGAGAAACCCCCGGCAAAATCGTTGTACATGGTGCAATAATTTGCTGTTGCCAGGCCAATTCAAATGCATCTTCAGGTGTCTTAGGCGGATTATTCGCAATCAAATGTAGCATCGTTCCATAATTCGCAACTAATTCGGCGCCATAACGGTTTTTCCAATAGCGAAGTAAAGCAACAACAATTTCGCTACTATAAAGCCCAGAGCCATACCAATTAATATATGCAGGCACATCCCAACTGTTGAGACTGGGAATCAACACTATTGCATTATTATCGTCGGGATCAAACCAATCCATATGGCTTAATCCCCCTTCAGGTAAAGATAATGGATCATCACAATGTTCAAGCTCCCACTGAAAAAACCACTGCTCAATGGCTTTTTGTGTGTGCAGGTTGTTTTTCTCAATAAAATCAAGTGGGTCTGCAATTTTAGGTACTTTGCCAAAATGAGATTCTGTGTTGTCCTCGCATATTTCTACCCATTCCTCGAGGGTAACACTATCGTCTTCTGGTTGATTAGATAAAACAGACAGAACATCCAGAGCCTCTGCTGCTTGAATAATGTCTTCTGCTTCATCCCCCTTCCGATTTTTTTTCCATTCATCTTCAAAACTAGATCTTGAAAACTCACTTTGAACGTCTTCTTCGCAAGATAGGTCAATACTCCCCCAGAATGTTGTCAATACAGGATATCTCCCCGTTTTCCCCATACACGCATGCATGTGTGTCCAGGCTTGTTCAAGATCAGCTTTCACTTCAATGACAAACATCTTCGCTTGGCTTTTGCCTACACTTACAGAGGCAATTTTATTGCCGGCTAGAGGTGTGCCTTGTAAAAACTTACATAGTTCTTCTTTTGAGTTAATCATAAAATTTCCAAATAAATAATAGCTCGGGTTGCAGCAGTAGCGAAGAAAATAAAAATCAGACTATTTTTTAAATACCACCTAGCCTATCAATTCTAAGCGCATTGGTGGTGAATGCCTGATATTAAACTCTAATAGAAAACAATAAACCGTCAGGCAAAATAGCGCTTGTTTTTAAATGATTAAATCATGTGCGAGCTTGGGCTACAGCGGTGATGTCGGCGTTGAGCTGTTTGATGCTGGGCTTGGCTTTGGAGAGGTAGCGCAGGGTACGAATGCCCGCGCTTTGGGTTAGGGCGTCCCGGGCGCGATCTTTTTGTAGGTCGTGTGTTTTATCGTCTAATTCAATAATGCAGATGAGGCTGAGTGCTTCGTCATAGATGGCGAAATCGACTCGTTTTTGGCTGATTTTTGCAAAGGCCATGCCCCAGCGTTTTCGATCTTTTTCGTTTGGGGTGATGAGTGCCGCCATGCCAACTTGAGGAAAAATAAAACCCTCTGAATAAGCTTTGAGTAGACGTTGGAAAAACTCCTGCTCATTTGCGGTGAGAATGGGCGTGCTGCGGTAACGTAAGGGGCGTGCTGGCCAAAAGAAGCTTAAAATCACCAACAGCAGTGTAATGCCCAAGCCAAGCCACACCGGCGTGGGCACGCTGTGCAAAAACGTGTGCCATGACCAGGCGGCTATGTCACTATGCCGGGACAATTTAGTCTACCTCGCCCAAGGTTTCGAGCTTGGCTTCAATGTCGAGCCAGCGAGTTTCTGCGAGCTCTATGTTTTTGGCGAGTTCTGCTTGATGCTGGCTCAGCGTTTGAATCTGCTCTGGTGTGCTTTGGGTATAGAAGGCCGGGTCTGCCAATCGGGCTTCGAGCAACTTTTGTTCGCCTTGCCAGTTGCCAAGTTGTTGCTCTAACTTTTCGCGCTCTTTGATAAGCGGGCGCCGGGCGGCGATTTTGGCCTGGCGTTCTGCGGCGCTTTGCGCGCGGGCTTGTTTGCGGGCGGCTTTGTCCTGCGCCTGCTCAACCGGGGCAGCGGCTTGCGCTTGTTGTACACGCCGGGCAGTCAGCCAGTCCCGATAGTCATCTAAATCACCCTCAAATTCTTCTACCCGACCATGGTCCACCAGCAAAAACCGGTCACAAGTGGCTCGTAACAGCGCACGGTCGTGCGAAACCAACACCATGGCGCCTTCAAACTCTTGCAGCGCTAGCGTCAGTGCGTGGCGCATTTCAAGGTCTAGGTGGTTGGTGGGTTCGTCTAGCAGCAATAGATTGGGCGCTTGCCAAATCATAAGCGCCAACGCCAGCCGGGCTTTTTCGCCACCAGAAAAGGGGCCACACGGCGTGGTGGCACCGGGGCCGGGCCCATCGCCTCGAAAATCGAATCCACCCAAGTAATCTCGCAAAGTTTGTTCGCGTGTGGTGGGTGCCAAGCGCGTCAGATGCTCTAAGGGGGAGGACTCTGCACGCAATATTTCAAGCTGGTGCTGTGCAAAGTAGCCGGGCACCAAGCCTTTTCCGAGCACGATTTTGCCCGCGCTCAGAGAAAGGCTTTGCGCCAGCAATTTGATAAGCGTTGATTTACCCGCGCCGTTGGCACCGAGCAGGCCAATGCGCTCGCCGGGGCGCAGAGTGAGTTTGATGTTTTCAAGGATCGGTGTGGCGCCGTAGCCCAGTACACCGTGTTCTATACGTAACAAGGGATCTGGGGCGGCAGGACAGGCGCGAAACGTGAAGCTGAAAGGTGAGTCTACATGCGCGGCCTGAATGCGTTCCATGCGCTCCATCGCCTTAATACGGCTTTGCGCTTGCCGGGCTTTGGTAGCTTGGGCACGAAAGCGGCGGATGTAATTTTCCATGTGCGCAATTTGCCGTTGCTGGCGTTCAAACAACGCTTGTTGCAGCACTAAACGTTCGCCACGCTGGCGCTCGAAATCGGAATAGCTACCGGTGTACAACGTCAGGGCGGTGTTTTCGATGTGTGCGATGTGACTGACAACGCTGTCTAAAAATTCCCGGTCGTGCGAAATCAAAATGAGCGTGCCGGGGTAGTCTTTGAGCCATTGCTCCAGCCAGATCACAGCATCTAAATCTAGGTGGTTGGTGGGTTCGTCGAGCAATAAAAGGTCTGAACGACACATGAGCGCCTGCGCCAAATTCAGCCGCATCCGCCAACCGCCAGAAAAGTCTGAAACAGGTCGCGTGAAATCGACTTGGCTAAAACCCAAGCCATCGAGCAAAGCGGCCGCCCGGGCCCGGGCGCTGTAGCCACCAATTTCTTGCAAGCGGGCATGGAGGGCGCCAATTTTTTCGCCACTATCGGCGGCATGCGCTTCTTCCAACGCAGCCAGTTCACGCTCGATTTTACAAAGCTCAGCGTCGCCTTCTAGCACGTACTCTAGTGAAGAAACGGACAAGGCCGGGGTTTCTTGCGCAACATGTGCCATCACCCAATGCGGTGGGCATTCTAGTTCCCCTTGGTCTTGGTGCAATTGACCACGTAAAAGTGCAAATAAACTAGACTTGCCAGCGCCATTGGCACCGGTTAAACCAATTCGCCAGCGAGGGTGAATTTGTAAAGAGAGTCCAGTAATAAGTGTGCGTGCCCCTCGAGAGAGGGTAAGATTGCGAAATTGAATCACGTCGGCAAAAAATGTCTAAAGGCGCTATTCTATGTGCGCGATCGCTTATTGAGCCTGTTTGAATGAAAAAAGTTTTAAATTACCTCCTATCCTCCAGTATTTTTTTAGCCTCTCCCCTTTGGGCACAAGAGGTTCCGCCCACACCGGCGCCGGTGAGCAGCAAAAGCGTACAAGAGGCTCTGCGCGCACAAGCCGAACAGATTCTTCAAGCGGCAGAACTGCGTTATACTGGCGAAAAGGCGCAATGCCACGAACGATTTTTTGTGTTTCGTTGTATTGATGAAGCGCAATCCAAGCGCCTCACCCAAATTGAACAAGCAAGAGCGCTTAGACAACAGGCAGACCGGCTAAAACTGCTCGATAAATATTACGAAGCGCAAGCGGATGCACAAGCCCAGGCAGAACGCCAAGCTGAAAATGCTGCCCAAGCAGCCGAGCCCCCTGCCCCACCGCGCCCCCTGCCCGCCCCACCTAAACCGCTTGGCAAACCAAGTACTTATGACGCCGCGCAAAAAGCCGCTCAGCGCCGCCAAGCAGAAGAAGCCGCTGCCCGGCGCGCAGCCGAAGCGGAGCAAACACGTCAAGCCTACGATGCCCGGCGCGCAGCACGCGAAGCTGAAAAAGCTAATAAAGCAACCAAGCCGAACGACAAAAGCATTTCTCCTTTCTAAATTGGTGTACAACGTGATTAAAAAAATACTGATTTCTGCACTGATCTTCACCGCAGCATCTTCAAGCATGGCGGCAGATCTAGCCGCTTGTGTAGAGCATTTCCGTAAATATGTTGGGCGAGATTTTCCAGTAAGCTTGAAAACATACGATGCTTATGTGCCCTATGCTGCAGATTACACAGAGGACATTGCACAAAAATCACGCGCTCAACCCGAATTTAAACAAGCTATTTGGGATTATCTGGCGCTAGCGGTTGATGCAGAACGGGTGGAAGATGGACGCACCGTTCTACGTACTTATGCCCCGGCGCTATCTCGCATAGAAGCGCAATACAAGCTTGACCCCGAAACAGTTGTCGCTTTTTTTGGGGTCGAAACCAATTACGGCAAAATCATGGGGAAATACCCGGTCATCGACGCCACTTTATCTAGGGCCTGTTTAAAACCCGATAACGATGAACGACGCAAACAACTTTTTGCTGCCTTATGGCTAGTGCAAGAAGGGCATGTTCAAGCCAGCGATTTTCGAGGCTCCTGGGCCGGGGCGTTTGGCATGACGCAATTTATGCCAGGCACATTTGTAGACAACATGGCCGACATGGATGAAGATGGAAAGTCCGATATTGTTCACAGCACCGCAGATGCCTTAGGCACTACCGCTCGCTACGTGCAAAAACTGCGCTGGCAGCCCGGGCTACCTTGGGCCTTGGAGGTGAAGTTGCCTACCGCGCTTGAAGGGCAAGGCGTCAGCGAAAAAGAACACGCCTGCTTAAGCAAAGGCGGCGGTGGCGCATGTAAGTCACTCGCCACATGGCAGGCCGAAGGCGTCACGCCTGTCGGCGCGGAAAACTGGGAAGCCCTCAGCGCCCGGTTTTCCGGTTTAAGCCAAGGCACGCAAATGGCTTTGATTCAGCCTATTCAAGGGGGGCCGGCATGGCTGGCAACCCGCAACTTCCAAGCAATGTGGGGATACAACCAAGCAGATGCTTACGCCTTGGCCATTGGTTTGCTCTCTGATGCCCTACGCGGCAAAGGTTTAAATAAAACACCGTGGCCAGTAAGTGATTTAGGGCTTTCTCGCAGAGAGATTCGCCAACTTCAGCAAACTTTACTCAATCGAGGGTATTGCGAGATTACACCCGATGGAATCGCTGGTGCCAAAACCCAAGAGGCCATCCGGATGGAAGAGCAAAAATTAGGCTGGACACCTAGCGGTCGCCCTGGCCAAAAGATACTAACCGCTCTCAGTACCACATCCGATAAACCCGGTGCCGGATGCGCAGGCACCTCACCGCAATAGTTCTATGGCTTTGTTACGAATAGGCATCATTTCAGATACGCACGGCCTCGTGCGTCCGGAGGCCTTAGCGTATTTAAAAGGCTGCGACGCCATTATCCACGCTGGCGATGTATGCGACCCTGACGTACTCCTCAGCTTAAGCGCCTTAGCCCCTCTCACAGTCGTGCGCGGCAACAACGATTGGCGAGAATGGGCCGATCAATATGCTGAAACAGCTCTGGTACAGTTTGGTGGGCATTGGTTCTACGTCATTCACGACTTAATGCAACTTGAGATCGACCCTCGCACTGCCGGGGTCAGCGTAGTGGTCTCCGGTCATACCCACGCCCCCTCCGTCAGCAAAGAAGATGGTGTGCTATTTATAAACCCCGGCAGTGCCGGCCCCAGGCGCTTATCTCTACCGATTTCAATTGGTGAAGTCTGGATTACACCCGATGGATGTAAAGGTAAAACCACCGTATTAAACGCAAAATAGCTCAAACGTCTCTATCATATCTGAGGAAACAGGCTATTTATAAAAAATACCAACCATGTAAAAATCCGAAGCCAAGAAAAACGCTTGTTACTTGTTCGGTACTCAACTGCCTGACAAATAGTGTTGCGGCAAAGAAGTTCCCCCACAAACTCAAAAATAATAGTAAACGGAACGATCAACGTAAAAAATAACAACCAAGCATCCCAAGACCTTGGCCTAATCGGAAACAGCTGCAACAATGCAAGACCACCTAACACCGCAGAAAACAAAACATATAGAGCAACAAATTTCAGTATCGATTTCATATTCCGCACGCTCATTTTTGCAGTGAAACTACAATTTAAAAGCGCCACCCTTGGGCAGCGCTCTTAAATAATTAAACAAAACTTGGGTGCTTATCGACGTTTCCGTTTAGTGGGCTGAGGAGGAGGCGCCTCACCACCACCCGCATCAGGCTCAATACCATCAATAGCCATTGAACCGCCAGAACCATGTCCATTCGGACCCGCAGCAGCTTGAGCTTTATACCCTTTAACTGCACGCACAATGCCATTAAATGCATCTGTAAAAGCCGCTGCAATCACCTTACCTTCTGCCGTATTGGTGTAACCTCCAAGGCCTCCCCCGGCGCTACTTCCAAAAATACCGCCCATGAGGCTCATGTCCATTTTAGACGAAGAACCTTCTGCCACAGCCATCTGTATGCCTGTTCTGTTTTCACTCAAGGTGAGCATCGTGGAGGCCTCTTTTGTCTTCATTGACGCACCAAGCGTAGCTCCAACAGAAGACCCTCGAGACCCGCCTAAAAGCCCACCCACTAGCGCACCAACAGCCCCATGCATACCGCCTGCATCATCTTGACTAATCAGGACAGTGGGGACCAAAGTGTAGTCTGCGGCAACCATTTGTCCCTTACCCATACGAGATTGGCTGCGCAATTCACCGGACTCTCTTAAAGCACGCTCATTGTCCATCATCTGCATGCCTCGACCACGCTCAACAACCACAAAGCAATTGGATTGCTGCGCCAATAAACGCAAAACAGGCACGGTTGAATGCAGTTTGTACTCTCTGGTGAAAAGAGCGAACCAACTCTCTGAAGTGTCTTCTAAAATAGCGACCGTTCCAACCGGGCGTGCGCAACGCTCAAGCGTTGAATTCGCCCCCTCAGCCGTAGCACCGCCAGCAGAGCCTGTGGCCGTTGTTTTTGCACCTTCATTACCCATTTGCATGCCGGTACTCGCACACCCAGCTAACGTGAAAGGTACAAGAAGCGCCAATAGCTTTATTGAAGAGTTGAGTTTCATTAAAATATCCTACAAAATTTGGAATTAGTTTTCTTTGTACTACTAAAATACTCTTAAATAACAGTCATGTTACCCAGACAACGCGCCATTTTGACTTATTTTTTTAGACTGTCAAGTTTCATAAACTTCGCTCTACCATCCCAAGGGAATGAAAACCCGCTCTAATGCAAGCAACCCCAACGTTAAAATAAACAACACCGCACAAAATACACACACTTTTATTGCTGTCTGCTTAAACCATGCATGCCCAGTCAGCATATAAGCAAGAACACACAGCGCTACAATCACAAGCCCTAAAATCGCACTGATTCGAAGAATAATCATATTTAAAAATTAAGCTGCAATCCTAAAGAGCCATACTGGTTTACGACGGCTTGAGATGCCTGATCAGCTTGATCAAAACTTGTTATTTCCCAAGCTAATCGATCTGCTAATAAAACACGCAAAATCTGGTTATTAAGCGCATGCCCTGATTTATAAGCCGAATACGCAGCAAGCAATGGATAACCCGCTAGATACAAATCGCCAATCGCATCCAGCACCTTGTGCTTAACAAACTCATCTTCGTAGCGAAGCCCTTCCGCATTCAAGATGCGATATTCATCCATAACAATCGCATTATCTAAACTACCACCTTGTGCCAGCCCGGCCGCACGCAAGGTTTCAACATCTTGCATAAATCCAAACGTACGCGCTCTGGCAACATCACGCACATAATTATGCTGTGCAAAATCTATAAGCGTTTCAGTTTTAGTACTCTCTATTGCAGGGTGAGCAAATGCAATGGCAAAACTAAGCTTAAAGCCTTCATACGGCGAAAGGCGAACCCATTTATCGCCCTCCCTATACTCAACCGTTTTCTTTACACGTAAAAATTTTTTAGCCACGCTCTGCTCTTGCAATCCAGCAGACTGAATCAAATAAACAAACGGTGCAGCACTCCCATCTAAAATAGGAATTTCTGCGGCATCTACATCAACGTGGACATTATCAACACCCAATCCGGCCAATGCAGACATTAAATGTTCAACAGTGTTAACTTTAAAACCATCCTTCTCCAAACCCGAACACATGCGAGTATCACACACGGAATAAGGGTCTGCAGGCAGATCAATAACCGATGGTAAATCGACACGATGAAATACAACACCAGTATTAGGCGCAGCAGGACGAAGAGTCAAATGAACCTGCCGACTACTATGTAAACCAACCCCTGTTGCACTTACAATGGATTTTAAAGTACGCTGTTTAATCATTATATAGCCTCATTTTGCTACAGATTTTAACATAGCGACCAATATAAATTGGCCTATAAATGCAAGCTAAACTAAACAAAGCCACCTTTTCACCAAGGGAGGCATCCCGGTAAAAAGGTGGTTTATAACAAACGAACTAGAGCTAAATCAATCTGCTTGTTTGCGCAAGAACGCTGGAATATCCAGGGTCCCCATGCCACTAGCACTCATGGCTTCAACAGTACTGCGATTGGCGGTGCTGCGTGCGCCCCGGCCTCTTAAGATAGGAGACAAATCAAGGTTGTTACGATCAACCTCAAAGCCTACGTTATCTGTTCCCGTCCGAATAACTTCCATCACCGGGCGAACTGCTGCACGATGAGGACCTAAGCCCGTCGCAACCACGGTAATCCGAATATGATCTTCCATGGAATCATCAAACACTGTGCCGTATTTAACAAAAGCCTCCGGCGTTGCAAAAGCTTGCACCGTTTTAACAGCATCCCGTACTTCAGACATTTTTAATGAATGACTGGCCGTAATATTGATAAGCACATTGCGTGCCCCAGAAAGCTCTGTGCCTTCAAGTAACGGAGAAACAGCAGCCTGTTCTGCAGCAATGCGTGCACGATCCAAGCCTGCTGCCTGTGCCGTCCCCATCATCGCACGCCCCATTTCACCCATAGCGGTGCGTACGTCTTGAAAGTCCACGTTCACCAAACCGGGTACGTTAATAATTTCTGCAATACCGCCTACAGCATTACGCAATACGTTATCAGCAGAGCGGAAACAATCCTCAAAGCCAGCATCATCCCCAAATACGTCTAACAATTTATCGTTCAATACAACGATCAACGAATCAACATATTTAGAGAGTTCTTCTACACCACTTTCTGCAACACGAAGCCGATTCTCAAAATCAAAAGGCTTGGTGACCACACCCACAACAAGAATGCCCATTTCTCGTGCAATTTCTGCAATCACAGGCGCAGCACCTGTACCTGTACCGCCGCCCATCCCTGCAGTAATAAAGCACATGTGCGCACCTTTGAGCGCATCCATAATGCGATCACGTGATTCTTGTGCAGCAGCGCGCCCGGCCTCAGGCTTAGAACCAGCACCTAAACCCGTTTCACCTAATTGAAGTTTTACAGGAGCTAAACAGCGTGCGAGTGCTTGAGCGTCAGTGTTAGCAACAATAAATTCCACACCCTGAACACTTTCACAAATCATATGGTTGACTGCGTTACCACCAGCCCCCCCAACACCCACCACCTTAATAACCGTTCCAGAGGAAGGTTTCTCAACAATTTCAAACATAATTAACGCCTCCTAATAAAACAAAATACACACCAGCATATTCCATTGCATCAATATCTAGCAAAACACCGAATTCTACTACTAAATATACGATACAAACGGCATATCTCTTTATATTAACGAATCAACTCAATATTTAACTAAAAATTTCGAATAAACCAATTTTTAATACGACCAAACATATGTTTCACTACTCGCCCTTCTTTTACTTGAGCACCACGCCGCCTTTGATTTGTCCCTTCTAATACAAGACCCATCACGGTTGCATAATGCGGCTGACAAATTACATCAGAAAGCGCACCGTCATAAAGTGGAATACCAAGCCTAACCGGCATATGGAATATCTCTTCGCCTAATGCCTCCATCCCTTTCATTACTGCGGCACCGCCTGTTAGCACCAAACCAGATGAAAGTAATTCCTCATAGCCACTACGCCTGAGTTCTACCTGAATCAATTCAAAAATTTCAGAAACACGCGGCTCAATAACATCGGCCAAATTTTGGCGAGACAAGCGCCGTGCTGCTCGATCCCCCACCCCGGGCACTTCAATCATATCGAGCGGATCCGCCAAAGAGTGCAAAGCCAAACCATGCAATATTTTCATTTCTTCCGCATCTGCGGTTGGTGTGCGAAGGGCCATTGCAATATCATTTGTAATTTGATCCCCCGCTACCGGCAATACTGCAGTATGGCGAATAGCCCCTTGTGTATAAACTGCAATATCCGTTGTTCCGCCACCAATATCGACTAAACACACACCCAATTCTTTTTCATCATCAGATAATACTGCTGCACTTGATGCCAAAGGCTGAAGAGTTAAATCCGCTACTTCCAATCCGCAGCGGCGCACACATTTGACCACATTTTGAGCAGCAGAAATTGCGCCAGTAATAATATGCGCTTCCACCTCAAGTTTAATACCGCTCATACCAATGGGCTCGCGAACACCATCCTGCCCGTCAATAATAAATTCTTGCATTAATACATGCAGAATTTGCTGATCAGCGGGAATTGACATGGCTCGCGCAACCTCAATCACCCGTGCAACATCTAAATCGGTAACCTCTTTATCTTTAATGGCTACCATGCCTTTTGAGGAATAACTTTTAATATGGCTACCCGCAATGCCTGTATAAACATCCCGGATTTTGCAATTGGCCATTACCTCAACTTCTTGCACAACGCGTGAAATCGCCTCAACCGTTGCCTCAATATTAACAACGACTCCTTTTTTTAAGCCCGAAGACGGCTGCGAAGCAAGTCCTACAACATTCAAACTGCCATCAGGCCGCACTTCAGACACCATGCAGGTAATCTTTGAGGTTCCTATATCTAAACCAACAATTAAATCTTTGTAATCTCTGCTCATGGTTGCATACCTTTAGGAGTTGATGCACTGGGTGCGGTTGTTCGGATGGCGGGGGTCGGTGGCTTTACCTGTGTCACCGATATCCCCGCCTTGGGAACGGGCGCTTTAGGTGCACCCTGGGGCAATGTTTTGGGAGCGGGCTTAGCTGGCACAGCCTCGCGCTTATTCGCATCGGCCCCCTGTGGCTTAGGCGTCGCCTCAGAAGTCGCTGCAGAGGACTCTATGGCGTGTGCATTTTTTAATGAAAAACCACTGGGGTAGCGCAAATCAACCTGCATCACCCGGCCTGCAATCTTTGACTTCACACTCGGATAGACCGTTGCAAAACGCGTTAACATTTGCTCGATGCTCAAGCCGCTTTGTTCACGTCCAACAATCAACTCCAAACCGTTATCCAGCGTTATAGTCCATGCCTGTCGCTCATTAACAGCAAGCACCTTCAGCTGTCCTACCGGCTCCACCAAAGGCGCGTAAGATTTATACGCATGCAACACCCGCTCAGAAGAGCCCTCAGGGCCAGACAACACGGGCATTGCTTCTGCACTAGAGGCATCAAACACCCCGCCAAACTGATTCAGCAAGAAAAAGTCTTTACTTTCAGCATCCATCCAATAGGCAACAGCCTTTTGCTCTTCTATGCTGAGCTCCAGCGTATCTGGCCAAATGCGCCGAACCTGGGCACTTTTAACCCAAGGTAATTTTTCAAATGCATTGCGAACCTCTTCAATATCAACCGTAAAGAAGTTGCCCTTAATAGAGCTACGAGCAGCATAAGCAATCTGCGCACTGGTCACCTGTTTCATCGGCGTAGTCATCAGCACCGAGCGCACAGGAAAAACCGGGCGGCTCAGCAGCCAGTACGCAGCCGCTAAAAAAAGAATCAGAAGCCCGAATAATCCCAAAGCATCGGCCAAGCGATTGACCACCCGAGGCTTATCCCACCAGCCCGGTGCGTTGTTATTCTGAGCAGTTCGCGAAGCCGAAGCTGACCTAGCCACCTTTACAGGGGCTGATCGGCGCCGGGGATTCGGGCGAACAACGGCCTCTTCTTCAACCAAGCTTGGCTCCTAATAAAATCTCCAGGCATAAAGCCTCAAATGAAATACCCACTGCGCGTGCAGACATCGGTACCAAAGAATGATCTGTCATACCCGGCGCGGTATTCATCTCCAATAAATAAGGTTCTTGTTTTTCATTGAGCATTACATCAACACGCCCCCAACCCCGGCAGCCAAGCACTTGAGCGCTCTTTAAAACCAGCGCCTGAATGTGCGACTCTAGCGCTGCGGGTAAACCACTGGGGCAACGGTAGACCGTGTCATTGCTAATATATTTATGCTGAAAATCGTAATTACCGCCGGGCGCTTCAATGTGCACAATCGGCAAAACTCTGTCGCCTAGGAATGGCACGGTGAGTTCTGCCCCAGCGATAAACTGCTCAGCTAAAACCAGTGAGTCATGCTTTGCCGCCAACTCAAAAGCCGCAGGCAACTCTTCAGCTCGCATCACTTTTGTTGCGCCAACACTTGAACCCTCGCACCCGGGCTTAACAAAAATCGGTAGCCCCAGATCCGCAACAACCTCATCCCAAGCTGTTTGCGCGCTTAAAATTGCATAGCGCGGCGTTGGAATTTTATTCGCCTGCCAAATCATTTTGGTGCGCCACTTATCCATGGAAATGGCGGATGCCATCACACCGCTACCGGTGTAAGGAATGCCCATCAGCTCCAGTGCTCCCTGAAGCGTACCGTCTTCACCGCCCCGGCCATGCAACGCAATAAAAACCCGCTCAACGCCTTCTGCTTTCAGCTCAAACACATTCCGTTTGGCCGGGTCAAACGCAAAAGCTTCAACGCCCTGACGCTGCAAAGCAGCCAGTACAGCAGAGCCCGACTTAAGTGAAACCTCGCGCTCAGCGGAATGCCCGCCCAGTAAAACTGCAACCTTTCCAATAGAGGTCGCGCTCATGATGCATCCTCCATATTGGATAGCTTGCCTGGCACGGCCCCGATGTTGCCGGCCCCCATCGTAATCACCACGTCTCCATCTTGTGCGGCATCTAAAATTGCTTGCGGCATCTGTGCCATATCCTCAACAAAAATGGGCTCCACCCGCCCGGCCACCCGCAGCGCACGAGCTAAGGCCCGACCATCCGCTGCCACAATAGGTACTTCGCCAGCGGCGTACACTTCAGCCAAAATCAATGCATCCACGGAGTTGAGCACGCGCACAAAGTCTTCAAAACAATCGCGCGTGCGGGTATAGCGATGCGGCTGAAAAGCCAGTACCAAACGCCGCCCCGGGAAAGCACCCCGGGCTGCCGCAATTGTGGCCTCCATTTCTTTGGGATGATGCCCATAGTCATCCACCAAAGTGAACTGCCCACCTTGTGGCAAAGCTACTTCACCGTAACGCTGAAAACGCCGGCCCACCCCTTTAAATTCTTTTAAAGCCCGAATAATCGCAGCCTCTGGCACTTGCAACTCAATACCCACCGCAATGGCTGCCAAGGCATTCAATACGTTATGCTCCCCGGGCAAATTCAGCTCAATGGGCATTCGCACCGTTTTACCGTTACGCCATACCGCATCAAAACACATACACCCATCTTTCGCGCAGACATTTTCTGCACGCAAATTGGCATTTTCCGAAAATCCATACCGAATCATCTGTTTTGAAATCATTGGCATGATGGATTTCACGTGCGGATCATCTTCGCACAGCACGGCTACACCATAAAAAGGCAAATGCTGAAGGAAATCAACAAAAGCTTGTTTCAGCCGGGTAAAGTCATGGCCATAGGTATCCATGTGGTCTGCATCAATATTGGTAACCACTGAAATTACCGGCGTAAGCAGCAAGAAAGAAGCATCCGACTCATCGGCCTCTGCCACAATAAAATCACCTGTACCCAACCGGGCATTCGCACCTGCTGCATTCAAACGCCCGCCAATCACAAAGGTGGGATCTAATTTGCCTTCTGCCAAAATGCTGGCGACGAGCGAAGTTGTTGTGGTTTTGCCATGCGTGCCAGCAATCGCAATGCCTTGCTTGAGCCGCATCAGCTCTGCCAGCATTTGCGCGCGAGGCACAACGGGAATATTTCGATCGCGTGCAGCCTGCACCTCCGGGTTATCCCCCTTTACCGCCGTTGACGTCACCAACACATCAGCCTTGCTAATATGCTCTGCTGCATGCCCTTGCATCACTTGCACGCCCATGCGCGTTAAGCGCCGCGTTGCTGCATTACTGCCCAAGTCTGAACCACTCACCGCGTAGCCCATATTAATCAGCACCTCTGCAATGCCGCTCATGCCGGCACCACCAATGCCCACGAAATGAATATGCTTGACCTTATGTTTCACGCGCGTTTCTTTCTTCTTTAGATTGACGGCCAGAGCGTGCCAATGCACGATCAGCCCATTGCGAGCACACTTTAGCAACGCTGTACGCTGCCTCCGCTTTAGCACAACCATAAGCAGCAAGCGCCATCTTGAGGAGCTGCTCGCGTGATGTTTCTTGCAACCATTGCGCCAATTGTTTTGCGCTTAAATGATCTTGCGGCATTAAAACTGCAGCACCCGCCTGCGTTAAAAACTCAGCATTCTTAGTTTGGTGGTCATCTACCGCATACGGGAATGGCACCAAAACACTGCCTACCCCGGCCACAGCCAGCTCAGCAATCGTGAGCGCCCCAGCGCGGCAGATCACGACATCGGCCCAAGCATAACGGGCCGCCATATCATCAATAAAAGCCAGCAACTCCGCCTCTACACCTGCTTGTGCGTAGGCTTGACTCAATGCTTCAAACTGTTTTTCCCCGGCCTGATGCACTACCTGTGGACGAACATCGGCCGGTATCATGGCAAGCGCCTGCGGTACGAGCGTATTCAGCACACTCGCGCCTAGACTCCCCCCTACGACCAGAACTTTCAACACGCCGCTTCGCGCTCCGAAACGCTCCTCGGGCGAAGGCAGATGCGCTATCTCATCACGCACCGGGTTACCCACCCACTGTGCGCTGGGTAACACCTCCGGAAAGCCACTCAAAACGGCATCCGCTACTTTAGCCAAGACACGATTTGCCTGACCTGCCACCGCATTTTGCTCATGCAAAACCAAAGGACGCCCGGCCAATACAGACATCATGCCCCCGGGGAAACTCACATAGCCCCCCATGCCTAAAACAACATGCGGCTGAAAACGACGCACCTGCATCCATGCCTGTACAAAAGCCTTCAGCAAACTCAATGGCAAGAACAACTTTCGCAATAAACCCTTGCCCCGCACGGCAGAAAAATCTACCCAGGCCATTTCATAACCCAAACCGGGAATCCGCCGGGCTTCCATGCCATTAGGATTGCCCATCCAAACAATACGCCAACCTTCTTTTTGCAAGACTTGGGCTACAGCAATGCCGGGGTAAATATGCCCTCCTGTGCCACCGGCCATAACCATAAGTGTTTTTTGAGGCGCGCTCATGGTGTCATCCCCCGCTTCATTTGGCGCACTTCCCAATCAATGCGGAATAAAATACCCAAGGCCAAGCAGTTGGCCACAATGCCAGACCCCCCAAAACTCATCAGTGGCAGGGTCAAACCTTTTGTCGGCAAAAGCCCGGCATTCACACCCATGTTTATGAAAGACTGCACACCAAACCATAGACCAAAACCCTGTGCTACTAAACCCGCGAAATAGCGCTCCAAGTAAATGGCTTCACGCGCAATTGCAAAACAACGCTGTACCAACATGGCAAACATGACGATAACGAACATCACCCCTACCAAGCCTAATTCCTCGGCAATCACTGCCAGCAAAAAGTCCGTATGCGCTTCTGGCAAATAAAAGAGCTTTTCAACGCTGCCCCCCAAGCCAACGCCCCATATCTGCCCCCGGCCAAATGCAATGAGTGAGTGCGAAAGCTGATAGCCTTTTCCAAAAGCATCTTGCCACGGATCCATAAAGCCTAATAAACGCTCTCGCCGATAAGGCGATATCCAAATCAATACCGCAAAGCCCACAATTGCAACAATTGCAAGTAATAAAAACACCCTCGCATCTACGCCCCCTAAAAACAGCACGCCAAATGCAATCACACACACCACAACAAAGGCGCCGAAATCCGGCTCTTGGAGCAGTAAAAATCCTACAGACAAAATCACAATCGCTAACGGTAAAAACCCGCTGATAAAGCTGCCCATTACGGCCTGCTTTCGGACGGTGTAATCCGCAGCATAAATGCCAGCACATATTTTCATAAATTCTGAGGGCTGAATATTGAATGGTCCCAAACCAATCCAACGCCGTGCACCATTAACGCTTTTACCAATGCCAGGAACCAGCACAACAATTAGCAAAATAGCGCAAAGCATAAAAATCCAAGGCGCATAAGCCCGCCAGGTTCTAACTGGCACCTGAAAGGCAAACAAACCAATTGTGAGCCCAATAAACAGGAAAATAATATGGCGGGTCAAAAAGAAATACTGGTTGAAATTAGTATATTTACCCCCTTCTGCCGTCGCGATGGAGGCGGAATACACCATAATCAACCCAAGCACTAACAAAGATGCTGCAGAAAAAAGCATCATCGGATCGAGCTCACGCGTAGGTTTACCCGCACGCATCACGCGCTCAGCCGCCGGACTTGGACGAGCGCTAGCGTCCAAACGCGAGAAAAAGGCTAGAAACCACTTGGCTAAGCGCCCCATGGTTTTACCCCCGGTAACGCTCGCGCAGCAGTCGTAAATACTT
>RRZU010824825.1_pt1 | contig 17980 bp, 13 predicted proteins | sample 2165561 | NCBI WGS metagenome assembly RRZU01 (sample SAMN10456909, study PRJNA506462) | wastewater metagenome | isolation source: wastewater sludge | place: USA: Moscow, Idaho | reverse complement strand
GGCTTGCCCTTGGTGGATAAACAAAATCACTCTGGCAACGGGGCCTACAGCTATAGTGCAAAGCATCATTTAGCGCAGTTAGCGGTGACGGGGTGCTTTAATTCGACTTTTTATGTAGATGCAAGCACCCAGTTGTCTGATGTGATGGCGATTGCGAAGGATTTGGACGATCGTTTTATCGCACAAACCGCGCTTTATGCCCGTCGCCGGGGGGCTATGAAAGATATGCCCGCTTTATTAGTGGCTTTGTTGGCAGCCCGGCAATCACCCTTATTAAGCAGCGTGTTTTTTGAGGTGATTGATAGCGGCAAGATGTTGCGCAACTTTGTGCAGATGATCCGCAGCGGCGTGTTGGGCCGCCGGTCTTTGGGCTCTCGTCCCAAAAAGTTGGTGCAACAATGGTTAAATCAGGCCAGTGAGGCGCAATTGTTAAAAGCCTCGGTGGGCAATGCGCCTTCTTTGGCAGACGTCATCAAAATGGTGCACCCTAAGCCTCAAGAGGCATGGAGGGAGGCGATGTTTGCTTGGTTAATCGGCAAGCCTTGCGACGTGGGGGCTTTGCCTTCCTATGTGAAAGATTTATTGGCCTTTCGCCAAGCCCCTCAGCGTGCCCCGGTGCCTCAAGTGCCTTTTTTATTGTTGTCGAATGAAACTTTGTCTGCAGAACAGTGGGCTGCACAGGCGCAAACCATGAGTTGGCAGGCTTTGCGGATGAACTTGAATACCTTGGCCCGGCATGGCGTCTTTAAATTGCCGGGGATGGCTCAAAAAGTGGCACTGCGTTTAAAGGATGCTCATGCCATTAAACAGGCCGGGGCTTACCCTTATCAATTATTGGCCGCTTGGAATAATGCTAGCGCGGATATACCGGGCGAAGTACGCAAAGCACTTCAAGATGCGATGGAAGTGGCTGTGAGCAACGTACCTCGATTGGGTGGGCGCGTGGTGGTTTGCCCGGATGTGTCTGGTTCAATGCAAAGCCCGGCCACAGGTTATCGAGCCGGTGGAACGTCCAAAGTGCGTTGCATTGATGTTGCAGGTTTGATGGCTGCAGCTGTTTTGCGGGCTAACCCGGCAGCCAGAGTTTTGCCTTTTGAGTGTAATGTAGTGAACATTCGTTTGAATGCAAGAGATAGCGTGATGACCAATGCCAGTCGCTTGGCTGCGATTGGTGGCGGCGGAACGTGCTGCAGCGCGCCCTTAAAGCAGTTGATTAAAGAGGGCGCTGAGGTGGATACGGTGATTTTTGTGTCGGACAATGAATCTTGGATCGACGCAAGCCATCGCCATCAAGCAACGTCAACCATGCAAGCCTGGGCGCGCATTAAAGAGAAAAATCCGCATGCGCGTTTAATTTGCATTGATATTCAGCCTTATGGCAGCACCCAAGCTAAAGAACAGCCTGGGATTTTGAATGTGGGCGGTTTTAGCGATGCCGTCTTCGATATCGTCAGCAAGTTTTCACAAGGTGATATCTCTGAGTCCGCAGAATGCTGGGTAAAAGAAATTGAAGAGATTGCTTTAGTATCGATTTAATTTTTTTTTAGGAATAGTTGGAGGATTGTAGCTGTACCTGTTTTAGCGGTGAATGCGAATGAAATTACAGGGTTCTGCGTGCAGCAATGCACATGTGGGGTTCGAGTCCCCATCGGCAAGGAAGTTAAGCCGTGGCGAAAAGGGAGACGCACAGAATTATTTCAGTCATTTTTGTCACCGCCCCGGTTTGGGCGAATGCCTGTGGAACTACATTACGCGGGTTCGATTCCCGCCAGCGCCAAGTTAGGGGCTGTAGCTCAGTGGTGGAGCAACGGATGTTTCACAATACTTGTCGCCTTTTGTTTTAATGACGCGGTGTATTGGAATACGCCGCACTTTTAGTATTAAGTAATTTGTACCAGTTTTAGCGGTGAATGCGAGTGAAATTACAGGAGTTTGCGTGCAGCAATGCACATGTGGGGTTCGAGTCCCCACCGGCAAGGAAGTTAAGCCGTGGCGAAAAGGGAGACGCACAAAATTATTTCAGTCATTTTTGTCACCGCCCCGGTTTGGGCGAATGCCTGTGGAACTACACTAAACCTTCGGTCGCGGGTTCAATTCCCGCCAGCTCCAAGTCAGGGGGGTTGTAGCTCAGTGGTAGAGCAAAGGATGTTTCACAATACCTTGTCGCCTTTTGTATTTATGGAGTGTTCCGTTGTAATGAATCGCACTTCTAAAGTCTTATAAAGATTATTGAATTACTGGTATCTGTTTTAACGGTGAATGCAAGTGGAATGACAAGGTAGTCTGTATTTATATACAGACAGGGTTCGACTCCCTTGCAGCAAAGCGTTTGCTTTGTTGTATAAACGATTTCACCCGTCTTGTCACCGCCCCATTTAAAAATAAAAACTTCTACTGGTTTGAATAAAAATAAACTCAGAAGAAGTGGAGAAAAAGAAAATGAATCCGTATGAAACAATAGAGCAAGCCAATGCTGTGCCCATTAAGCTGTGGACGCAAGGTGTGCCGGTGGAAGATGAGGCAAAAACGCAGCTGATGAAGGCGGCAACGCTGCCTTTTATCTTTAAACACATTGCGGTGATGCCGGATGTGCATGTGGGTAAGGGTTCTACGATTGGGAGTGTGATTCCCACTAAAGGGGCTATTATCCCGGCAGCGGTGGGGGTGGATATTGGTTGCGGGATGATTGCAACCCGTACAACGCTCACGGCCAGCGATTTGCCAGATAATTTAGCGAATATCCGTTCTGCCATTGAAAAGGCGGTGCCTCATGGGCGAACGCCGCCACGAACGGGGCGCGATAAAGGCGCTTGGCACCAGCCCCCGGCGCAGGTGGATGCGGCTTGGGCGGCGTTATTGCCGGGGTTTAAGGCCATTACCGAGGCCTACCCTCGTTTAAAAAACACCAATAACCATAAGCATTTGGGAACGCTGGGAACCGGCAATCACTTTATTGAGATTTGCTTGGATGAGGCAGACCGGGTGTGGGTGATGCTGCATTCGGGGTCTCGCGGGGTAGGTAATGCCATCGGTGAGCATTTTATTGCGTTGGCACAAACAGATATGCGTGTGCATATTGCCAATTTACCCGATGAGAATTTGGCTTATTTTAGTGAAGGCGCACAGCATTTTGATGATTACGTCCGCGCGGTGGATTGGGCACAGAACTACGCCCGGCTCAACCGTGAGGTGATGATGCAAAATACCCTGGCCGCTTTGGCAGAAGAAATCCTCAAGCCTTTTAGCTTCACAGAAGAGGCGGTTAATTGTCACCATAACTATGTGCAGCGGGAAACGCATTTTGGTGAGTCTATTTTGGTGACCCGAAAAGGGGCGGTTTCTGCGCAGAAAGGCCAACTCGGCATCATCCCCGGTTCTATGGGAGCCAAGAGCTTTATTGTGCGGGGATTGGGTAATGAAGAAGCCTTTTGTTCCTGCAGCCACGGGGCCGGGCGCTCAATGAGTCGGACCAAGGCGAAAAAAACATTTACAGTGGATGACCATATTCGTGCCACCGCGCATGTGGAATGTCGAAAAGACGCAGAAGTGATTGATGAAATCCCCATGGCTTATAAAGATATTGACGCGGTGATGCTGGCGCAAAATAGTCTGGTAGAAGTCGTGCACACCCTAAGGCAGGTGGTCTGCGTCAAGGGTTGAGATAATTAAAGGAGTGAGATTTTATGCCTATGCTGGCATTACCTTTTGCCCATCCCGTGGAGCCCCCGGTGCGGGCACGAATCATGGAGACGCTGGCGCAGCTGGAGGCGCAGCACAGTATCCGCATTTTGCTGGCGGTAGAGTCCGGGAGCCGGGGTTGGGGGTTTGCCTCTCCGGATTCTGACTATGATGTGCGCTTCATTTACGTTCACCGACCAGAGTGGTATCTCACCGTGAGGCCGGGGCGGGATGTGATTGAACAGCCCATTAATGATGAACTGGATGTTTCTGGTTGGGAGCTACGCAAAGCACTCGGGCTTTTGGCGAGTGGCAATGCAACCTTGCAAGAGTGGTTGGATTCTCCTATTTGTTATCGCGCAGAGGCACCGTTTTTAGAGGCTTTGCAGGCATTGGCAGCAAGGTGTTTTTCGCCCCTAAAAGCGCGTTATCATTATTTGTCGATGGCGACTAAAAACTACCGGGAACACCTTATGGGCGACGAAGTACGGCTTAAAAAATACCTTTATGCGCTGCGACCGCTTTTAGCTGTGCGCTGGATTGATGCCGGGCGTGGCATGCCGCCCATGCGTTTTGTGGATTTGGTTCAGCCCGGGGTGATGGCGCCCCCTGCGTATGAAGCATTGTATGAATTGTTAGAAGAAAAAATGCAAGTTGGGGAAACCCGTTTGAGTCCCTCCAAACCTCTTCTGAATCAGTTTATTGAAGCCGAGCTTGCTCGACCGCAGCCACAGGATTGGCCTGTCGTTTCTGTTGATTGGCCGGGCCTAAATGCGTTGTTAGCAAAAACAATACTTGAAAAATGAAAAAATAAAATGGGCATGATGAAGTAATTCTTGGCTTCTTTGCGTCATAGATTGAGGGGGTAACGTCAATTATCTGTTGCTATTCTCTTAGCAATTTAGCGTGAACAACTTGAGGGTCTCCTTGACCTTATTTTTATCCAAAGAATTTACCGTCGCTGCTTATATTTACCAAATACGCTATCGTGTGAGTGATATGGCGTATGAATTTTTATTCTTTGAGAGTGACGGCGTATAACCGGTCTTTGAAGAACCTAAATAGGCTGCTACCCTTAGACTCGAATGGTGGTGATGTTTGCCTGGTTGGCGGCATTATTGTTGAAAAAGCTTAAGCCGGCATTTGTTTATAAATTTAGTAGCACGAGGGTTTGCTTAAATATGAATCCTGCTGCTTGTACGGATTTCACAGGAAAATTGAAGATGAAAAAAATACTGATTTTGCCGCTGACGCTCGCATCCTTTTTTGCTTTGCCCCAACTGGCTGTGCAGGCTGCTGATTTAGCCCGCCCCATGGATAAAGCGCAGGGGAGTACCCGTATTCAACGGCAACTTGAAACACTTTTGTTGTGTAAATCAGGCACAAACTTTTCCATTAAAAGTGTAGCGTCCAAATTTCAAGCTTTTGGCCTTGTGCAGGATCCAAAGGAAAGTAGCTATTTTTTCCCTCCTAAAGATGGCCCTAAACCAATGCTATTTGGCAATCAAGTTTTACTTGCAGAAGTGAGGAAGGCCCCAGGAGGACAGCTGGTCATGGTTTATTTAAAAGGGGATTCTGGCATTAATATGGCAAAAAATCTTGGGGCAACCGAAATGAATTATGTACTTGATGCCAATATACCTTATTACTATAAGGAGACTAGCAAAAGAACTAAGCTTGTGGTGGGAGGGAGTGATTATTCACCTCACTTGATCCACGATTCAAACGTAATGTGCCGTATTGAGGAGTAATACTAGCCTTTCTTTAAATCAGTGGAAATTACTTTTTACCATAAAAAGAAATGCGTAAAAGTCTGGCGTGCATAGAGGTTAAGCTTCGTAGAGAGAATATTTTCTATCTACGAATGTTTTATGTGCTAGTTGTTTAATTAGGGTTGTTGAAAAATATAAAAAATAATTTGTATGGAAAAAGTTATCTAAATTGAACAAACTCAATTTTTAGTGATGATTTATCAAATTATTTACTTGGTGATACTCAAGAGTGAAGAATGGTGTGAACTATTGGAGGCGTTTCTGGTTCAGAGAAAATATATTCTTGTCAGAATACTCTCTGAGTTTTTTGAGATTGTTTAGGCATAAAGTGTGTCAAATTAAACTTGATTAGTATTTTAATGATTTTAAGGCTGTATTTTGTACAAAGATTTTTTGTGACTGAAGTATTGGCAGAATAATATTTTAAAAAATGAAAAGATAAAATGGATATGATTGAAATAGACGGTAGCCAAGGCGAAGGCGGTGGGCAAATATTGCGCAGCGCTTTGAGTTTATCAGCTATCACCGGGCAAGCTTTTCGGATTAAAAATATCCGGGCGAAACGCAAAAAACCGGGTTTGTTGCGTCAGCATCTCACCGCAGTGGAGGCTGCAGCCAAAGTATGCAGCGCACAAGTAGAAGGCGCACAAGCAAAAGCAACCGAATTGACTTTTCTCCCCGGCAACATCCAAGCCGGGGACTACAGTTTTGCGATTGGAAGCGCCGGGAGTGCTTTATTGGTTTTACAAACTGTGTTGCCAATACTTTGGCACGCGGCCGGGCCTTCTCGTTTAACGGTCAGTGGGGGAACACACAACCCCATGGCGCCGCCGGTTGAGTTTTTTTCGCAGGCTTGGTTGCCACTGATGGCCAAAATGGGCGCGCTGGCTCAGTTCACATTGGTACGGCCGGGGTTTTTTCCTGCCGGGGGCGGTGAGGTGAGTGTTGAAGTCTCACCTTGCACAGCTTGGGAAAGTTTAGATTTAACTGAGCGCGGGGCTTTGCAAGGTATCGATGCGCACGCCATCATTTCGGCCATTCCCGACCATGTGGTAATGCGTGAAACCAATATACTGGACCAAGCTTTGCCTTTGCGAGCACCGGCAAGTTTCTCAATTTTGCCCGAGGCCTATGGCCCCGGCAATGCATTGTATGTACGCGTGGAGCATGAGGCAGTGACTGAGATTTTTTCGGCTTTGGGTGAATTTGGAAAAAGCGCAGAAACCGTTGCCCGTAGTGCTGTGCATGCCGCCAAAGTGTATCTTAATGCCCGGGCCGCAGTGGATGAATACTTAGCAGATCAGCTCGTTTTGCCTTTAGCTTTGGCCGGGCAGGGGCGTTTTAGCGCCCGAAAATTGACTCCGCATTTCCACACAAACGCAGCTGTGGTACAGCAATTTTTGCCCGTCACAGTTCAAACAAAAACGTTGTCGAGCGATATGCATTGGGTATTTATTGAGCCCGGTTCTGGGAAGGGTGCGGGTTAATTTGATAAGCGTTTTTTGATTTTGCGTAATGCTGGGGATTGTGCCAACGCTTTTTTGAATAGCTGTTTGAGTGCTGGGCTTTGTAGAAGGCCGGGGTTTGGTGTGCTGCGTATTTGATTTGCAAGATTCGGGTGTTTTGAGCATGTATTTGCTTAATATCACCCGAATCATTTTTGCGGATTTTGGCTTGTCTTATTTGAAGGATATTTGGAGGGGCTTTTAAGATTTCGGGGTGAGTTGCTGAATGCCGCCCATGTAAGGCACTAAGATGTCCGGCAAAACAACGGAACCGTCTTTTTGTTGCCCATTTTCAAGAATAGCCACAAGGGTTCGGCCAACGGCAAGCCCGGAACCATTAAGGGTGTGAACCCATTCGTTTTTACCTTGTGCATTTTTAAAGCGTGCCGCTAAACGCCGGGCTTGGAAGGCTTCAAAGTTTGAGCAGGATGAAATTTCGCGATAGGTGTTTTGTGCGGGCAGCCAGACTTCAAGATCATAGGTCTTGGCAGAAGAAAAACCCATATCGCCGGTACAAAGCGCGAGTTTGCGGTATGGGAGTTCTAATTTTTGAAGGATGGTTTCTGCGTGTTGTACCAGTTCTTCCAGCGCCGCCCAGCTGTTATCGGGGTGTTCGATGCGTACCAGTTCAACTTTGTCGAATTGATGTTGCCGGATCATGCCGCGTGTATCGCGCCCGTAGCTGCCAGCTTCCGAACGGAAGCAGGGGGTATGGCAAACAAATTTTAAGGGAAGTTTGTCAAGGCTTAAGAGGGTGTCTTGAACTAAGTTGGTCACCGGGACTTCCGCTGTTGGGATGAGGTAAAACTTTTCTGTTTCGTCACGCGGTACGCTGAAAAGATCTGCTTCAAATTTAGGCAGTTGCCCGGTGCCAAACATGCTTTTGGCGTTGACCAGGTAAGGGACATAGACTTCGGTGTAGCCGTGTTCGCGGGTGTGTACGTCTAGCATAAATTGGGCGAGCGCCCGGTGTAGTCGCGCAATGTCACCTCGTAACACGGCAAAGCGAGAGCCTGAAATTTTTGTGGCGGTTTCAAAGTCTAGCCCGGCCAAAGCTTCGCCTAGGTCGACGTGATCTTTGGGTGGAAAGTCTAATGTGCGTGGGGTACCCCAGCGTGAAACTTCAACGTTACCTTCTTCATTAGAACCCACTGGCACGCTGGCGTGGGGTAGGTTGGGAATTTCTGCTAAGAAGGCATTGAGTTTTTCAAGCAGTGTGGCAAGGGCTTGTTCATTTTGTTTGAGTTCTTCTGCCAAACCAGCGACTTCGGCCATGACGGCGTTAGCGTCTTCGCCTTTAGATTTGAGCATACCAACTTGCTTGGAAAGGGCATTGCGCCGGGCTTGAAGCTCCTGTGTGCGGGTCTGCAGGTTTTTACGGGTGTCTTCAAGTTCTGTAAAAGTGGCTGTGTTGAGCGCAAAACCTCGTTGGGCCAGCAGGGTTTGAACATGAGTCAATTGGCTGCGTAGCAGTTGGGAGTCAAGCATGATGAGGCGATTCCTGTGAATGTAAGGGGCGAGTAGGGTACAATCTCTAAAAGTGGTTAGGTGCGTGGGTAATGCATTAGCAAAAAATTAAAATACGAGGAACACATTCTACAAGAATAGAGGCTTTTTGCCTTGGGTGTCTCGTATTTGAAGCACTGCATCATAAATTTTTCTATACTTATCTATAAATTCCATGCGCTAGGAAAACCTTAGCAATTATGATTGGGCGTCAAAAAATTTTTATCACTACTATAAGGAGTTTAATAAATGACAGTTAAAACCTGTGACGGCTTAGATGCCCTCATGGAGCGCGTTAAGCGGGCTCAGAAAAAATACGCGGAATTTACTCAAGAGCAGGTAGATATAATTTTTCGTACAGCCGCATTGGCAGCGACTGATGCGCGTATCCGTCTTTCAAAGATGGCAGTAGAAGAAACCGGCATGGGTATTGTGGAAGATAAAGTGATTAAAAACCACTTTGCTTCAGAATATATCTACAACGCATATAAGGATGAAAAAACCTGTGGTGTGTTGGATGTAGATAAAACATTTGGCACTATGACCATTGCCGAGCCAGTTGGCATCATTTGCGGTATTGTTCCCACCACAAACCCGACCTCTACGGCCATCTTTAAGGCGCTTATCAGCCTAAAAACCCGCAATGGTATTGTGTTTAGTCCACATCCTCGCGCAAGAAAATCAACATGTGAAGCTGCACGTATTGTGCTTGAGGCTGCTGTTTCTGCTGGGGCACCGCCAGATATTATTGGGTGGATTGATGAGCCTACTATTGAGCTGTCTAATCACCTGATGCACCATGCTGACATCAATTTGATTCTGGCTACGGGTGGCCCGGGCATGGTTCGCGCTGCTTATTCTTCCGGTAAGCCAGCTATTGGTGTGGGTGCAGGTAATACCCCCGTCGTGATTGATGAGACGGCCGACATCAAGCGTGCTGTTGCTTCTATCTTAATGTCGAAGACTTTTGATAACGGCGTAGTGTGCGCCTCTGAGCAATCTGTGATTATTGTCGATAGCGTTTACGATGCTGTGCGCGAGCGTTTTGCTAGCGCCGGGGGCTATGTGCTTGACAAAAAAGAAGCCGATGCCGTGCGCAAGGTTATTCTGATAGACGGGCATTTAAACAGCGATATCGTTGGAAAATCTGCTATCACCATCGCCAAAATGGCCGGGCTGACGGTACCGCTTTACACCAAAGTGCTGATTGGCGAGGTAAGTTCCGTAGGTATTGAAGAGCCATTTGCACATGAAAAACTCTCTCCCACCTTGGCCATGTATCGTGCAAAAGACTTTGAAGATGCGCTGAATAAGGCTGAAGCTTTGGTGACGATGGGGGGTATTGGGCATACTTCTGCTTTGTACACAGACCAAGACTTGCAGAGCGAGCGCATTGAGAAGTTTGGGCAGCGCATGAAAACGGCACGTATTTTGGTTAATACCCCTTCATCACAGGGTGGTATTGGCGATTTGTATAACTTCAAACTCGCACCTTCGCTCACATTAGGCTGTGGTTCATGGGGCGGAAATTCTATTTCTGAAAACGTTGGACCTAAACATCTTATCAATAAAAAAACCGTTGCAAAAAGGGCTGAAAATATGTTGTGGCATAAGCTCCCAAAGAGCATTTATTTCCGCAGGGGTTGTTTGAGTGTTGCGCTTGAAGAGCTTAGTGGTAAAAAACGTGCAGCCATTGTGACAGACCACTTCTTGTTTACCGGTGGTTATGTAACAGAGACGGTTCGTCTTTTGAAAAATTTAGGTTTAGAAGTAGAAGTGTTCTACGAAGTTGAGGCTGATCCAACTTTAGGAGTTGTTCGCAAAGGCTTGGCAATGCTCAACAGCTTTAAGCCAGACGTGATTATTGCGCTGGGCGGTGGATCGCCGATGGATGCAGCCAAGATTATGTGGGTGATGTACGAGCATCCAGATGTACACTTTGAAGACTTGGCACTGCGCTTCATGGACATCCGTAAGCGTATTTACAAGTTCCCAGATATGGGTAAAAAGGCACAATTTATTGCCATTCCAACTACATCGGGTACTGGCTCTGAGGTCACGCCGTTTGCTGTGGTAACAGACGAAAGCACCGGCACAAAATACCCAATTGCCGATTACGCTTTGACACCACATATGGCAATCATTGATGCAAACTTGGTTATGAACATGCCAAAGAGCCTCACGGCATTTGGTGGAATTGATGCTGTAACGCATGCGCTTGAGGCTTACGTATCGGTGATGTCTAACGAGTTTTCAGACCCACAAGCTTTGCAGGCCTTAAAGCTTTTGAAAACTTATCTACCTTCTGCCTATAAAAATGGCGCACAAGACCCTAAAGCCCGGGAAGAAGTGCATAACGGCGCCACGATTGCAGGTATTGCGTTTGCAAACGCCTTTTTGGGTGTATGTCACTCAATGGCTCACAAGATTGGCGCAGAATTCCACTTGGCACACGGTTTGGCCAATGCTTTGTTGATTTCTAATGTAATTCGTTACAACGCGGTGGATATCCCAACCAAGCAGGCAGCATTTTCTCAATACGACCGTCCTCGGTGTGTTGAGCGTTACGCACAAATTGCTCGCCATTTGGGGCTGGAGGCCAATCGTGACCATGAGCGCGTAGAAAAACTGATTGAGTGGATCGATGCTCTAAAAGCCGAATTGAATATTCCAGCTTCTATTCAGGCTGCTGGCGTCAATGAGCAAGAGTTTTTGGAAAAAGTGGATCGTATTGCAGAAGAAGCGTTCGACGACCAATGTACTGGTGCTAATCCACGCTTCCCGCTTATTTCAGAACTTAAGCAAATTCTGCTTGATACGTACTATGGTCGGCCTTATGTAGAAGCCTATGTACGTGAGGCGCAAGAGCCACCTAAAGCAACTGCAGCAAAATCAGCTAAGCGTAAATAAGATTAGTTGCGCCTAGTCTAAAAAACACCCGGTATTTTGCCGGGTGTTTTGTTTTGTGTGGGTTTTTATGTGGATCACAATAAATTTTTGAGAGTATTTTTAATTATCTCAATCAGAGGTTTTAACCTATCTTTAATAGCCCATAGGATTCATACCCGAGAAATTTTCAAATCGAGTGCTTTCTCCTAGGAAGGTTAGGCGAACTGTGCCAATGGGGCCGTTTCGGTGTTTGCCGATAATGATTTCGGCGCTGCCTTTATCCGGGGAGTCTGGGTTGTAGACTTCATCTCGGTAAATGAAGGTGATGATGTCTGCGTCTTGTTCGATGGCGCCGGATTCTCGTAAATCGGACATAATCGGGCGTTTGTTGGGGCGTTGTTCTAAGCTACGGTTTAATTGGGAAAGAGCAAGAATTGGAACGTTGAGTTCCTTGGCAAGAGACTTAACTGAGCGGGAGATTTCAGAGAGCTCTGCGGCTCGGTTATCGCTATCTTTGATGCCGTTCATGAGTTGCAAATAGTCGATTACGATAAGCCCCAGTTTGCCTCCACATTGGCGGGCGAGGCGTCTGGCCCGGGCACGCAGGTCTATGGGGTTGAGTCCGGGGGTTTCGTCGATAAAGATGGGGGCATCGTTGAGTTTGCCGAGTGCGGCGGTGAGTTTGGCCCATTCGTCTGCAGAAAGGCGACCTGTGCGTAAATTGGTTTGATTCAAGCGCCCGATGGAGGCTAAAAAGCGCATGACCAGCTGGGTGCCGGGCATTTCCATTGAAAAGACGGCAACGGGTAATCCGAGGTTGACGGCAACGTGCTCTGCAATATTCAGCGCAAATGTGGTTTTACCCATGGCAGGGCGGCCGGCAACGATAATCATGTCGGAAGGTTGAAGTCCGGAGGTTATGGCGTCCAGATCAATAAAGCCGGATGCAGTGCCGGTAATGTCTGATGGGTTATCCCGGTCGTAAAGTGCCTCAATGCGGTCTACGACTTCTTTGAGGATGGGGGCAATGGGGACAAAGCCGCTGGCGCTGCGGGCGCCTTGCTCTGCAATTTGGAAAATTTTAGATTCTGCTTCATCTAGGATCATTTTTGCTTCGCGCCCGGCAGGGGCTAAGGCGCTGGCTGCGATTTCGTCTCCTACGGTTACGAGTTGGCGCAAAATGGCGCGTTCGCGCACGATTTCTGCGTAGCGTCGAATATTAGCTGCGCTGGGGGTACTATTGGCAATTTCGGCTAGATAAGGTAATCCGCCAGCTTCGTCTGCTTGGCTTAATTTTTCCAGGGCCTCGTAAACGGTGACAACGTCTGCGGGTTTGTTGTACTCAAGCAGTTTGACAATGCTTTTAAAAATGCGCCGGTGATCGTCTCGGTAAAAATCCTCTTCATTTATTAGGTCTGCAATGCGCGCCCAGGCGGCGTTATCTAGCAAAAGCCCGCCTAGCAAAGATTGCTCAGCTTCAATAGAGTGTGGGGGGAGGCGAAGATTGGCCATTTGAGTTTCGAGAGAAGGGTGGTTCATGACGGTCCTGAAAATCGTGCAGAAAGTGAGACTATTGTAATCTATGCTATCTCGTTAGCTGGCGTTGTTTGTAGAAGATCAATAGACAGCGGCAGCACAAGGCGGCTATTATGCTGGGCTCAGCGTATATTGAAGAGAGTGGAGTTTAAGATGTTCGCTTTTTCTGACGTTAAACAGATTCAACCTTGCTTAGCAGGGGAAGGTTTGCGTGTTGGCCTGGTATGTGCACGCTTTAATGAGCCTATTGGTGTGGCTTTGCTGCAGGCTTGTTTGGCCGAGTTAGAAGCTTTGGGCGTTGCATCTAATGATATTGTTTTGGCCACCGTGCCCGGCGCTTTAGAGCTGCCTTTGGTGCTTCAAAAAATGGCAAAAAGCCAGAAGTTTGATGCGCTGGTCGCGCTAGGGGCGGTGATTCGAGGCGACACTTATCATTTTGAAATTGTTTCCAACGAAATGGCGAGCGGCATTATGCGTGTTGGTTTAGACACTGGATTGCCTATTGCGAATGGCGTGTTGACGACAGATACCGATGAGCAGGCGCAGATTCGTACAAAGGATAAAGGTCGGGATTGTGCCCGGGCAGCCGTTGAAATGGCTCATCTTTTAAAGGTGGTGGCGTAATGGCTGAATCTACTTCAGTTCCCGCTAATAACAGTGCGGGTAAAACACCAAGACGCCGGGCGCGTGAATTTGCTTTGCAAGGTGTGTATGAACATCTGCTGAGCGCGCACTCGGCTAGCATGATTGAAAACCACTTAGTGCAGGTGAGTGGCTTTGAAAAAGCGGACAAAGTCTTTTTTGGGCTTTTGCTCAGGGGTACGTTGGATCAGATTGAAGCGTTAGAGGCTCAGTTTGTATCACTGCTAGACCGGCCTGTGGCAGAGCTTTCCCCCATTGAACGGGCGGTTCTGCTCTTGGCCACATTTGAGCTTCAAAACCAGCCTGAAACGCCTTATCGCGTCATTATTAATGAAGCCATTGAGCTGACAAAAGGTTACGGCGGGAGTGATGGGCACCGGTTTGTGAATGGGGTGCTTGATAAGCTAGCGCTGCGCATTCGAGAAGCCGAAATTCGAGCAACTAAAAAAGCGTAAGCCCGGTGTTTGGGCTTATCGTTTTAAAGTATTTTTAGGCATTGGCTTGCGCGCTGGAGAGTTTTATAGCCAATGCAAATAGAATGAAAGCGGTTGTTTTATTTAAGTATGTTTGAGCCTTAGGGTGTTTGCGCAGCATATGCCCAAGGTTTGAGGCTAAAAGTGCAATAGACCCAAAAATGAATAAGGTCGCCAAAATAAAAACGCCGCCTAAAATCAGCATCTGAGGAGCTAAGGCGCCGTAGGCTTCTTTTGCAAATTGGGGTAGAAAAGCTAAAAAGAAAATGGAAACTTTGGGATTGCTGATATTCATCACAATACCGCGAATATATAGCTGAGTATTGCTTAAGGTTTTATTTGTGCTGCCGACCAAGGTTGCATTGGGGGCGTGCCAGGCCTGCCAAGCAAGGTAAATCAGATAAGCCGCGCCAATGAATTTAAGTAATGTAAAAGCTAAGCTAGAGGCTGCAAAAATAGCGGCCACACCTAAAGCAACAGCAAGCGTATGACCAATTAGGCCCGTGCATAACCCTAGTGTGACCCATAAGCCGGCGCGTTTGCCGTATAACGCAGATTGTGTCAGTACGAATATATTGTCTGGCCCCGGGGAGAGGCACAATAAAAGAGCTGTTAGAAAAAAAGTTATAAGGGTCGTGTAGGGAAGAAAGAGCATTTTACGTAGATAGCAGTCTAAAAAAGTGTTGCCTGGTTTAGGATTTGTGCGACAGGCGCATAACTTTTGCGATAGCACGCCAGCACGCCGTGCTGTTTGAGTGCCGCCAAATGTGCTGCGGTTGGGTAACCTTTATGTTTAGCAAAACCATACAGGGGGTATTGAGCATCCAGCGCATACATTTGTTCATCACGCGCTGTTTTTGCCAGAATGGAGGCGGCTGAAATACAAGGCTCTGTGGCATCACCTTTAACAATGGCCCGGCAGGGCATAGGGAGTAAAGGTGTGCGGTTACCGTCAATAAGAACAAGTTTGGGTGTCATACTTAGCCCGGCTACAGCGCGCTGCATTGCTAAAAGCGTGGCCTGTAGAATATTGAGCGTATCAATTTCTTGCTCGGAGGCCTGAGCGATACACCACGCAAGGGATTGTGATCGAATGGTTTCTGCTAACCGTAAGCGTGTTTTTTCGGATAATTTTTTGGAATCATTCAAACCGTCAATAGGGTTGGCGGGATCTAAAATAACCGCAGCAGCAACAACAGCACCACACAAAGGGCCTCGCCCGGCCTCATCTACACCACAAGTGAAAGGTTGCATAGAGAAATTGTTTCCGTTTAAAAGCTTATTTTAGTGCGGATAGCATTTGAAGTGGGTAAATATATTCGATGAATTAAGTACTCACATTTGCTTTAACTTTTTTAAAAAGAAGTTCTATATAATTAAAATTATTAAAAGTTTCTACTAAATTCTAATAAATATTGATTAAAAATTAAAAATAATATTCAATTAAAATATAACAAAAAATATAAATAACATAAGCATGTTGCATGTTACATGAAATGCTGTTTTACCGGAGTAGATTAAAACCTACTAGCAATAACTATTTATTGTCCTCTCAATGTCGAAGAGGCTAAATTTAGAAGCCTTTTCTAACTATCTAGTAAAATCTTGGCAAATAGTACTTTGATGAAATTAGATACGAAGTTTTGAATATCAAACTCCTCGTGCCCGGCGACGTTATTGCTCTATCTGCCGGGGACATGATCCCGGCCGACTGCCGCTTGCTGAATGCGAAAGATCTATTCATTGCTCAGGCCGCTATGACTGGTGAATCCATACCAATAGAAAAATTTGCCATCCAACGGGACTCCCAGGCAATTAACCTGCTAGAGCTCGACAACATTCTTTTTATGGGAACCAACGTAGTTTCTGGCTCCGCCACAGCTATCGTACTCAGCACTGGTAATAATACTTACTTTGGCACGCTTGCTAGTCGTGTCACCGCCACTGATCGCACACCAACCTCATTTGAATCTGGAGTCAACAAAGTCAGCTGGTTACTAATCCGCTTTATGCTTGTCATGTCACCGCTGGTTCTATTTATTAATGGCTTTACAAAAGGTAACTGGACGGAAGCTCTGCTCTTTGCTCTATCAATTGCCGTGGGACTCACACCAGAGATGCTACCCATGATTGTGACTTCTACACTCGCCAAAGGTGCTGTCTTCTTGTCACGCAAAAAAGTAATTGTGAAACGGCTGGACGCAATTCAAAATTTTGGCGCAATGGATGTGCTATGTACCGATAAAACCGGCACATTAACCCAAGACAAAATTTTCTTGGCGCGGCACGTCCATGTATGGGAGAACATTCCGATGAAATGCTAAAGACGGCTTATCTCAACAATTATTACCAAACAGGACTCAAGAATCTGCTAGATATTGCTGTGTTAGAGCATGCCGAGCGCAAATTAGAATCCACTCAAAACTACCGAAAAGTCGATGAAATTCCCTTTGACTTTAACCGCCGTCGCATGTCCGTCGTCGTAGCTCAACACAGCGAACAACACTTGCTCATCACAAAAGGCGCTGTCGAAGAAATTTTGTCTGTTTGCACAAAAGTACGCCACGGCGCAGTAATTGAGCCATTAACATCAGATTTACTCAATAAAATTCGCATGGTGACAGTGGAGCTAAACGAAGAAGGGCTACGCGTTGTTGCTGTTGCCGCAAAAAAAGCGCTATCAAACCAAAAGAACTATAGCTTAGCGGACGAACACGAACTGACCCTGATCGGTTACGTCGCTTTTCTTGACCCTCCGAAAGACTCTACCGCACCGGCATTAAAGGCTCTGGCGGAACATGGCGTAACGGTTAAAGTATTAACCGGTGACAATGAGCTGGTCACTGCTAAAATTTGCCGTGAAGTAGGTTTAGCACAACAAGGCGTGCTACTAGGCAATGATATTGAACCAATGGATGAGCAAACACTGGCTGAAGCTGTTGAAAACCACAACGTCTTTGCCAAACTCACCCCCTCTCACAAGGAACGCATCGTGCGCCAACTCAAAGCCAACGCGCATATCGTTGGTTTTATGGGTGATGGCATTAATGACGCCCCGGCGCTGCGTGCAGCAGACATTGGCATCTCAGTAGACACCGCCGTGGATATTGCTAAAGAGGCCGCCGATATCATCCTGCTTGAAAAAAGCCTGATGATTTTAGAAGAAGGGGTACTAGAAGGACGCCGTACATTTGCCAATATGCTCAAATACATAAAAATGACGGTAAGCTCAAATTTTGGCAACGTACTCTCCGTGTTGGTAGCTTCTGCCTTCATCCCATTTTTACCCATGCTCCCCATGCACCTACTCGTACAAAACTTACTGTACGACATCTCACAAATCGCCATCCCCTTTGATTATGTAGACAACGAACTACTACGCGAACCACAATCCTGGCAGCCGGGCGACATTGGCCGCTTTATGATGTTCTTTGGCCCGATCAGTTCCATATTTGATATCACTACTTTTGCCATGATGTGGTTCGTTTTCGGTGCGCAGACGCCCGAGCGACAAACACTCTTTCAATCCGGCTGGTTTGTCGTGGGGCTATTAACACAAACCTTAGTGGTGCACATGATTCGTACTCCAAAATTACCGTTCATTCAAAGCCGGGCGGCTACGCCCCTAATAGTCATGACCGGCACCATCATGAGCATCGCAATCTTCCTCCCCTTGGGGCCATTGGCAAGCCACTTCAAACTCCAAGCGCTGCCGCCGCTGTACTTTATGTTATTACCGCTAATCTTGCTGGCTTATGTTGGACTGACGCAAGCCATGAAAGGCATTTACCGCCGCCATTGGGGCTGGCAATAAATATGAATATGCGTTAATAAACTAAGTTGTAAGAATCCAGCGCGTTATTTACAGTTTTGTTTGTAAAAATAAAGACTGAGTATCTCATATGGCGTATGGTTGCTCAAAGATTTATGTGGCTTCACCGTATTGTAGAAATTGACAAACCGATTCAGTTCCATCTGC
>RRZU010368818.1_pt1 | contig 17988 bp, 15 predicted proteins | sample 2165561 | NCBI WGS metagenome assembly RRZU01 (sample SAMN10456909, study PRJNA506462) | wastewater metagenome | isolation source: wastewater sludge | place: USA: Moscow, Idaho | reverse complement strand
CATATTCACCGCAAGAAACCTCTTGTTTTCTCAGAAAATCTGTATCATTTTACAAGGCTCATGCCAAAGAACACAAGTGGATGCATAGAGAAAAATGGCTTCTTCACTTCATTAGTAGTGTCCACTCAAGGAGATGTCAACTGACCCAGACCACTATAGAGCACATGCCATGGCTACCTGTGGCTGCTACCGCATTGTATGGCGAACACCCGGCGCTCCTTGGCGTCCGGGACACAAGAGGAACTCATTGACTTTGCCCAGGCTTACGGTATTTAATGATAAAATGCATTTATTGCTTAAGCTTAAGAGAGCGGGCCTGAAGTGGCTCGGCAAAATGCCACTAACATTTAGCGGAGATCTACCGGTTTCTGGGCCAAACCCCGCCCGGATACAGTTTTTTTATATCTGGTGTATAAAAAGCATTTGAGATAGAAAGCCATACAGGATCCCTTCATTCTGTCACGAGGAACAATCATGGAAACCTTACAAAACACCACCCTGGAAACTCTGGAGCGGCTCCGTGCCGAATCCGTTGATTCGGGCGGGAAAGAGAAAAGAGTAGAGCAACACAGCAAGGGCAAACTGACTGCCCGCGAACGCATTAACCTTCTCTTGGATGAAAACTCCTTTGAGGAATTCGATGTGCTCAAAGTAGGCCGTGGTGGCAGCCTTGGCCAAGAAAAATCCTACTTGGGTGATGGTGTTATCACCGGTCATGGCACGATTGATGGCCGCGAAGTCTTTGTCTTCAGCCAGGATTTCACGGTCCTTGGTGGCTCGCTTGGCGAGGCCCATGCTCAGAAAATCTGTAAGGTTATGGATATCGCCGTCAAGGTTGGCGCACCCATTATTGGCTTAAACGATTCCGGCGGTGCCCGTATTCAGGAAGGTGTGGACGCCCTGGCGGCGTACGGCGAAATATTCCACCGTAATGTACGCGCCAGCGGGGTGGTGCCACAGATCTCCTGCATTATGGGCCCTTGCGCCGGTGGTGCGGTGTACAGTCCTTCCATCACCGATTTCATCTTCATGGTGGAAGACTCATCCTACATGTTTGTGACCGGGCCGAGTGTGGTCAAAACAGTTACTCACCAGGAGATTACCTCGGAAGAGCTGGGCGGTGCCAGCGTCCACTCGAAAAAAAGCGGTGTGGCCCACTTCACGGTGGCCAATGACATTCTCTGCCTTAGAGAGGTACGCCGGCTCATCAAGTATCTGCCCTCCAGTAACCGGCAACGCGGCCCGATCCTTGATATGAGTGATACCGATGACCGCACTGATCCGGCTCTGGACTATCTCATTCCTGCCAACTCGAACCACACCTATGATATGAACGTGCTGATCCACAGTATCCTGGATGGTGCTGAGTTCATGGAGGTGCATGCCGGCTTTGCCCGCAATATTATCTGTGGCTTGGGCCGTTTGGGTGGACAGACCGTTGGCCTTGTCGCCAATCAACCAGCTGTACTTGCCGGTGTTTTGGATAACGATGCCTCTTTTAAGGCCGGACGCTTTGTACGTTTCTGCGATTCATTCAACATCCCGCTGATCTCCCTGGTGGATGTGCCCGGCTTTATGCCTGGTCCGGACCAGGAGCATGGCGGCATTATCCGCCATGGGGCCAAGTTGCTCTACGCCTTTACGGAAGCCACTGTGCCCCGCATTTCGGTTATCGTACGTAAGGCCTATGGTGGTGCCTATCTGGTGATGAACTCCAAACATATCCACTGTGATATGAATTTTGCCTGGCCTACGGCAGAGATTGCCGTCATGGGGCCAAAGGGTGCGGCAGAGGTTATCCACCGCAAGGAAATCTACAGCTCAGATAACCCTGAGGCCATCCTCAATGAGAAGATGGAAGAGTACAGGGCAGCCTTTGCCAACCCCTTCCTCGCTGCCAGGAGAGGTTATATTGACGATGTCATCTTTCCCCGCGACACCAGGGTGCATCTCATCCGCACCCTGCAGATGCTTGAAAGCAAACGGGCCAAGGGGCCTGAGCGCAAACACGGAAACATTCCCCTGTGAGGCCACCTATGTTCAATAAGATACTCATAGCCAATCGCGGCGAAATAGCCATCCGCATTATTCGCTCCTGTAATCGCCTGGGCATCCGCACGGTCTCGGTCTACTCAGATGCGGATCACCGCAGCCTGCATCGCCACCTGGCGGATGAATCGGTCTATATCGGCGAGTCTCAGTCGCAGAAATCATACCTGGATATCAATAAAATTATTGCCGCCGCAGTCTCAACCGGAGCCGAGGCCATTCATCCGGGCTATGGCTTCCTCTCGGAAAATGCCGCCTTTGCTGAGGCCGCAGCCAAAGCAGGTATTGTCTTTATCGGCCCACCGGCCCCGGTGGTCCTTGTTATGGGCGATAAAATAACCTCCAAGGAGCTGGCAAAAAATGCCGGAGTCCCGGTTATCCCCGGTCATATAGAGGCCATTGCCGACGAAAACGAGGCCCTGCGTGTTGCCGCAGAAATAGGCTACCCCATCCTCCTGAAGCCGGCCGCCGGTGGTGGTGGCAAGGGCATGCGCATAGTGCACAGGCCTGAAGAAATGAAGGATGCCCTCGCAGCCAGCCGCAAAGAAACGCAAAAGGCCTTTAACGATACCCGCGTCTTTGTTGAGCGCTACATTGAACAGCCGCGTCATATAGAAATTCAGGTGCTGGCAGATTCCTACGGCAATATCGTCTACCTGGGGGAAAGGGAATGCTCGATCCAGAGGCGCTATCAGAAGGTCATTGAAGAGTGTCCTTCACCAGTAGTCACACCGGAGATCAGGGCACGCATGGGCAAATCAGCCTGTGATCTTGCCCGTAAGGCTGGCTATGTCAGTGCCGGCACGGTTGAGTATGTGATGGATGCCCACAAAAACTTCTACTTCCTGGAGATGAACACCAGGCTCCAGGTTGAGCACCCGGTGACCGAGTTGGTAACAGGCATTGATCTGGTGGAACAACAGATCCGCATTGCCGCCGGCGAAAAACTGCCCTTTAGCCAAGATGACATCCACATGAAAGGGTGGGCTATTGAGGCTCGGGTCTGCGCTGAAGATCCTAGCCGGGGCTTTATCCCCTCGACAGGCATGATTACCAGGTATGCCGCCCCCAAAGGCGATGGTATCCGGGTTGATAGCGGCGTGAATATTGGCAGCAAGATCGATGTCTATTATGATTCCATGCTTGCCAAGCTCATCGCCTACGGCAAGGACCGGGAAACCGCACGCCAGCTCCTGGTCGAGGCTTTAAACGGTTACCACATTGAAGGCGTGTCCACCAATCTGGACTTTGCCGCTAACGTACTCTGTCTGCCCGAATTTGAGGCTGGGGAGCTGAGTACTGGTTTTATTGCGCAGCACTTTGAAGGTGGCATTGCCAAGGCACCGCCAAAGCCAAAAGACATGGAGTTAACCGCCCTGGCCGCCACCCTGATCTACCACACCCGTACCATTGCGGAACGGGAATCCTTGCAGCATATGGTCTCGAACATCGGTGGAAAAAGAACCGAACCCCATGCCCTGAAGTATAAGTGCCGCAGCGGTGAGACCATCTTTGACATTACCCTAGAGAGCCAGCCCATCAGCGGAGAACTGTGTTCAATCAAGGTCGGATCCCATTCCTATTCCGTTCTCATTCCCTATTTCGAGTTTTTCAGGCGCCGTCTGAAACTGATCATCAACGGGCAACCATACCGGTTCAGGCTCCGCTTTGAGAATTCGTTTATGTTCATGTCTTTTAACGGTATTGCCCAGCTCTTTGAGGTCTACACGCCCAGGGAGTGGAAGCTTATTCAGTACATGCCCAAGAAAGAAGACAAGGCGCAGAGTAATGTCCTTGTTTGCCCTATGCCTGGCCTGGTTGTGGACGTTCTGGCACAGAAAGGCGAGCGCGTGTTCAGGGGGCAGAACCTGGTTATCCTTGAATCCATGAAAATGGAAAGTGGCGTTGCCTCTCCCCTTGATGGTGTCATTTCTGAGGTGCTGGTGCAGAGCGGGCAGGCGGTGGAGGCCGATGAAATTCTCATTCGTTTTGCCATCAAATAATTGAGCAAATCTTGCAAGGGTATGAGCAAGATCTTCTTTATAATGGCACCCTGTCTCAAATAAAAAAAACCAAAAAAACTCTCGGCCAAAATGACCGGGAGTTTTTTTATTTCCCTTTATGCTACCTCTCTTAGTTTTTTTTCAAAGAAGAGTATGGCATGCAAAAAACAGTGCTATTTGGATAGGGCCGCTACTCTTATAAAAATCTTTTATTCCTTTAGCTGTATCCGCAAAGCCCCGTCCTGCACATTAACTGTTTCCACGCCATCGGCGAAGGCCTGCCAAAACCCCTGATCGTTGCCAAACTGCTCAACCAAATCAATATTCTTTAGCTGCCCCATCCAGGCATTGGGCAGGGGAACGCCCATAATGGAGATGCCCCTTAGTTTAACCACCGGACGGCTGTTCCTAAAGGCAAGTTCAAGGCCAGCGCGTATTCTCACGGTTCTACCTGCCATAATTGGAGAATCGGGCGGCAAGGCGATGAGCAGGTTCGCGCTCACCAGATCTTTTGAAAGATCAATGGCCAGACGTTGTCCCATATCCGTATTCCCGGCAATCAGGCCATTGAGCTCGCGCTCGGTAAAATGAATCTCCCGGGACATATTTGATTCATCGTAGCGCTCAGGCCTGGCCTCCAGGTCTTCCTGAGAAGCAGGCGAAACGGATTGCTGCCCCGTGCTGTTTTCTCTCATTCTTTTGTTGTCATACCTGCCTTTATTTTGCGGCGCCACAGTTGCGGGCAGATGTTCAACTTCCTCTAACCGTGCCAGTTTCACATCAAGTTGCTTTGTTTCCGCTGTACTGAGCGTCACCGGCGTAAAAGGTTGGGGAAAAAACCAGGTCCTGGCAAAATAGAAGGAGACGGCCAAGGTTACAATGACCGTTCCGATAACAATGGCCATAACCTTAAGCCAGCTGAGTCCTGAAGATGTTTTTTTCTCATCCATTGCAGTGCCTCATTTTGGGTATTTCAGCAGAGCTCAAAAGAGCCAAAAAATGTCCTGCCTTGCTCATGACGAAGCTGCTGCCCGATCACTGCCAACACTTACTTGCAGGACCCTTGTCTTGCGTAAAGACCAGAAGTCTGGATGCAACATGGCAAGAAATGGAATGAGTTCCAGTCGGCCCACAATCATATCCGCAATAAAAATGAGCTTAGTTGCACCGGTGAGCTCACCAAAACTGCCCATGGGCCCAATTGTGCCATAGCCCGGACCGATATTTCCCAAGGTGGCGGCAGTTCCCACCAAACCTGTCACCATATTGTTTTCCAGCATGGTGACGGCCAGGGATGAGATGGTCAGTATAAACACATAAAAAAGGAGAAAGCCTAATATCTGACGCTGTATATCTGCAGGGACACTGGCGCGATCAATCTTCACAGGAAAAACGGCGCGCGGATGCACTACCTGGGCCACCTCCCGTTTCAGATATTTCATGGCAAAGAGCACCCGCACAACCTTCATGCCCCCGCCGGCAGAACCGGCACAGCCTCCCACCAGCATGACTGTAAATAAAATGGTCTTTGCAGGTATCGCCCACAGATTAAAATCAACAGATGCAAAGCCTGTGGTCGTGAGGATGGAAACCACCTGAAAAAAGCTGTTGCGGACGTTGGCGGCAAAATCGTCTATCCCAGAGACTTGCAGAGCAAGGGTGAGACATAAAGAGACAACCACAACAATAACGGTATAAAAGCGGAACTCTTCATTTATTAAAAGACTTTTGAAGCGAAGCTGGAAAAAGGACCGGTACTGCAGGGCAAAGTTGCCGCCTGCCAGAAACATAAAAACTGTAATGACCCAAACGATGGCATTGCTGTTGTAGCCCTCAATGGAACGGGCGTGAGGAGAAAAACCGCCAGCGGCCAGGGTGGTAAAAGAGTTGCAGATGGCATCAAAGAGCGGCATGCCATAATAGACCAGAAAGAGCACCTCTAAGATGGTGAGCAGACAGTACACCAGCCACAGCGCCTTGGCTGTATGGGCTATGCGAGGCGTAATTTTCTCCTCGGTTGGCCCAGGGGCCTCGGCAAAAAACAGTTGGCGACCGGCAACGGAAAACTGCGGCAGGACTGCGACAAATAACACGATAATCCCCATTCCGCCCAGCCACTGCGTGAGACTTCTCCAGAAAAAAAAGGTCTTCGGATACAGGGAAAAATCTCCAAGGATGGTTGCCCCGGTGGTGGTAATGCCTGAGACCGCTTCAAAGTAGGCGTCAATTGGCGATAAACCAAAAAAAAGATACGGGATTGCTGCCAGTGCCGCTGTTACAATCCAGGTTAGAGAAACAATAAGGAGCCCTTCAAGGCGGGAAAGGCTATCAAAGTCTCGCGAAAACCTGCCCAGCCAGCGACAAAGCACACCGAGCACCACGCCGATAAGAAGGGCCACGGCAAAGGGCAAAATCGCCTGGTACTCGCGTAAGAACAGGGCAACCGCGATTGGCACAACCATGATGGCGCCAAAGGCCACGAGTATAATGCCAAGGACATTGGCAATGGCTCGGGGTTTCATTTACCTAGCACCTTTTTAATCGCTTCCGCATCGTGCGCCATGGTGAAGACAATAAGCTGATCACCGGCCTTTAGATTTGTGTCACCGTGGGGAAAGATAATATTGCGACCGCGTTTTATAATGCCGATAATTGCCCGGGCCGGGAGAGAAAAATCTTTAATAGCTGTTTCCTGGAACTCTTCCTCCAGGGTTATGCGTAACACCTCCCCCTGACCGCCTTCGACAATGGCCAGGATGTTAATGGCCTCCGCCTGTAAACGATTATATAGCTCCTTTAAGGCCGATTCCCTGGGTGAAACCGCCACATCTATCCCCACCCGCTCAAAGAGTATGCGATTGCGACTGTTGCCCACCCTAGTAATGATGCGTTCACATCCCAACTGTTTGATTAAGAGAGAACAGAGGAGGTTTTTTTCATCGTTATTAGTAACGCAGACAACCACATCAGACGCACCTAGGGATTCCTCCTCCAAGAGCTCAAGATCTGTGCCGTCTCCTTGAAGAATCAAGCTCTTCTTTAAATTGTCGGCCAGAAAAATGCAGCGCTCTTTGCTGTGTTCCACAAGCTTTACCTTAATGCCCGCCCCTTCCAGCTGCCGTGCCAGCATAAAACCGACGCTGCCGCCACCAATAAGTGATGCTGTGCGAATGCGATTGACGTTTTCAAAAATCTGCACGGCAAGCTCGTTTAGGGCAGTACCGCTACCCATGAAAATAACCTTGTCTTCTGCCTCGATAATCGTGGAACCGTTGGGGATAAACAGATTGCCATCCCTGGTAATGCCCACGATGAGCACATTCGTCGGGAAAGAGCAGTCCATAATGCGCTTTAAACAGATGGGCGAGTTTTTGCGGATGCGGTATTCAAAAAGCTTGGCCCGACCCTCGGCAAAAAATTCCACGTCGATGGCGTCAGGAACCATAATGATGCGGAAAATATCCTGGGTAAGCAGTTGCTCCGGCCAGATTATGGTATCAATATCGTACTTGGAGTGATATTTTTCCTGCGAAAGAGAACCAAGGTTGCGGTAGAGTTCTTTCTTGCTGATAAAGCAAATGGTCTTGGCTTCACCGGTCTTTTTTGCCGCCCAGCAGGCCACAATATTTGACTCGTCAATAAGGGAACAGGCAATAAAGACATCTGCTCGTGCAGCCCCGGCCCTTTCCAAAGCCTGCACATCAGCCCCGGAGCCGCTCGCAAAACTGATGTCTAAGTTATTAAACCGTTCTGGTAAGCGTTCCATATCATCGACGATGATGATATTGTGCGCCCGGTACAGTTGAGAAGCAACCAGGTACCCGGTTTCTGTTGCACCATAGATAACAATGTTCATATTATCCTACATGAGTCTCTTGCATAATATAGTCTGCAGTCAGGCTCAGAGTTGAAAAGAGCACCAAATGCCAGGCTCAAATTAATGCTGGGGTTGGCAGAAAAAAAACACCTAAACCAGAAGCCTTATCGGCCAAGATCGATATTGCATACCCAGCATCACACTTCTCTATCGTCTCTGACAAAGCTCGCGCAAGAAAATTGTATACCATCTAAGAGCAAATAATGAATATTTATCTTTTCTGTATTCTCCTTATCCTGATCTTCAGCTATCTCCTTGACCTGGGCGCAGCTCTCTTGAACTTGCGGGCCATGAGCCCAGAATTGCCAGCAGAGTTCAGTGGCAAGTACAGCGAAAAAGACTATGCCCGGTCGCAGGCCTTTACCAGGGAACAAACAATCCTTGGCCTGCTGCGAGATACAGTTTTCCTGAGCGCCACCCTTATTTTCCTCCTTCTTGGCGGCTTTAATACAGTTGATCTCTGGGTACGAAGCTTTGCTTTTGGCCCCCTCCTGACCGGCCTTCTCTACATTGGCGTGATCATGCTTTTTGATGCCCTGCTCCGTCTTCCCTTCAGCTGTTACAGAACCTTCAGCCTGGAAGCCCGCTATGGCTTTAACACCAGTACCGTGGTCACCTTTGTGACCGATATATTCAAGTCGCTTTTTCTTGCCATTCTTCTAGGCGGTCTTTTTTTAGCAGTGGTTCTTTTTCTTTTTGGACACTATGGGCCCTCAGCCTGGTTACTGGTGTGGATTTTTATCAGCCTCTTTCTTTTCATTATTCAAGGTATAGCCCCAATCCTTATCTTGCCGCTCTTTAACCGCTTCATCCCTTTGCCACCGGGAGAACTGTATCAGGCAGTCTCAGCCTATGCGCAAAAACAAAATTTTGCCATTCAAGGGGTTTACACAATGGATGGCTCCCGCCGGTCCACCCGGGCAAATGCTTTTTTTACGGGTTTTGGCCGCTTCCGCCGCATCGTCTTCTTCGACACCCTCTTAAAACAGCTCTCCACCCAGGAAATTGTTGCGGTGCTTGCCCATGAGATGGGGCATTATAAACTTAAACATATCCCATTGGGCATGGTGCTCTCCATCCTGCATACGGGCATGATGCTCTTTCTGCTTTCCCTGTTTATGGGTAACCAGGCCTTATTTGCTGCCTTTAGCATGCAGCATCTTTCCGTCTATGGGGCCCTTATCTTTTTTGGTTTTTTGTATACCCCAGTCTCCATCCTTCTGGGCATATTGTTGCAGGCGATCTCACGGAGAAACGAATACCAGGCAGATCGTTTTGCCGCAGCAAGCGGCGGTGACGCGCTCGCCCTCATCAGCGCCCTAAAAAAGCTCAGCACCAGCAATTTAACTAACCTGACGCCGCACGCCTTGCAGGTTATACTTTCCTATGGCCACCCACCTATCCTAGCCCGGATAAAGGCCTTACGCCAGATGGAACAAAAACAAAACCCAGGGCCGCTGCCATGACAAGACTTATTGAGCTGAAAGAGGCCTGGCTGGCACACCTTGCCCGGGAGTACATGTATATCTGCCGGGAACGACGGCTTTCTTTAACCATGCCGCTACTGCGTCTTGGCCAAGGGAAAACTCGTCTGGGATATTGGTCGGCGAACAGAAGGGAGATCTGCATCAATGAGGAGCTTATCCTAGAGTACCCCTGGCATGTTGTGCTGCAGGTCTTCAAACATGAAATAGCCCACCAGATATGCGATGAACTCTTTGAGGCGAAAATTACAGCACAATCTGACCAGCCTGTCCATGGCACAGAATTCCGCCGGGCCTGCACTCTCCTGGGCCTTGATGCCCTTTTCCAGCAAAGAGACATTGATCTGGCTAGCTATCTACCCCTGGCCCTTCAGAATGAGTCCGCGGGAGGCGATCATTCCAGGCTGCTGACCCGGATACAAAAGCTGCTCGCCCTGGGGCATTCAGCAAACGAACACGAAGCGAGCCTTGCCTTACAACGGGCTCAGGAACTAGTAGCAAAGCACCATCTCGACCTGGACGGCCTGGCCGAGGAGAAAAAACTGATTCATCGCAGCATTGTCACTGGGCTAAAGATTATCCCCCTATATCGTATCAGGATTTGCTCTTTGCTAACCGAATTCTTTTCCGTGCGCTGCATCATAGGCACCAGCTATCAGCCCCGTCAGGACAGCTCTGTCAAAACCATAGAACTACTTGGCCAAAGGCAGCACGTGGCAGCCGCCATGCATTGCTACTTTTTTCTGGAGGAACGACTACAAGCTCTCTGGCAGAACCAAAGCCCCCTTTTTTCCGGTACAATCCGTTCTGCCAAAAATAGCTACTATCTTGGTCTTATTGAGGGCTTTCGCCAATCGTTAGGTCAAAAAAAAGAACACGTAGAAAAGCCTCATGCCACAGCTGATATGACAGCTCATTCGCTTCTTGCCCTTCATCAGCAAGAGCTCGACCTTTTTGTGCACAGCTGCTTTCCCAAATTAAGCAAAAGGCGTTTTAGCAGTGCCAGTATAAGGCGCAGCCCCTATGAATTGGCTCTGCTGCAAGGAAAACGCCTGCGCCTGCGCAGACCCATACAGGAGGGGCAAGGGCAAGCAGCTTTACCGTATCATCCTAATTCATCACAGAAAAACTGAAGCAAACACACCTTTTTTTATACCCAACAAGACCTTGCGCTTCTTGACGACAACGGCCATCCTTGGGTATAGACACGGATACCAACAGAACATCACCGGCACTAGCCTGTTCACTCATACTTTTTGAAGGAGTACAATCGTGGGATTTAGCATGGAACGCTGGACAAGCAGCAAATCTGCGGACCTCTACGGTGTAAACGAGTGGAGCGGTGGCTATTTTCACATTGCAGAAAATGGCGATATGATGGTTCTCCCGGAAGCTGGGGCCTATGACCGGGGAGTCAGTATTGCCAGCGTGGCCGAGGGCATTCGGGAGCGTGGATTTACCATGCCCGTGTTACTGAGGGTGGAAAACATCCTCGATGCCCAGATCACCTGTTTAAACGAAACCTTCCGTGCTGCCATGGATGAACTGGGCTATCACGGTAGTTTTTTGGGTGCCTATCCCATTAAAGTGAACCAGCAGCAACAGGTGGTGGAAAAAATTACCGAGTATGGCTCCCGCTACCATCATGGCCTGGAAGCGGGCTCCAAGGCCGAACTGATTGCTGCCATGGGAACCATGCGTGATAAGAAGGCTGTTCTTATCTGCAATGGTTACAAGGATGAAGAGTTCATCGACCTGGGCCTCTATGCCACCAAAATGGGTTTTACCTGTATTCTGGTAGTGGAAATGCCCGATGAACTGCCGCTTATTCTTGAACGTTCCAAACAACTGTCGGCAAAACCCATCCTCGGTATCCGCATAAAACTCTCCACCCAGGCAGGCGGCCATTGGGCGGAATCCGGCGGGGAGCGCTCCATCTTCGGGCTAAATACCAGCCAGATCATTAAGGCGGTTGACCTTTTAAGCGAAGCCAACATGCTCGATTGCTTAAAACTTGTGCACTATCATTTAGGTTCGCAAATCTCAAATATCCGCGAGATCCGCACCGCCGTGAATGAGGCCTGCCGGGTCTATGCTGGGCTTGTGCGGGAAGGTGCCCAGGTGGAATACCTTGATCTGGGCGGCGGGCTGGCCGTTGACTATGACGGTTCCCAGTCAAACTTCCTTTCCAGCCGTAACTACACAATTAAAGAATACTGCACAGACATAATTGAAGCGGTCATGACTTCCCTTGATGAAGAGGACATCCCGCACCCTGTTATTATTACGGAATCAGGCCGGGCCCTTGTTGCCTACTACTCGGTTTTGCTCTTTAATGTGCTTGATGTCACGCGTTTTCGGCCAGACCCCCTGCCTGCGACGTTGCCTGAGGACTCGCCCTCTTCTTTAGAGTATATGTTTCAGGCCCTCAACAGCTTAAATATCCGCAACATTCAAGAAGTGCTCAACGATGTCATCTTCTACCGCGATGAAACAAGGCGACTCTTCCACAATGGCGAAATCACCCTGCGCCAGCGTTCTCTGGGAGAGCAACTCTTCTGGACAACCATCACCGAGGTGAACCGCCTGGCCAAAGACCTGAAAAATCCTGGCCCGGAGCTCACTGACCTTGACCGGGTGCTGGCCGATATCTACCATTGCAATTTCAGCGTCTTTCAGTCCCTGCCTGACTCCTGGGCCATTGAGCAGATTTTCCCGGTCATGCCGATCCATCGCCTGGCAGAAGAGCCGACCCGCAATGCCATCATTGCCGATATAACCTGTGATTGCGACGGTAAAATTGATCAATTCATTGATAAACGTGGTATGCGCCGCTACTTGGCCCTGCATGAACTCCGGCCCTATGAAGAGTACACCCTCGGTGTGTTTCTGGTGGGGGCCTACCAAGAGACCCTGGGTGATCTGCATAACCTCCTGGGCGACACCAATGTGGTGACCATCCGCATTCTCGAAGGTGGGGAGTTTGAGTTTGTCAGCGAACAGGAAGGTGACACGGTTGCCGAAGTGCTTGCCTATGTGCAGTACGACCCGAAGCGGCTCTTTGTCAGCTTTAGGAAAGCTGCTGAACAGGCCGTGCGCAAAGGCCTGATCACTGCCCAGGAAAGGCGAGAGATTGTGGCGGCTTATGAGGCAGGCCTACGCGGCTACACCTATTTTGAACAATAAATAATTGCACAAGAAGGGCACAGTTTCTTGTTACTAAGCACCTTAAAGAGGAAAAAACATGAGCCAGGTTCAACTCCTTGATACTGTTTCCGTCAGCTACACGGCACGCATTGCAAGTGGTGAGATAATTGATGAAGTTCCGGAAAATAAGCCTATTACACTCGCCATAGGTTCCGGCCGCATCCTGCAGGCGGTGGAGGCATCTATGCTGGGCATGGCTCCTGGGGAAAGTAAAACCGTGTGCATAGAACCGGAAGACGCCTTTGGCTCCTATGATCCTGCCCTGAAACAAGATATTCCCCGGGAAGTCTTTGCCGGCAGGATCGAACCAAAACCAGGGATGCTCCTCTCGCTTGCCGTAGGCGGGGAGGATGGCAAACAGCAGGTGCCGGCTACGGTTCTGGCAGCAGACCGTCAATCAGTAACCGTTGACTACAATCATCCCCTGGCAGGAAAAAAAATTACCTACACGGTGAAGCTGCACGCCATTGGCAATTGAACCATGCAACAGAGTGAGCACCGGGCACCTGGCCTACCCTGCCTTGGCTTGCCACCTACTTTTTCCTTGTCAAAAATGGTGAGGTACGATAAATAAGCAAGCTCTTACGTACAGTATGGAGAGGTGACCGAGTGGTTTAAGGTGCACGCCTGGAACGCGTGTGTACGCAAGTACCGTGAGTTCGAATCTCACCTTCTCCGCCATATAGAAAAACCCTGTAATATACTTTATTACAGGGTTTTTTATTTTACCGGCATCAGCGACGGCGTGCTTCACATTGAACCGGACTCAGGCATGTACCGTTGAGTTGGCACGTATGAGTTACACGGCCATCAGTTCTTCCCTCCTATCTATTTCACCTTAACATCTATAGACTTCATAAATTTTCTGGATCCAAGGGATTCGTCGGCCTCTTCAACTTCTTTTACAATGGCGGCAATTTCTTGGACACTGACATCGTCAGACGATTCAGGTTTTATAGAGAGAATTTCCCAAAGAAAGCGAAATATTATATCACTAAATTTTGCACTCCCTTATCTCCTGCTCTCTCACGTCAGCATTATTACCTTTTGTTTTTATAGTGCAGGATATAATAATCTTTACCACTACAAATTAGAAAAATATCAGTGCTGTCTGCAACTGACATAACCGTTAAAAACCAAATGTTTCTTGCTCGATCAACTGTCTACAATTTCTTCCTGATAACCCATCATAAAACCAATCAGTATCTGCCTGTTTTAAGTAATGCTCATACAGCTGCTCTATATTATATTTCTTAATACCATTTGAGGTACAACTTCATAAATAAATGCCATTATTTTTTCTTTTTATCTTTAAGTGTGCTCTTTGAATTTGCATCTATTATCCCACAGCAAAGTGTATTAATTCGCATTAAATAAACTCATCCCAAGAACACCTATCTTAGGCCTGTCGCCCACATGCAAGAATAAATTACGTTGCAAGTGGCCTCTGCGCTCATTCTGCCGCTTATCGCTGGTCAGGTGCCAGGTAAAACCAGGATTATATTGACTTCCTGACTGATTTCGATCCTCTCTATCTTGAACTTGGCACCATAATGAGGTCTGGTTCAAAACGGTTTTTTTTAACGGACTGTTAACAAAGTGGACAAACCTGCACACATCAGATAGCACGCATCTCCTTTATCAACTCGGCAGGACTTTGTCCAAAATACCGTTTGAATTCGCGGCTAAACTGAGAGGGGCTTTCATACCCAACCTTGTCAGCGGCAATGTAGGCTTTCATGTTTTCCTGCACCATGAAATCTCTTGCTTTTGTTAGCCTAATTTTCTTCAAATATTGCAGAGGAGAATCAGAGGTTACCTCTTTAAAAGCACGATGGAAGGCAGATACACTCATGTGGGCCGCCTTGGCCAACTGTTCCACATCGAGTTTTTCTGCATAACCGTGCTGTATATTATTCAAAACGCGCGCCACCTGGGAAAACGTGTCACTATACATAGCCAACGAATAGAGCACCGGTGCCTGGGTGCCGCAAAGAACCCGATAAAGGACTTCCCGCACGAGAGCAGGCCCTAGAATCTCTGTGTCCGTCTTTGATTTCAAGCATTTGACCAGCCTCATCGTAGCATCCAGCATATCCTCGTCCATGACTGCCGGGCCGACCCCACGTGATAATGAACTGTCGCCTCCATTGCCGATCTCCGTTACGAGATCCATTCGACCGACGAGGTCACGTAGCTGCCCCATGTCAATATCTATGACGAGACCACGCACTGGTTCCTCAGGGCTGGCAAAGGTCTCATATTCCATTGGCATGGCCACCGAGACCACTAGGTAATGGTTTGCATCATATCGAAACTCCTCATTACCCAAATAGGCAATTTTATAGCCTTGAATAACGATGCAGATACTAGGTTTGTAAACCGTCTGTATCCGGGAGATATGGCTTGTCGCTTGAAATAAATTCACTCCGTTGAGTAGCGTCGGAGACAGTCCATCATCTTTTATCGGAAAACTTTGTAATAGTTCAGCTATGTTAAACATGAAAAAACCTCCTAGCCCAAATGCCATTTTAAACAATATCAATAGCGAAAAATCACCTGAAGAGCAATATCCAAGCAGAAATAGGCAATGTTCAGGCAGAAATAGGTATTCCAGGTCAGCTCCCATGACACTATATTTATTTGAAAGAATAGCTGACCAAATGAGAGCTGGGAGGCTCCCCATGAACTTTGGATTTTATAATCCTACCAGCCATATTTTGTGATGGTTCATGCTCACGACTTGCCGAGCAACCTTTCATGCAGAAGAAGGAATGAATTATGAATGAAAATGAATTTATGGAACTGATCAAACGTGGCGAACCGATTACTGGCGGAACAGAGGCTCACGCGCTTCTAGTCCAGTACAGTAACGAAGCATTGCGTATAACGGCGAAATTGAATGGGTCGTACCATGAACCGGATATGGTTCGAGCACTGTTCTCGCAATTGACGGGTAAAGACGTTGATGAATCGTTTTTTATGTTCCCCCCTTTCTACACGGATTTCGGAAAGAATATCACGATAGGGAAAAATGTCTTTTTCAATACCGGTTGTACCTTCCAGGATCGTGGCGGAATTACCATCGGCGACGGAACACAAATTGGACAGAATGTTGTTCTGGTTACATTGAATCATGGGGTTGCCCCCGAAAAAAGGCATATAACCTATCCATTTCCCATCGTTATCGGGGAAAACGTATGGATCGGGGCAAATGCAACGATTCTTCCTGGTGTGACAATTGGCCGCAACGCGATCATCGCGGCCAGTGCCGTCGTCAGCAAAGATGTTCCCGAAAATGCCGTCGTCGCAGGAGTGCCGGCAAAAGTAATCAAGATGATTAAGTGAAAAAACGTAAAGGAGAACTGTAAAAATGTACAAATTAAGACAGGAAAAATGCTTTCTACAATAGATGTTGCGACAGAGGGGTAGTAAGCCATGCGTCTACTGGAAATAGCCTTATTTACCCTACTAGTCCTGATAGTTTTTTCAAGTGGGCAGGTTCACGCTCAGGAGTACAATTTAAAAATGAAACTCAGAGTTATAACTAATGAAAGTAAGGTGTTCACAGCCACGCTGGAAAATAATGCAACAGTAGCCGCATTTATAGAAATGCTACCGCTAACACTGGATATGAGTGACTTTAATGCCAACGAAAAAAAATTTGATCTTCCCAAAAGAATGCCTACAAAAGATGCAAATCCGCAAATGATTCATGCTGGCTATCTGATGATCTGGAATTCCCGCACACTGGTACTCTTCTACAAGAGCTTCCCGACATCATACAGCTACACAAAGATTGGCCTCATCAATAATACCTCCGGAATTGCCGACGCCTTTGGTCCTGAAAATGTAAGGATTCGTTTTGAATTGGAATGAAGAACAAATAACAAACAAAGGAGAAACGACTATGAAAAAGTGGAAAACTGTCGGCTTGATTGCCGCAATGATTGGAGCATTGACCATGACAAATACCCTTGTATCAGCTAAAGACATCGCCCTTGAAACCAAATGGGATAAAACCTTCCCCAAGAGCGAGAAGGTTGATCACCAGAAAGTTACTTTCAAAAACCGCTATGGCATCACTCTGGCAGCTGACTTATACCAACCGATGCATGCCACCGGCAAATTGGCAGCAATTGCCGTCAGCGGTCCCTTTGGTGCAGTGAAGGAGCAATCGTCGGGGCTCTACGCGCAAACCATGGCGGAACGCGGCTTTGTCGCGTTGGCATTCGACCCGTCCTATACCGGGGAAAGCAGTGGGGAACCGCGCAACGTCGCCTCTCCCGACATCAATACCGAGGATTTCAGCGCGGCAGTCGATTTTCTCAGTCTGCAAGATAACGTGGATCCGGAACGAATCGGGATAATCGGCATATGTGGCTGGGGTGGTATGGCGGTCAATGCGGCTGCCATCGACACCCGCATCAAAGCGACGGTAGCCTCTACAATGTATGACATAAGCCGCGTCAATGCCAAGGGGTATTTCGATGCGATGGATGCCGATTAGCGCTATGCACTGCGCAAACAGCTTAATGAACAACGCTTAGTTGACGCGAAAAACGGCAATTACGAACTCGCCGGTGGCGTGCCTGATCCGCTTCCCGCTGATGCGCCGCAATTCGTGAAAGATTATTATGCCTATTATAAAACGAAACGCGGCTACCACGACCGGTCGCCCAACTCCAACGGCGGCTGGAACAAGACCTCGGCACTTTCATTTATCAATATGCCGCTTCTTTCCTATAGCGGCGAAATTCGGAGCGCCGTTCTCCTTATCCACGGTGAAAAAGCACATTCCCGCTATTTCAGCGAAGACGCATTCAAAAAACTGCAAGGCGACAACAAGGAATTGATGATTATTCCCGGCGCAAGCCATGTGGATTTGTATGACCAAATGGATAAAATTCCCTTTGACAAAATCACAGACTTCTTCAGAACACATCTGAAGTGACATGATGGCCCGAGCTGGGATAGAGTAAACAGCCCCCCCGCCTTGATGGGGGGCTAAAAATTTGACCGTTAGTGGCAGATTGAAATACGCGGACAAAGACGGCCGCACAGCTACAAAATGGCCCGAACTCAGGCACGTGCCGTTGACTTGGCATATGAGTTACACGGCCATCAGTTCTTCCCTCCTATCTATTTTAACTTAACATCTATAGACTTCATAAATTTCCTGCTTCTAAGGTAGTCGTCGGCCTCTTCAGCTTCTTTAACAATGACGACAATTTTTTGGACACTGACATCGTCAGACGATTCGGGTTTAATAAAAAGGATTTCCCAACGAAAGCGAAATGAGATTATCAGTATGTTCTGTGCTCCCTTGTTTTCTGTTTTCTTTCTCTATCTACAAACCACCACTCCT
>RRZU011884976.1_pt1 | contig 17994 bp, 18 predicted proteins | sample 2165561 | NCBI WGS metagenome assembly RRZU01 (sample SAMN10456909, study PRJNA506462) | wastewater metagenome | isolation source: wastewater sludge | place: USA: Moscow, Idaho | reverse complement strand
TTTCAGAAATTTCTCTTAAATTATTTAAAATTAATTTGTAACTTGCTTCAAGGTTGTTCATTATCGTATTTGATTGGTAGTCAATACAATATACTAATTTCTAGTTATTTGAGCAACCTTTTTTATAATGCACTACGAGTTTAAATACTAATTTATTGTATCTTTTTCATTGAGTGCTTTGATAAAATAAGAAGGTAGAGTTCCTGTTATCTTTTTGAAAGCATTGGTAAAAGATTCAGAATTATTATATCCTATATCCTCAGCAATTGCAGCGATGGTATGTTTTCTTATTCTATTATTAGATTTTAACTCTTCCACAATAAAATTAATCCTGAGCTCATTCAAATATTGTGAGAAATTTTTACTTTTTAATTCGTTAATCAATTTGGAAAGATAATCTCTATTGGTTTGAAATTCTTTTGCAAGAGAATCTAACGTTAAATTCTTTTTTAGAAAACCATTATTGGACTCAAATTCATCAATTTTACTGATTAAAATTTTGAATTTAGTATCGTTTGACAGAATTATTTTGTCCACCTTTTTTTCAATGTTATTAATTTTTTCTGCATTTTTTTCATCCAATGTCAATGGTGTTGGCAAATCTGAAGATTTTTCTATTAATGCTTTTGCTTGCCTTTCATACTCTTTTATTTTAAGTTTGTTTTTTCTAATAATGAAGATAAAAAAAAGAGTAATAGACAGCAGTACAGCTATTAGCCAAACAAAAATTTTATTTTTATTATTCAACTTTTTTATTAGACTTTCTTTTTCTTGCATTAATAGTGGAGTGTCATATTTTTTTAAAATGTCTTTGGAAAGATTTTTTCTATTAATTGCAACAATACTATCAGAGTGGATAAGTCTATCCACATATTTTAATTGGTTTTTATAATCTCCATTTTTTTTGTAGTAGTCGATTATTATTTCATACCCATCTCTTTTATTTGGGTCATAACTATTAGAAACAAATGAAATAGAATCAGCCTTTATAAAAAAATTAACAGCCACATTCTTTTTATCAGTATCATATTTAATTTTTCCGAGATAGTAATATATTATTCCCAAGTTGGCATTGTCTTTATTCTTAATGAATCCTTGTAATGTTTGTGACAAAGTTTTATCTGCAGTAGTTAGATTTTTTAAATAGTATTGGTTTATGCCCTTTAGCATCATTAAATAATTGTAGCTTGAAAAATCATTATATTTTCCACTTTCATATATTCCTAAATCAATATATTTTATGCTATTATGATAGTCTTTTAATTTTGCATAAATATTTGCTAAAGAAAATATAGAGGCTATATAGGTCTTTGAATCTTTACTTTCAGAGTTAATTCTTAATTTTTCATATTCGTAATGTTCTAAAAATAGAGGTAAAGCTTCTTTATATTCTTCTGTTGCGGTCTTAAGAATAGCAATTAACTTTTTTATATAATATAATTGTTCTTCATTTTTCTTTTTGTTTAGTTCTAATGCAATTACATATTCTTCTAATGCCTCTTTGTACATTGAATTATTGTTGAATAAGATTCCTTTTAATATATGCGCTTTAGCTGGATAATCAATATTATTAACGTTACTTGTTGCAACAATTAAAGAATCTGCATAAGGAAAACCATTTTCACCTTTTAAATTTTTTGTTCTTGCAATTTTATAATATCCTTCAAAGATTTGCTTTTCATTATTTTCCTGTTTTCCTTTTTGTAGAATAATATTGGCGAAAAGCTCTGCTCTATCATTATCAATCTGATATGTTTTATTATATGCGTTTTCTATATATTGAAAGTTTTTCGTTCTTAAAGAGTCTGGAATTTTAAACCCTTTTATACTTTGAGAGAACAATAAAACTGGGCAAATTAAAACTAATATTAAATAAATTATTCTCATATGTGATTTTGTTTTGCAAAATTAATGATTATTGTTGATTTTCAACAATTAATAGATAATTTCATGACAATTAGCAATATAAACAATCATTAAAACCAATAATTTATAAATTTTGGTTTTTAGGATATCGGAATTTATCAATCTTGGGATAATGGATTTGCTCTTATTGGTTAAATTTACCAAGTTTGCTACAGAAAAATTTATATATAAATGAAAAAATTCTTCTTCTTCTTCTTCAGTTGCATAATATCTTTTTTTTGTCTGTCACAAGAGAAAAAAGATTCAATTAATAAAATTGTTGAAAAACAAATTCAAGAAGTCGAAATTATTGCCCAAAAAAAACTTATTGAAAGAAAAGGAGATAAAATTGTTTTCAATGTTGCAAATAGTATTTTTTCAACAGGGCTAAATGCAAATGAGATTTTAAAGAATGTTCCAAGAATTGACCCAACAAGCGAGAACTTGAAAATAATTGGGAAAAGTAATGTTTTAGTAATGGTTAATGATAAACTACTGAATTTATCAGGGTCTGATTTAGATATTTATCTTAAATCTATACGAGCTGAAAGCATTTCAAGAGTAGAGCTTATCACTACTCCTCCTGCAAATTATGATGCTTCTGGAAATAGTGGATTAATTAATATTGTTTTAAAGAAAAATAGTAATTTGGGATTTGATGGCTCTGTTACAGGAAGTTATATACAAAGGAGAAAGTCAGGATTTATGCCATCTACAAGTCTTACATACTCTAATAATAAAGTTGCTTTTGGGTTTAATCTTTTTGCGGATAGAGAAATAAGAAGTGCGCAATCTGATATTGATATAAATTATTCTAATTTATTAAGAAAATCAAATATTTATAGGGAAGATAAAACAAAAGGATTGACAGTTGCTTTTAATATTGATTATAAAATTAATGACAGATCGAATGCAGGAATTGTTATAAACACTGATTGGTGGAATACAGATCAAAATTCTGAATCCAAAGTATTTTTCATCAAAAATAGTACAATAGATTCCGCTCAGGATTTGCCTTCAAAAAATAAAAATAAATATAATTATATTTCTATTTCTCCATATTATGATATTAAATTAGACACATTAGGAAAGAAATTAAAATTCAATTATAATTTCCTAAAAAGGAATAATGATAATTTCAGAAATTTCTCATCACGAGCTTATACAGGAAATTTTGAAACCTTGACCAATGAAGTGTTTGCAATCAACAATTCAGAATCTAGATATCTTGTAAACACATTGAATGTTGATTTAGAGTTACCATTTAAAAGTTTTAGGATAGACATTGGAGGGAAGTATTCTAATTTCACAAATGATAGTGATATTAAATATTATGATCTCACAACAGGTGAATATATTCTGGATGAAAGTCAGAGCAATATATTTAGATATAAAGAGAACATATATGCGATGTATTTTTCTGCTGAAAAAAAATGGAATGATAAATTGTTTAGTAAAATAGGAATGCGATATGAAGGTACACAAACTATGGGAAACTCTTTTACAACAGGTTCTGTCTTCGAAAATAATTTTGATAATTTCTTTCCTAGTTTATATTTTTCATATGAGTTGAATGACAAAAATTCTTTCTCAATAGGTTATAATAAAAGAATTGATAGACCTGTATTTTATGATGTAAACCCCTTCAGAACATATTTTGATTTATATAATTATTCAGAAGGAAATCCAAGGTTACAGCCTTCTATTACTCATAATCTGGAATTCTCATACATTTTCAGAAATAATCTAACTGTAACAGCCTATGGTTCTATATTTAAAGATAGCTCGGACTATATCACAATTTCAGAAATTAATAACCCTGTAATTGTTTCAAGACCAGAAAATTATTTTAATAAAAAGACTTTAGGATTGGATGTAAGCTATAATTGGAACATTACGAAAAAACTCAGTACATATAATAGTTTTAGTACATATTTTAATAATACCCAATCTAATATTCCTAATATAACCATTTCCCACTTAAATGGGTATGGATATTTCTTTTCTTCTAGAAGTACTTATAAAATTGGAAAAAATAATAATAAGATTTATTTAAATTATTACAACAAATTTCCGAGTACAGAGGGGCTTTATAAAATATATAATAGGTCTAGTATAACATTAGGTGGGATTTTTAACTTTCTTGAAAAGAAGTTAATATTAAATGTTTCTGTTGGAGATATTTTTAGACAGGCTTCAACAAAAATGAAACAAGAATATGCAAACTTTGTTTGGAACTCTAATGTATACAACGACCAAAGGAACTTCAATATCTCCATAACTTATAAATTTGGAAATAATAAATCCAAGTCTGTAAATAGAGAAATTAATGATTCAGATAAAAATAGACTAATAAAATAATGAAAATAGTACAAAGTTTTTGGTCTGGTAACAGCTGGGATATAGAAAAGAACTATGGCTGGTTTTCCCCTAAATATCATTGGCTTGGTTGGGTGCTTAGTGTCAATCAATTAAGAAAATTTTATGATGAAGTAGAGTTAGTAACAGATAGAATAGGATATGAAATACTTATTAATAAATTGAAACTTCCTTATTCTAAAGTACACGTAATTCTGGATGATTTGAATCAATACAATGAAAACTTGTGGGCTCTTGCTAAAATTAAGTCGTACTCTTTCATAAATGAGCCTTTTTTACATGTAGATGGCGATGTATTTATTTGGGAAAAATTTGATGAGGAGTTATTAAAACAGGACATTATTGTCCAGAATATAGAAACCACAACAGAATATTACAGAAATATGTGGACTCAAATATTTCCACATCTGCAATATATGCCTTCTGTAATGGAATCATATCATAATGGGCTAAGTAATAAAGCTTATAATATGGGCGTGTTTGGTGGTAATAATCTTACTTTGATTAAAAAATACTGTGATGAATCTTTCTCTTTTGTTAATGGAAACAAATCAGGCTTAGACAAAATCAATCTATTCAATTTTAACATATTTTTTGAGCAAGTTCTGTTTTATGAAATAGCAAAATTGGTAAACCAAAAAGTTTCTTGTCTTATTCTTGAAGACATTGGAGATAACGAATATAAGGGATTTGGAAGTTTTGATGCAGTGCCTAATGATAGAACATATCTTCATCTATTAGGTTTTTTTAAAAGACAGGCTGAAGTGTGCTTAAAACTAAAAACATATGTTCAGAAATACTATCCTAATTATTATGATAAAATAGAACAATTATTGAGTATTGAAACTAGATTATCAAGTTTTAAATATGAATACACAAGAGAAGAAAATATTTATTATCAAAAAAAATATATCAATAATCTCTTACAAAGTAGTACCATGGATAATAAACTAGAAGAAATATTTTGTAGAAATATAACTTTAGAGGGCAAAGTTATGGAGTTTCATAATTTATTGGATCAAGGCAAGGATTTCTTTATAATACCTACTTGTGGCTATAAAATAACTTATAATGAAGCTGATGAACAGGATTATATAGAGATAAATCAGATTCAGGAAAATGATCTCCATATTCCCTTAATGAATATTGATCACGTAATTTTTAATGAACTAGATGGAAAGAAAAGTAATAGAGACTTTGAGATTAATGCAATTCAGTATCTGGATGATGATTTTCCAATCGAAGAGCAAAAAGCATTTATAGAAACCTTATGGAAAAGGATATCCTATTTCATTTCTTTATGTGTATTCATTCCTATTTCCGAAGAAAAATATATCCAACACCGTAGTAGTTTAATACCCCTAAAATAAATACGAATGAAAACAAAAAAAATTAATTTGCAAGAATTCAAATTAACCACGCTAAAAATAGCCAAACAACTTGAAATGAAAGGTGGATCTGGTAATTCTCAAACTCTTACTTATACAACAGTATGTACTGGAAGTGATCAGGATTGCTATAATAGAGATTCAGATTGTTAAAAAAAACTTGATTAAGTAAAAAAAATAATTCAACTTGTCACAAAGGGATTAAAGTATTAATAATATCAAGTAAACTAAATCATGAGGTAATAAAAACTTGAGATAATAATTAAAAATTTAAAAGGAAGAAGTGGATGCCGATACCTAAAAAACACAGTGTTTAACCAATAATTCTTTTTATTATGAAAAAAATTAATCTAAAAGAGTTCAAGCAATCAGAAGTGAAAGTGGCTCAATTACTAGAAGCTAAAGGAGGATCTGGAGCTTCTAGTACAAATGGTAGCAATACTGCTTGTATGGGGAATGACCAAGATTGCAAAAGCGGAGATTGTGATACCCCGTAAACTAATGCATAGGCAATGGACTTTCCATTGCCTATATCTTCACTATTGTTTAACTTATAATTTCTAGTTTATGGAAAAAAAGAAAAAAATTAATTTATCTGAGTTTAAAAAATCTCAATTAGAGGTTTCAAAACTTTTAGCTGCAAAAGGAGGATCAGGAAATTCTTCTTCTCAAGGAAGTAATTGTCAATGTCCTCCAGATGACAAAGATACAGGTAGCGATTGCTCTTGTTGGTAATAATGAGTAGGCAATCATTTTTCATAAGACAAGATTGCCTCTTTTTTTGATTTATTTTTAAATTAATTATAATGAAAAATATAAAAATTAATCTAAGTAAATTTAAGGGTTCTAAGCTTAGCATTGAAAACTTATTAGCTGCTAAAGGAGGTAACGGAGCTACTTCTACCCATAAATCAAAATCTCTTTGTTCAGGAAGTGATGTTGATTGTAGAAATAAAGACTCTGAGTGTAAAGAAAATAATTAATATATGATTTTAATTTTTTCAATAGAAAATGATACCTCAACCTCTTCTGTTGTAAAATGGCTGAAACATTTTAAGGAAGAGGTAGTGGTTATTAATTCTGATGATGATATCAGTAAATTTATCTGTATGAACCGTGATGGAATTTTTTTTAGAAACACTATTTCAGGGAATGAGTATAATTTATTGAATGCTAAAAGCTGTTGGTGGCGTAGATCTGGTATAGGGTTAAAAAATTTCCTGAAGTCAGCACCTAGAAAAAATTTAGTTATTGATGACATTGATATCTCCGAAATTATAGTTGGCGGAAGAAGTCTTATCCGGTCTGAAACCGAAAGTTTAAGAGAATATATTTTTAATAAAATTTACGAGAACTGCAGTATCAACATTGGGAGTCCGAAACTATATGGTTTAAACAGGCTTGTTACGATGGATTTGGCACAGAAGAACGGACTTAAAGTTCCCGAATTTGAAATTATTTCCAATTTAAACCAGATCAATTCATCAAAATATATTGGAGATCGTTTTGTTACAAAAGCAATTTCCGATGGAATATATCATCAGATTGATGGAAAAATGTTCTACTCTTATACAGAGCTTCATCAGAAAAAGGACTATAAAGATCAAAATCTAAATATTTTTCCTTCTTTGATTACAAATGTCATTGATAAAAAAATGGAAATAAGATCATTTTATCTGGATGGTCAATTTTTTTCCATGGTTATTTTTTCCCAATCTAATGATCAGACTAAAGTTGATTTCAGAAAGTATAGCAGTAAAAAACCTAATAAGACTGAACCTTATAGATTACCTCTGGAAATAGAAAAAAAACTGAAAGCTATTTTTGATGAATATGGTTTGAACTGTGGATCAGCAGATCTTATCCTTGATAAAAATGACGAATTTGTTTTTTTAGAGATTAATCCTGTAGGACAGTACGGCATGACCAGTGAGCCTGGTAATTATAATTTAGATAAAGTAATTGCACAATATTTAATGCATGGAAAACTATATAACCCAGAGAGTGTTAAGTAATGAAGAGTTGGAAAACCTTCCTCTTTTCTTTAAAACCATTTTTTATAATGATCTTACTGAGGCTGAAGATGAGGAAAAGTTATTTAAATACAATTCTAAAATACAGACCAATTACATGAGGCATTATGACCCCAATAGAATAATTTGTAAAACATTTGATACGAAAGTGCTATTTCAAAATGAAAAAGATGTTTCATAATGATGATATATTTGTGTTGTCTTCTAGTTGTAAAGTTACAAAAGGAGCCAACCGAAGTGTTCTTGTTGATTACCTGAGAAACGATATTCAATTGATTCCTAATGAGTATTACGAATTGATACATTTGCTCAATCGTAATACTATTAATGGAATAATCGAAATAATCGATGAAAATTCACTGGAACATTTCCACTCATTTCTAAACTTTATGCTAGATAATGAGTTTGGGATGGTCGTTTCTGATCTGAATCAGTTCCCCGAAATATCAACAGAATTGCACGATGAAATCGTCGCACTAAAAGATTCCATTGTAGAAATAGATACTGAGTCTTTTAAAGAAGAGGCTTTCACAAATGTTATAAAACAAATTGACAGTTTATTGTGTGATGATTTACAAATCAGATTTTTGTCAGAAATTACCTTTGACTTTGCAGATCACATTTTAGATATTATTAACAAATTCGATATTTTTTGTATTGAAATACATTCTTCAGCCTCTGCCCAGATTTCTCAAGAACAGTGGTTCTTTTTGATAGAAAAGTATGCAGCACTATCTCGTATTTTCATTTATAGTAGTGAAAAAAATGAAAAAACTGATTTTATTAAATACAGTAAAAGAAACGTTCCCTTGCTAATGGGAAATGTATATTATGTTTCCAGTGAACTCAACAGCGAGTGTTGCGGAGTGATTACACAAGACAACCTCTCGTTTGGAGATCAGGGTATGCATAATCTTTTAAAATCATATAACGGTTGTCTTTATAAAAAATTAACAATCGATCGATTTGGGAATATAAAAAACTGCCCAAGTATGCAGAAAAATTGTGGAAACATTCTTAAGCAAGATATTTCTTCTGTGATAAAGACAGAAGAGTTTAAGAAATACTGGATAATTAAAAAAGATGACATAGAAATTTGTAAAGATTGTGAATTCAGATATAATTGTACAGACTGTAGAGCGTTTTTAGTTGACCCCAATAACATAAAAAGCAAACCTTTAAAATGTGGTTACAATCCCTACACAAATGTTTGGGAAGAAAACAGTATTAACCCTTTAAAAAACCTTACCAACAAAGCATAATGATCAGATCATTATTTACCTATTTCAGAGGATTCCCTTACATTGCGCAGCATGATACCATGGACTGTGGACCATCCTGTTTGGCAATGGTCTCTCATTATTATAGAAAATACTATTCTATACAGGAGCTTAGAGATTATTGTTATTTATCAAGAGATGGAGTGAGCCTTTTGGGAATTGAGGATGGAGCTAATAAAATAGGCTTCGAAACTCTGGCTGTAAAAATATCTACATTCGAGCTAAAGGAAAAAAAACCGCTTCCATGTATCCTGCATTGGTCTAATAATCACTTTGTTGTTTTATATAAAGTTACCAGATCAGTTATTTCTAAAGAATATAAGTTCCATATCATGGATCCTTCTTATGGGAAAATAGTGTTGAATGAGAAAAAATTTGAAGATTACTGGGCGTCTGAAAATAAAGGTCTTGCCTTACTTTTAAATCCAACTGAAGAATTTTTAAAAAGAAAAATAAACTTTACCAATAAAATCAATTTTTCTTTTTTTCTTAGCTTTATAAAACCACACAAAAAAGAAATTTTTATTCTCTTTATCGGACTTTTTTTCAGTAGTCTCCTGAATCTGATTTTTCCTTTTTTGACACAGGCTCTTATAGATATAGGAGTTAATTCAAAGAAAATGAATATTGTCTTTACAATATTATTAGCTCAATTATTTTTATTTCTGGGATCAATCATTATTGAAATAGTAAGAAACTGGGTACTTGTTTTCATCAATTCCAGAATCAATATAACCATCATTTCAGATTTCTTGTCTAAAATAATTAAGCTTCCTTTTAAATTTTTCGATGGAAAACAGCTTGGAGATTTTAGCTCGAGAATAGGAGACCATCAAAGAATTGAAGAGTTTTTGACTTCACAAAGTTTAATGGTTGTTTTTTCATCATTGAATTTTATCATTTTCTTTTTGGTTCTTACTTTATATGATCCTAAAATATTATTTGTTTATGTTACCATTACAACTATTTCCATCATCTGGTCGTCATTATTCCTTAAAAAAATCGAAAAGATAGATTATCATAGGTTCAGATTACAAAGTGAAAGCCAACAATCAGTTTTTGAATTGGTAAACGGAATTGTAGAAGTAAAATTAAACAGTATAGAAGATTATAAAGTTTCCAAATGGAGATCAAAACAAATTAAGTTGTTTAATGTTAATCTGAGCACATTAAAATATAGTCAGTTTCAACTTGTAGGATTCGACTTTTTTAATCAGCTGAAGAACATTCTCGTTATATTTATTGCTGCAAGAGAGGTTATATTAGGAAATATTACTTTGGGAACATTACTGAGTATCTCATATATCATTGGAATGATGAACTCACCACTTAATCAGCTGATAGATTTTCTCCGTTCATGGCAATATGCAAAACTCAGTTTTGAAAGACTCAATGAAGTACAGAATATGCAGAACGAGGATACATCCGATAAAATAGTACTGTCAAATACTAAAGACCTTTTGGAAAATACAAATAATGATATAGAAATTTCTAAGTTGAGTTTTAATTACTATGGTCCCCGTTCTCCTTTGGTTTTGGATAATATAAATATTACCATTCCCTATGGCAAAACTACGGCGATTGTAGGAGAAAGTGGCAGTGGTAAAACCACTTTGATGAAATTGCTGTTAAAATTCTATGAACAGTCATACGGTGATATTCATTACGGAAAATATAATATCAAAGATATTTCGGCAAAAGATTTAAGATACAGTTGTGGCGTCGTAATGCAGGATGGATATATATTTTCAGATACTTTAGAAAGAAACATTGCCACAGGAAATGAAGAAATAGATCAAGATAAACTTATCGAAGCCATTAGAATTGCCAATCTTCAGGAGTTTGTAAATTCCTTACCTCAAAAACTCAATACAATGTTAGGTTCAGGTGGTAATGGAATTTCTGGAGGACAAAAGCAAAGGATACTTATTGCCCGAGCTGTTTACAAGAATCCTCATTATATATTTTTTGATGAGGCAACTTCCTCACTGGATGCTGAAAATGAAAGAATCATTTACGATAATTTAGAAGAATTCTTTCGGGGAAAAACAGTCGTTAAAATAGCACACCGTCTTTCAACTGTTAAAAATGCAGATCAGATAGTTGTTTTAAAAGAAGGTAAAGTCGTTGAGATTGGGAATCATCTTCAATTAGTCAATAATAGGGGGATTTATTATAATCTTGTGAAAAATCAGTTAGAATTAAGTTTATAGACCAAACAATATAAAATAATGATTAATAAAAAAGATTATTTTTTAGTTAATAATGGAACTTTCATCATAGTTACTGCTTTTTTAATTGTTACTCTTATGTTGTTTCTATTGAAAATAAATGATCAATCCATCATAGAGCTAGCCATAGAATACTATTTCAATAAAAATTTAAGTAAGATTTAAAACTGTTATGTACAATAGATTTTTAAATACATTTGGTTACCAGATCCATTCGGAAGATTGGAATTTATCTTTTCAATCACATCCTAATTATCCGGATATTACGGCAATATCAGAGACATTAGATGTCTTCAATGTGGAGAATATAATTGCTGAAGTTCCCAGAGATTTATTAGATGATCTTCCAGATACATTCATTGCTCTCATAGTTTACAATTCCAAACCCGAAAATGTTCTTATTACCAAAGAAGTATCTCAGGAAATAAGGATGATTTTCACGGATAACACTCAGAAAAAAATGACAAAGGATCAGTTCTTGGAATTATGGACCGGAGTGTTGCTCAGCATTGATTACAATCCACGTTCAGGTGAACAGAAAAAGAATACATTTAGAATTTCCAAAAACAATGCAAAGTATGTTTTGGGAGCTATTTCATTACTTCTTTTTATTTCACTCAATTATTCTATTAAAAATTTTTCAGCGATAAGTTCCATATACTGCTTCGTAAGTCTTTTTGGATTAGCATTAAGCTTTTTAAGCATAAAAGAAAGCCTAGGTTTCCATTCAAATCTGACAAGCCGAATTTGTTCAGCAAATAATAGTGATTGTGACAAAATTTTCTTTTCCAGAGGAGCGGAAATTATTAATGGCGTTACAATGAGTGATTTGGGCTTTATATACTTTTTATTTTCTTCTGTTGCTGCTTTCAGCCTTTTTTTATCTGGAGCTTCCATCCTTCTTTTATCAATATCCATTATCACTTTACCTGTGGTCGTATATTCTGTCTATTATCAGTATTTTAAAGCTAAAACATGGTGTGTCATCTGCCTTGGAATAGCATTAGCAGCAATACTTCAGATAATCATACTTTCTTTTGCTTCTTACTCTTCAGTAAAAACTACAACTTTTTTGCTTTTAATATCCCTTTTAAGTGGCATTGCGACCATTTGGCTTTTCCTAAAGCCATCATTTGACCAATTAGGAACTTTAGGATTTTTGGAAGTTGATTATAGTACCATCACACGCAGGTATGATATTTTTAATTCCATCTTTTCTAATTCCCAAAATGTACAAGGATTAAATGAAATTGATCGAATAAAATTAGATCGCAACTCGGAAGCTGAAATTAATGTGACCGTAATTTTAAGTCCTACTTGTGGAGCTTGTGAAAGAACTTATCTTGAGATTAAAAAAATGCAAACCTATTACTCTGAAGAGATACACTTCAGTCTTGTTTTCAATATAAAGACAAATATAGATGATAAAATAAGAGCTGTATTTATAAGGTTATTGGAAATGGCCATGAAAGAAGAAACAGAAAATTTAATTCAAGGACTGGATGACTGGTTTATTAATAAATTCTCTGAAAGCAAATGGCTTAAAAAATGGAAAAGATCCCAATTGGATTATTCCGACTTAATAGAAAGATATAACATTTTTTTTGGGGATAATGAACTATATAACACTCCGACTATTCTAATCAATAATATAGTGTATCCGATGCCGTATAAACTAAGTGAGTTAAAGTATTTTATAAAAGAAATGGAAAGCCAATGCAACGAATCGCTATAATTATCTTTTATTTTGGGCAGTTGCCATGGTATCATAATTTTTTTATTGATTCCTGTTTCAATAATGAAACTGTAGAATTTATTTTTTTTAGTGATAATTTTATTAAAGACAGAAATAACAAAAATATAAGAGAAGTTCCTTTTTCACTAGATGAGTTTAATAAGCTTGCATCTCATAAATTGGATATGCAGATTAATATTAAAAATGGTCTTAAAATCTGTGATTTACGTCCCGCTTTCGGACTCATATTTGAAGATTTTCTGAAAGGATATGATTTTTGGGGCTATGCAGACACGGATATCATCTTGGGAAGAATTAGAGAGTTTATCACAGATGATGTCTTATATTATAATGATTTTATTTCCGTTGTTCCAGAATACCCATCAGGTTTTTTTGCCATTCTAAGAAATGTGGAAAAAGTGAACAGACTCTTTACTTTAAGCAAAGACTATAAAAAACTTTTCGAGGAAGAGAATAATACATTATTTGAAGAATGTGGAGGATATTATTTAGACGTTATTGATGGGGTAAATATATTAGATACTAAATGTCCCATAGAAACCTTTCACCATCTATTGGAAAAAAACAAAAAAGATATAACTTCCCTGTTCGAATTTTTCTCTATTGAAGGATCTCCTGGAAATATCAGGGTAAACAATGGAGTCATAACCTTTTTGAATGAATATGAAGTAATGATGTATCATCTTACTAATTATAAAAATAATTTTTTCGGAAGTAAACTCCTCTGGAAGAAAGTTCCCTCCCAGTATACCATCTTTAAATACAGCTTCAGAAAATCAAATGCATTACAATCATTGATAGGTAAGTCCAATGATTTTAATAAAATCCTCTTTTATAAAACATTAAAAAAATTTGATAGTTTTATTAATATTCCTGCAAAATTCGATTTCAGAATCGGAAAATTTCGTTATATGCAGGAGCATATAGAACTTAGAAGAAAGGAGACATTTTATATAAATGATATAAATAATAAAATCCTTAAATCTGTTCTTTATAAGAATTTATTTTTCATAAAAGGATTAGATCAGTATTTTTTCCTTTCTGATCAAAATAAAAAAATAAATCTGATTTTAAATAATGGACAGGTTATAGTATATGAATATGTTCTATAATGTAAAATATTTTATCTTCTTAATTTCATCGGAAAAGAAAGAAAAATTATCTAGGCTCTAGACCAGAAGATTTTATTTTTTAAACACATTTTGTTGTTGTAAAACTAAAAAAATATGGATAACTTTTTTAACGACTTCGTCTAAAAGTTACCCACATTTTTTTAGCAATTCCCATAGTTCTTTTTCCATTTCTTCGGTATTCTTTTTCCAACGGAACTCACACTCTTTCAAATGCAAAATAAATGTAGATTTTATCCCATTAATTTTGCCAATCTTCTTTTGGTGAAACTCCAAAAACTTTCAATTCCATTAATGTGAACACCATTCTGATTTGAAAAACTTTTACTTTTATCAATGCGAAAATGTTTCTCAAATCCCATATCCAAAAGTCCACTATAACCTATCCAACCATCAGTAAATATAATGCTTTCCAAACTTACCTTACCACGAATTACCTTTCTCAATGTTTCACTTTTGGCATTTGAAATTAATTCTGTGTAAACTCTACCATCTCTTTTAAAAACTCCAAAAACCGCTTGTTTCCAAGTTCCTCTCCCTCGTTTTTGAGGCATATTTACTCCTCGTAATCTTTTGGCTCCAAAGTAGGCTTCGTCCAACTCAACTTCACCAAAAAACAAGCTTAAATCTTGCTGCTGTTTTTCGAAAATTACTTCACGAAAAATTCTAAAATAATGATTAATCGTTTTACGATTAGACCTAAAATCTCTGCTGTTTTTGTCGTATCAATATCACTACAAAAAACACTTCAATATTTTTTTAATTTTATAATCGCTTAATTTGCTATATTTAATCGGCATTCCAAAACAAATTTATACATTTGTTCTGGTCTTAAGCCTTATCTATTAATAACGGTAAAGTATTCTATGTTTATCAAAATTTTTACTCCCTAAAAATCAATCACAGCATCCAACGCATCATCAATATCTTTGCTAATGAAGTTGGCTTGGTTATTCACGGTGGTGGTTATGAAGGAGTGACGGTAGAGTTTTTGATGCATTTGTACTGAAAACTTATCTCTAGAGATATAATCAAATTTATATATATTGCAAACTGAAATTGGTGAGATAATTGAATAGAATATGAGTTTTTTCTATAAGAAGGAAAAGTATTTTTTAGGATTTTGAATCATACATTTGAACATTCAATCAAATTATAAACAAGATATTTTAATAAATACAAAATGAAGAAATTAATAATATTATCAGTACTTTCAATAACAACAGTAGGATTCAGCCAAACAAATTGCGAAAATCTAAAAAAAGAAAACGAAGCTCTTCAATCAACGAATAAAGTTTTGACTTCAGAAAATGACTACCTGAAAAAAATAATTGAAATTAATACGGCAATTTTAGAAACAGAGAAAGATAACTCTTCATTTAAAATAACAAAAGTAACGGGGAATAAAGCCGAAAAAACTATTGCGATTACCTTTCTTGTGGAAGCAAAAGATGAGAACAAAAAGATGACAATTGAGGACGTTTCCATTGTTGACATAGAAGGAAAAGAATATGAAATTGATTTTTACAAATCCAGCAGACCATATCCTGAATTGGATTTGAATACACCAATCAAACTGACTTTTTCGTTTAAAAATATAGAAAATCAACCTCTTTTTATAAAAATGTTTAGATTCAAAATAACTTCTCAACCTAAAAGAAACTTATTTGAAAATACAAAATCAAATTTAGAGTTTAAAGATTTGAAAGTAAATTGGAATTAATTTTCTCAAAAAATTATCAATAAAAACTCCGCAACCTCTTTTCAAAAACATCAAACAGATAAGAAAAGGCAATGTTTTAAAAATGTGGTTGCTCCTTTTTTTGCAAAAATGTATTTCCGACCAAAGGAAGGAATTGCATTTTTGCCACCTAATTTTCATCAAGTGGCAAAAAAGTAATACTACAATTTAATTGGCTGGGTTTTGAACTCTTTCAGATTAAGAAAAAATCCTCTGTTTTCGGTCATTCCATTGCGAAATAAGCTCCAAAGTAGCGAACTTCCCATTTGTGCCAAAGTAGAATTAATAAACAAATCCTGCTTTTCTAGTGCTTCTGCTAAACTACAGCTTGGTGTATTATCTTCCGCTTCAGAAATCTTTAAAAGCTCTCCAAATTCTTCAGTAATAAAAGGAAGACTTTCCATCGTTTCGTATTTCTTGGAATTAGGTTGTTTGATATTTCCGATGGTAGAAAGTAAAACCTGTCCTGTAAATTGACTGTTCCCAAAATCCATCCAATATTTGCATTGATTTCTATAATAGCCTTTATTTATCTTCATTTCATTTAAAATTTCTGCAATATCAAAACGAGATTTTACGCTATCTACACAAGAAATATAAATTTCTGATTTCATATTGCTTTGTAATTTTCCTAAATCGTCTTTCACGAATTTTTGAGTTTCAGCTTTCCAATTCGTTCCAAAAAATCGATTTATTCTATTTATTAATGCTACAGATTTGTGCAATCCCAATTCACTTTCAGCAAAAAGTTGTCTGCCTAAATTCGCTTCGGTAATCACATCATCATCCCATAATCTCACAGATAAACCAGCGTGGTTCAGTTTCGTTAAAGCGTGATTCATTCTTGCCAATGCAGTTAGAACCTGCGAACCAGTTCCACCAGCTCCAATTAAATTTACAGTAATTGGATTTGTTGGATTGATTAAAGTATTGTCCATAAAATGAACTTTAGCTTTGATTTCTTTATTTTTCGCTATTTTTGTGTTCATTGTAATAGATTTTTTAAAATTCTGTTTGCATTTTTTAAGACTTCTTTTGGAAAAGAGTTATCAGTACCTACAAGATTTTTCCAAAGGCTTACACAATTTCCTTTGATAGGATTGTGCTCATTCATCAAATGACTGAAATAAGAATTAAAAAAATAGTCTTCCCATTTCTTTGTAAATTCTTCCAACGAATTTGAGTTTTGAATATTTACATCCACCGTTCCCATACAAACATTTCCATCTTCATACACATTGAAAAAAGGAGCATAAAAAAGCGATGTTTTTTCTGTTGGTCTTAGATTACTTGAAAGTGCAAAAATTTTAAGATTTCGTTTATTTGCCAACCACAACATTGCAGGTACTTCTGCCATTCCATTGGGAATTTCCAAATTTTCAGTAAAATAGAGTTGTCGTTTCATTGATTTCGTGAACCATAAAACTGAACCATTTTCACTTGGATTGATATGCAGAATATGGGTTGGTAAAATTCCTTTTGGCTTTAGAAAATCTTGATTTTTTTCCTTTTGGGTATTAATGGTAAGTGCTTTAAGCAATTCTTTTGCTTCTCTCTCTGTCAAAGGATGGGCATTGACTGGGTTTCCGTTTTTATTCATATCAAAATATTCTACATAAGTATCTTTATTTCTTTCATCATTTTGGTAAAAAACCAAAGCTGTTGTTGGGTGGTATAATGTTCCAAAATCTTGGGTTATATTTTTCATTTTTCGATTTATTTAAAAGTTGTTCAAAATGTAAATAAGTTCTTCAATCAAGGGAAAAAGGCGGTTTTCAAAATCGAGGTTGGTGTTTGAAATGCTGTTACCATCAAATTTTTTAATAACCATAGGTTCTTGCATTGTGGTACATTCTTGAAGCTCAGAATATACGGTTTCAAAAAGTGTTTGGAATAATAATCCTTTTGCTTCGGAACAAAAAGAAACGTATTTATCTATTGATACGATGGTATCACTTTCATATTCTTCTGTATCTATAATAGATTGCAGGTTTTGATAAATGGTAGCACTTGGATATTGCTGATAAAGAGAAAATATTTTTCTCGCCAACATAAAACAATCATTGTCAAAACTGTCTTTGGCTTTAAAGCTTTTTAAATGGTCTTTAAATCGAGTTAAATTATTTTGATTGTAAATCTTTTGTTCCATAA
>RRZU010677394.1_pt1 | contig 17995 bp, 17 predicted proteins | sample 2165561 | NCBI WGS metagenome assembly RRZU01 (sample SAMN10456909, study PRJNA506462) | wastewater metagenome | isolation source: wastewater sludge | place: USA: Moscow, Idaho | reverse complement strand
GAGGAGATGGTCTGGCGGCACCCGTTCCCCGGCCCCGGCCTCGCGATCCGCATCGTCGGCGAGGTGACCGAGGATCGGCTTGTCACGCTGCGGCAGGCCGACGCCATCGCCCGCGAGGAGCTGGCGCTGGCCAAGCTGGAGCGCGAGATCTGGCAGTTCCCCGTCGTGTTGCTTGCCGACGTCCGCTCGGTCGGCGTCCAGGGAGACGGCCGCACCTACGGCCACCCGATCGTGCTGCGCCCGGTGACCTCCGACGACGCCATGACCGCCGACTGGGCCCGCCTGCCCTATGAGCTGCTGGAGAAGATCTCCAACCGCATCACCAACGAGTGCAGGGACATCAACCGCGTGACGCTGGACATCACGAGCAAGCCCCCGGGCACCATCGAATGGGAGTGATCCCCGCAGACGGAAACGACCCCGCCACCGGCGGGGTCGTTTCGTTGTGGGACTAGAAGGAGCCGCCCTGGGGGCCGTTCTTCTTGTCGTCGTACCAGGCGCGGGCCTTGTCGAAGCCCTCCTCGGCGATGGTTCCGCCGTCCTCGCGGGGGATCACGAGCCAGAGGATGACGTAGATGAGCACGCCGCCGCCGCCGAAGGCGGCGAGCAGAGCGAACGCGATGCGGACGATGGTGGGATCGACGTTGAGCGAGCGGGCGATGCCGGAGGCGACGCCGGCGATCATGCCGTTGCGGCTACGGGTAAGGGACATGACTTTCACTTTCCTTTCGGTGGGCGAACGCGGCTGAGGAGGAGCCCGAGCCCGCCGGCCGCGATCAGGATGGCGGCGAGGATCGGTTGGACGAAGGGGGAACTGAGGGAGGGGGCGAAGAGGCACACGACGCCGAAGCCGACGGCGGACAGCCCGAGCGCGATCGCGCCCACGTCCAGCGAGGGGCGGCTCACGGCTCCCTCACCACCAGACGCACGTTGGAGGCGGTGGCGTCGACGATCAGGGTGACGTCGAAGGGCTTCGCGTCGTCCGGCCACGCGTCGACGGTGACGTCCGCCAGCCGCGAGGTCGTGCGCAGGTCCTCGACCGGCCCAGGGAGCAGAACCTCGACGTCGGAGGCGACGGCCTTGATCTCCACCGCGTCGACCTTCGTGGTGTCGATGGTGGTCAGGTCGATCGTCTTCTCGCCAGCGATCACCGAGTAGGTGACCGCGTCCGGCGAGGGCAGCAGCGGGCCGGCGGCCTGCGTGGCCAGCCAGCCGCTCATCGCGAGCGGCACGGTCACGGCCACGAGGATCAGCCGGGGAAGCCTGCGGCCCCGGGCGAGCAACGCGTAACCGAGCACGAGCGCCCCGCCCGCGATCGTGACGGCCGCGAGCGACACCATCGGGGTCACGCCCAGCGCGAGGGAGAGCACCGCGCCGACGGCCCCCATCGCCCCGAGGATCAGCAGGCCCGCGAGCCAAGCCGGGCGGGGCTTGCGGCCCTCGACCGGGGCGGGCTCGGAGTACAGATCGACGGTGGGGAGCGGCCGCGCAGGCTCCGCCGCCGATCGCGCGGCCGACGCCATGCGGGTGCGCCACCTCCCGATCAGCAGCTCGTCATCCTCGGTGTCATCGACGGCGTCCTCGGCCTGCGGGACCGCTCCGGGCTTCCTCCGGCGCAGCCACGCCCACACGACGAGGGCGAGGACACCCGCGGCCCAGGGCAGCGGCATGACCTGCCCGATGGAGACCATCACGAGGATCACGGTGACGACGACGGCGGCCTTCTGCGCGAGAGACGACCAGGTCGTGAACGTCGGGAGGACGGAGTCGATGGGGCGGGTGCCGGACGGGCCGCGGGTCAGGACGGTGCCCCAGGCATAGAGTCCGATGCCGAGGCCGCCGCTCAGGATGAGGACGATGAGTGCGACGCGCACGAGGACGGGGTCGACGCCGATCCGCTCGGCGATCGCGCGGCACAGCCCGGAGCCGAGGCCCGAGGCGTCGCGACGGGTCAGGCCGCGGAGGCTCGGGTCGAGCCACGCCAGGTCGAGTTCGGGTGCCATGCGTCCCATCTTGGCGCCTCGCGCCAAGTCCATCCATCAGGTGACGCCCTGAACGCCCCCTGGGATGTCGCCCGTGGGCTGGCCCCGGGTTCCCCGGCATGTCAGGCTGGGGCCATGAGCCAACTCCCCGTCGCGCCCGACGCGCCCGCCCGCGCGCCCTTGAGGCGCGCCGACGACGGCGCCATGATCGCCGGCGTGGCTCAGGGATTGGCGGCACACCTGGGGCTCAGCCCCAACACCGTCCGGCTCGCGTTCGTGATCCTGGCGCTCTTCTCTGGGGCGGGAGCGCTCGCGTACGGCGTGTTGTGGGTGCTCGTCCCGCGGGCCACCGGCCCGGCGCTCCCCGCGGGGCTCGAGACGGCGACGAGGCGCGGGATGCGCCCGGCCGCCGCGCGCCCGGCCAGGCCCGACGACGGCGTCCTGATCGCGGGCGCGGTGATCGCCGTCGGCCTGCTGTGGCTGTTCGTCTCGGGCGGCGCGCTGCCGTCGCGGCTGTTCTGGCCCGCGGTGATCGGCGGCGCGGGCGTGGTCACCATCTGGCTCCAGGTCGACGAGCACGTCGCGATGCGCGACGACGCCCGCCGCGGCCTTTGGCAGCGGATCACCCGCGGCGGCGGCACGATGAGCGTGCTGCGCCTCGTCGGCGGCCTCGTCCTCGTCGGCCTCGGCGTGAGCTGGATCCTCGCCACGCAGATCGGGCTCACCCAGCTTCCCGGAGTCCTCGGTGCCTCCGGCGTGCTGCTCGCCGGCGTCATCGTGGTCGCCGCCCCGTGGCTGTACCAGCAGCGCGCGCGGGTGCGGCAGGCCGATGCCGCCCGCCTGCGCGAGGCAGCCCGCGCCGACATGGCGGCCCACCTCCACGACTCCGTGCTCCAGACCCTCGCCCTCATCCAGCGCCAGGCCGACGACCCCGCCGCCGTCGCGCAGTTGGCCCGCAAGCAGGAGCGGGAGCTGCGCACGTGGCTGTACGGCGAGACCGCCCGCGCCGCGTCGCTGAGGTCGGCCCTGCGGGAGATCGTCGTCGACGTCGAGGGCCGCTTCCCGGTGGACGTCGAGCTCGTGTGCGTGGGCGACGCGGACGTGGACTCCCGCGTCGAGGCGCTCGTCCGGGCCGTCGGTGAGGCTGTGACCAACGCCGCGAAGCACTCCGGCGCGCCGCGGATCGACGTGTACGCGGAGGCCGAGGAGGGCCACGTGGAGGTGTTCGTGCGCGACAGGGGCAAGGGTTTCGACCCCGACGTGGTGCCGCCCGGCCGCATGGGCGTGCGAGAATCGATCATGGCCCGCATGGAGCGGCACGGCGGCACCGCCTCGATTCGCTCCGAGCCCGGGCACGGCACAGAGGTGAGGGTGGAGATCGGCTGATGAGCGACGAGAGTGTGAGCGTGAGCGTCGAGGAGCTACGGGTGGTGATCGTCGACGATCACGCGATGTTCCGGGCGGGGGTGCGCCACGAGATCGGTGCGCGCTGCACCGTCGTCGGCGAGGGCGAGGATGTCGACACGGCCGTGGCCGCGGTCCTCGCGACCGAGCCCGACGTCGTCCTCCTCGATGTGCACCTGCCGGGCGGCGGCGGGGCCGAGGTGATCAAGCAGGTCCACGCGGTGAAGCCGGGGGTCAAGTTCCTCGCGCTGTCGGTCTCCGATGCCGCCGAGGACGTCATCGGCGTCATCCGCGCGGGCGCCCGGGGCTACGTCACCAAGTCGATCAACTCCGAGGAACTCCTGGAGGGCATGGCGCGCGTCGCCGGCGGAGACGCCGTCTTCTCCCCGCGCCTCGCGGGGTTCGTGCTCGACGCGTTCTCCGGCGCCGTCGACATCTCGAGCATCGACGAGGAGCTGGACAAGCTGAGCGCCCGCGAGCGCGAGGTGCTGAAGCTGATCGCGCGCGGCTACTCGTACCGCGAGGTGGCGAAGGAGCTGTTCATCTCGATCAAGACGGTCGAGACCCACGTCAGCAGCGTCCTGCGCAAGCTCCAACTGAGCAACCGCCACCAACTCACGAAGTGGGCGACGGACCGCCACCTGGTGTAGCTGAAAGGATCAGCTCGACGGGCGGCTGCTCAGCCAGCCCTTGACGGCGAGGACGACAACGGCTCCGGTCGTGGCCCAGCCGATGCGGGGCAGCAGGCTGTACGCGCCGGTGTGGAAGACGACGTCGGCGATGATGCCGCCCACGAAGGCGCCGACCAGGCCGAGCACCAGGGTGGAGAGCCAGCCTCCGCCGATGCGCCCAGGGAGGAGGGCCTTTGCGATGGCGCCCGCGACGAGTCCGACGATGATGTAAGTGATCATGCCGATCAGCTTGCCACGGCACGCGCGCGCCCGTACATCGTGAATCGCCCTGAGTCGACCCTGAAGTGCGCTGTAACCGGGGTAGTCAGGAGGGATCGGATATGGTGAGGGCCATGGAACTCCTGCACAGCCTGCTCGTTCTGCTCCACCTCGTCGGCTTCGCCGCCCTGTTCGGCGGCGCATTCGTGCAACTGAAGGCGAGCCCGCGCGTCGTCAACAGGGCGATGCTGCACGGCGCCTACACCCAGGTGGTCACCGGCCTGCTGCTCGTCGGGATCGCGGAGATGGGCGACGGTTCGGTCAACCACGCGAAGATCGCCGTGAAGACGCTGGTGCTGGCCGCGATCCTCGTGCTGGTCCTGATCAACAGGAAGCGCGACGCCGTTCCGAACGGAGCCTTTTGGGCCATCTTCGGCCTGACGCTGGCCAACGCCGCGGTGGCCGTCTTCTGGTGATCAGAAGATGGGGCGCCAGGGGGAGAGGAGCGCCTCGGTCGCCTTCGCGGCCAGCGAGCGCCCCTGCCAGCGGTCGGCGCTGACCTCGATGCAGTTCGACTCGTCGCGGCGGAACACCTTCTCCATGAACTGGGCGACCTCCGGATCGGTGACCTCGAGGTTGACCTCGTAGTTGCCCATGAGGCTCACCCGGTCGAGGTTCGCGGTGCCGATCGTCGACCATACGCCGTCGATGGTCGCCGTCTTCGAGTGCACCATCGCCTGCTGGTAGAGGAAGAGCCGGATGCCGGAGTCGAGCAGGTTGCCGTAGAAGCCGCGCGACAGCCAGTCGGCGACCACGTGGTTCGACTGCGCGGGAACGATGATCCGCACGTCGACCCCGCGCTGGGCCGCGTCGCGCAGCGCCGCGACGAAGTCGTCGTCGGGGATCAGGTAGGCGTGCGTCAGCCAGATCCGTTCGGTGGCGCGGTCGATGGCCTCCAGATACATGTTGCGGATGGGGTAGACCGACAGGCGCGGCGAGTTGCGGTGCACCCGCAGCTGGGACTGCCAGCCGCGATGCGGGTTCCTCTCGATCCGCGCGTGGCGCTTGCCCGCGTGCATGTTCCAGAAGTCGATGAACGCGTTCTCGAGCTCCGCCACGTCCGCGCCGACGACGCGGCAGTGCGTGTCGCGCCAGCCCGTCGCGTACAGCGAGCCGATGTTGTACCCACCGACGAACCCGACGGTGCCGTCGACCGTCATCAGCTTCCGGTGGTCGAAGCCCCAGGTGTGGATCGACCAGGGCTTGGGCAGCGCGGGGTAGGCGAAGGTGTTGATGGACTCGGGGATCGAACGGTAGAAGGAGCGCGGCACGACCAGGTTGCCGAACTGGTCCCAGACGGCGTAGACGTCGACCCCGCGGTCGGCGGCCCGGGCGAGGGCGTCGACGAAGCGCTGGCCCGCCTCATCGCCCTTCCAGATGTAGGTCTCGAAGTACACGTGGTCGGTGGCGGCGTCGATGGCCGCGATCATGGCGTCGTACAGGTCAGCGCCGTAGGTGTAGACGGTCACCTCGTTGCGGTTGACGTGCAGCGACTCAGGCGCCGTGACCGGAAAGCGGCGGAGCTTGCGCTGTTTCTTCCTGAACGACTCCAGCACGGTGAGCAGGACCATGGTCGCGACCTGCGCGAGGAACAGTCCGAGGGTGACGCGGTTGAGGAGACGACGGGCCGAGGAGAGGGTCCTTCGCATGGCCGCCAGCATACCGATGGGCGGACGGCGGGTAGTCTGAGCCCCGACATGAGCGACTCCCTCTTCCCCGACCTCTCCGTTCTCTTCCAGCCCGACGAGGCGGTCCCGCGGCCGCCCCGGCAGGGCGGCGAGGGGAGTCCCGCGCGGGGGAGGAAGGTCAGCGTCGAGGAGCTGCTCGAAGGGCTGAACGGGCCGCAGCGCGAGGCCGTGATCCACGAGGGCGGGCCGGTGCTCGTCGTCGCGGGAGCCGGCTCGGGCAAGACACGCGTCCTCACCCGCCGCATCGCCTACCTCGTGTCGGAGCGGAACGTCCACCCGGGTTCGGTCCTCGCCATCACGTTCACGAACAAGGCCGCGGCGGAGATGCGCCAGCGCGTCGTCGACCTCGTCGGCAACCGCGCGAAGCTGATGTGGGTCTCGACGTTCCACTCCGCCTGCGTGCGGATCCTGCGCGCCGACATCGACAGGTTCGGCATCTCGAAGAGCTTCTCCATCTACGACGACGCCGACTCCAAGCGGCTCATGTCGCTTGTCATCCGAGACCTCGAGCTCGACCCCAAGCGCTACCCGGTCCGCGCCGTCATGACGGCGGTCAGCAACTTCAAGAACGAGCTGATCGACCACGAGACGGCCGCCGCGAACGCGCAGACGCCGCCGCAGAAGGCGTACGCGGAGGCCTACAGCGAGTACCAGTCGCGGTTGGCCGCCGCCAACGCGCTGGACTTCGACGACCTGATCATGACCACGGTCCACCTCTTCCAGGCGTTCCCGGATGTCCGGGAGAAGTACCGGCGCCGCTTCCGCCAGGTGCTCGTCGACGAGTACCAGGACACCAACCACGCGCAGTACGTGCTCATCCGTGAGCTCTGCGGCGAGCCCACCGTCGGCGTCGTCGACGGCTCGCCGCTTGCCGATCCCGCGGAGCTGATGGTGGTCGGCGACTCCGACCAGTCCATCTACGCGTTCCGCGGCGCGACGATCCGCAACATCCTCGACTTCGAGCTGGACTTCCCGGGCGCGACGACGGTGGTGCTCGACCAGAACTATCGCTCCACGCACAACATCCTGACGGCCGCCAACGCGGTCATCGCGCGCAATCAGGGGCGCCGTGACAAGCGGCTCTGGAGCGACCTCGGCGAGGGCGACCTCGTCGTCGGCTGGGTCGCCGACACCGAGCAGGAGGAGGCGCACTTCGTCGCCACCGAGATCGACAAGCTCTCCGACGCCGGCGTCAGCCAGTACGGCGACACCGCGGTGTTCTACCGCACCAACGCGCAGTCGCGGGCGTTCGAGGAGGTGTTCATCCGGGTCGGCATGCCGTACAAGGTCGTCGGCGGGGTGCGCTTCTACGAGCGCCGCGAGATCCGCGACGCGCTCGCCTACCTGCGGGCGCTGGTGAACCCGGCCGACGACGTGTCCGTGCGGCGCATCCTGAACGTGCCGAAGCGCGGCATCGGCGACCGCGCGGAGGCCGCGATCGCGGCCCTGGCGACGGCGGAGCGGATCAGCTTCTTCGACGCCCTGCAGCGCGCCTCCGAGGCGCCCGGGCTCGCCAGCCGGTCCCAGCGGCTCATCCAGGGCTTCGTCGACGTGATGAACCTGCACCGCGGGATGGTCGCCGCGGGGGTCCCCGCCGACGAGGTGCTCGTCTCGATCCTCAAGGAGTCCGGCTACCTGCCGGAGCTGCAGAGCTCGACCGACCCCCAGGACGAGACCCGGATCGAGAACCTCGAGGAGCTGGTGTCGGTCGCCGCGGAGTTCGTGGCGGGCGCCAACGCCGTCGACCTGGACGAGGACGCCGTCGCCACGGGCCTCGTGGCGGGCATGCCCGAGCCCGACGACTCGCTTGCCGCGTTCCTGGAGCGCGTCGCGCTGGTCGCCGACTCCGACCAGGTGCCGGAGCACGACGAGGGCAAGGGCATCGTCACGCTGATGACCCTGCACACCGCCAAGGGGCTGGAGTTCGACACCGTCTTCCTCACGGGCCTCGAGGAGGGCATCTTCCCGCACATGCGCGCGCTCACCGACCCGAACGAGTTGGAGGAGGAGCGGCGCCTCGCCTATGTCGGCGTGACGCGTGCCCGGAAGCGGCTGTTCCTCAGCAGGGCGCAGGTCAGGATCACGTTCGGCCAGCCCCAGTACAACCCGCCGTCGCGGTTCCTCGACGAGGTGCCGCACCACGTCCTCGACTGGCGGCGAACGGCGGCCGCGACGACGACCTGGGCGAGCCAGTCGGCGACGAGGAACAGGGCGACGACGGCGTCGATGCAGAGCTTTGGGCGGGGGTCAGCGCCGGCGAAGACGGTGCCGAGCGTCGCCGTGGGGGAGCGCGTGCTGCACGCCACCTTCGGCATGGGAACGGTGCTCGCGGTCTACGGGGCGGGCGACGCCGCGAAGGCGGACGTCGACTTCGGATCGGCGGGGGCGAAGCGGCTGAGCCTCAAGCACGCGCCGATGGAGAAGCTTTAGCGTTAACTAGATCTTCACGCCGAGCGAGCGGAGGAACGTGACGGGGTTCGAGGCGTTGTAGACGTCGCCGGGGGTCACGCCGGGGGAGTAGTACTCCAGGTGGAGGTGGGCGCCGAAGGAGCGGCCGGTGGTGCCGACGTAGCCGATCAGCTGGCCCGCCTTGACGGTCGACCCGGGCGAGACGACCTTCTTGCTCATGTGCGCGTACAGGGTCGCGCCGCCGTTGGAGTGCTGGATGACGACGTTGGTGCCCGCCCAGCCGCCGTTGGTGGGGCTGAGCACGACGCCGGAGGCGACCGCGTAGATGGGGGTGCCGGTGGGGGCGGGGAAGTCCTGGCCGGTGTGGTAGCGCGACCAGGAGCCGGTGGCGCCGAAGCCCGCGCCGACGCGGTAGTTCGACTTGACCGGCATCGAGCCGCCGGTGGAGGTGAGGTTGGCGATCTCCTCCGCGGAGAGGCTGCTGAGGTCGACGTCGGAACCGACGGCGCGCTGGGCGGCGGCGAGGCGCGCGGCGGCCTCCTTCGCCTCCTTCTTGAGCTTCTTGGCCTGCTTGGCGACCAGCTTCAGGTCGGCCTCCATGAGCTCGTCCCTGTCCGCCTCGGCCTGCTCGGCCTCGTCGTCGGCGACGGCGGTCGCGGTGGCGTCGAGCTGGTCCTCGCGGTTCTTGGCCGTCTGGTCGGCGACGGCGGCGCTGAGGTTCTCGCGGACGGCATCGCGGCTGACCTGCTCGGAGCGGTCGCCGAAGGCCTCGGCCGCGGCCGAGGCGGCAGCGGCGGGAACGGCGGCCTCAGAGGTCTCGCTGGAGGCGTTGGCGGCGAGGCCGCGCGACGCGAACGCGAAGGTGAAGACGGCGGCGGCCGCGAGGGTCCCGGTCACGGTGAGGGCAACGATGCGCTTGCTGAAGCCTGCGACGGAGCCACGGCGGGCGCGAGAGGCCTGGGGGGCCTCCAGCTCGTACACGTCGCCGAGGTCGGCGACCGCGCGACGTGCGGGCTGTGCTGCGTTCTCGTTCACCAGGCTCCTGAGATCAAGGTCGGACGGTCTGCTGACCGTCCTGAGAGACCTTAACAGTTTCTCAGGAAACTCTCAAAATCGGGGTCTAGTAGCGCCGTTACCCTGTGTTAATGCTGTGTAAAGGACCTATCGCCGGACCGTCGAGCGGAGGTAGGGTGGCAGCGCTAAAACATCTCAATGACGAAGGAACGACGTGGATCTCCTGGAGTACCAAGCGAGGGACCTTTTCGAGCGGTTTGCGGTGCCCGTGCTCTCGGGCAAGGTGGCCACCACGCCCGACGAGGCCGTGGCCGCGTACGAGCAGCTCGGCGCGAAGACGGCCGTGATCAAGGCCCAGGTCCGCATCGGCGGCCGAGGCAAGGCCGGGGGAGTGAAGCTCGCGCGCGGCGCGGAGGCCGTCGCCGCGACGTCGGCGGAGATCCTCGCGCTGGACATCAAGGGGCACCGGGTCGAGCAGGTCATGCTGAGCCCCGCCGCCGACATCGCGGAGGAGTACTACTTCTCCATCCTCCTCGACCGCGCGGCCGGCGGCTACATCGCGCTGTGCAGCGTCGAGGGCGGCATGGACATCGAGACGCTCGCCGTCGAACGGCCCGAGGCGCTGGTCAAGCTCGGGCTCGATCCCGTCGTCGGGATCGACGCCGAGACGGCCGCGCGCATCGTGGAGCAGGCCGGGTTCCGCGAGGAGGACCGGCCGCGGGTCGCCGACGTGCTGACGAAGCTGTGGACGGTGTTTCGAGACAGCGACGCCACGCTCGTCGAGGTAAACCCCCTGGTGAAGACGGCCGGCGGCAGCATCATGGCGCTCGACGGCAAGGTGACGCTCGACGGCAACGCCGAGTTCCGCCATCCCGAGTGGGCGCAGTACGAGCAGACGAGCGGGGACGTCGACCTCGAGCGCCAGGCGCGCGAACTGGGCCTCGGCTACGTGAAGCTCGACGGCTCGGTCGGCATCATCGGCAACGGCGCGGGCCTCGTGATGAGCACGCTCGACGTCGTGGCCGCCGCGGGCGAGGACTTCCCCGGGAAGCCGCGCCCGGCCAACTTCCTCGACATCGGCGGCGGCGCCTCGGCGGCCGTCATGGCCAACGGGCTGCGGATCATCATGAGCGATCCGCAGGTGCGCTCCATCTTCGTCAACGTCTTCGGCGGGATCACCGCGTGCAGCGACGTGGCCACCGGCATCGTCAACGCGCTCGAGATGCTGGGCGACGAGGCGCGCCTCCCCATCGTCGTGCGGCTCGACGGAAACTCCGTCGAGGTCGGCAAGGCGATCCTCGCCGAGGCCAACCACCCGCTGATCACCGTCAAGAACACCATGGACGCCGCGGCCCGCACGGCCGCGCGCCTGGCCGCGGAAGGAAACTGACAAGTGTCGATCTTCATCAACGCGTCGTCGCGCGTCCTCGTGCAGGGCATGACCGGCAAGGAGGGGCGCAAGCACACGCAGCGCATGATCATGTCGGGCACCCGCATCGTCGGGGGCGTCACGCCCGGAAAGGCGGGAACCTCCGTCCTCTTCGAGGAGGACCCGGTCCCGGTGTTCGGCGCGATGGCCGACGCCGTCGCCGCCACGAACGCCGACGTCTCGGTGGTCTTCGTGCCGCCCGCCCACGCGAAGGCCGCGGTGCTCGACGCCGTGCGCTCGGGGGTGGGCCTCGTCGTCGTCATCACCGAGGGCATCCCGGTGCACGACTCGGTCGAGTTCCTCGCCGCCGCCCGGGACGCCGGGGTCCGCGTGATCGGCCCCAACTGCCCGGGCCTGATCTCTCCCGGAAAGTCGAACGTCGGCATCATCCCGGCTCACATCTCCGGGCCCGGCAGGATCGGCCTGGTGTCGAAGTCCGGCACGCTGACCTACCAGATGATGTACGAGCTGCGCGACCACGGCTTCTCCACGGCGGTGGGCATCGGCGGCGACCCCGTCGTCGGCACCATGCACATCGACGTCCTGCAGGCGTTCGAGGAGGACCCGGACACCGACCTGATCGTCATGATCGGCGAGATCGGCGGCGACGCGGAGGAGCGGGCGGCCGAGTACATCGCCGCCAACATCTCGAAGCCGGTGATCGGCTACGTCGCGGGCTTCACGGCCCCGCCCGGCAAGACCATGGGTCACGCGGGCGCCATCATCACGGGATCGAAGGGCACCGCGGCCGCGAAGAAGGAGGCCCTGGAGGCCGCCGGGGTCGTGGTCGGGGAGACGCCGTCGTTGACCGCTCAGCTCGCGCGCGACGCGATCGCGCACCTGCGGGTCGCCTCGACACGGTAGCGGCGACCTCGTCGACGCAACCGGCTCGCCGAGTGCGGGTCAGCCCTGGGCGGCGCGGATCGCCGTCCGGGCTGCCAGGTCGGCGAGCTGCTCGTCGGCGAAGCGGTAGTCGTCGGCGACGGTGATGAGCGAGTAGGTGACCGTCTTGTTCACCTGGCTCACGATCAGCTGGTAGGTCACCGACTTGGTGTCCGACGTGGCCATGTTGATCACGAACAGCCGCGAGGTGGCCTTGCCGTCGGCGGTCTCGGTCTCGACCTCCTCCTGCTCCTGGACGTTCGCCCCCGGAGACCTGTCCTTGCAGGACTTGAGGGCGTTGCCCAGCTTCTTGACGAACGCGCCCGCGGTCTTCTTCTTGCTGAACGTGAATCGCATCTCGTCGATGCCGAAGGTGTCGGGGGCCTCGTCGTCCTGGGTCATCAGGTAGGTGGCCTGCGCCCTCTCCTTCGGGCCGGGCTCGCTGACCAGGGTCATGGACTCGCATCCCATGCCCGTGCTCTTCAGCTGGCCGGGGGGCGTCATGTTCCAGCGGCCGATGCCTGCGCGGATGCGGGGGAGATCGGAGGGGATGAGCCACCCCTCGGGGGCGACTGCCGGGAGCTCCGCGGGCGAGACCGTCACGCCCTGGGGGGCGGGCTCGCCCTGGCGCTCGGAGAGCTGCGTCTGCGGCCGGGTCAACGCCGCGGCGAGCGTCTCCGGGTCGACGGGGCTGCCGACCTGGGTGACGTCGAGCACCTGCAGCACCGCGCCGGAGCGGGTCAGCAGCACCGTGTGGTAGCGGTCCTTCTCCTCCTGGAAGAGGACCGTGAGCTGGAAGGCCTCGGGCGCGAGGCCTGCAACCTCGTTCGCGCCCTGAAGCTGAGCCGGCACCTCGGAGCAGGCGGAGAGCACGGCGACCCGCTCCTCGAAGGCCATGCTCGCGACCGCCTCGTTGGCGAACGCGTCGATGCGGTGCAGCGCCGCCACCGGATCCTTCTCGGAGGTGGCCAGCGTGCGCTGGACGCTGAACGTGGGGTTCGCGGCGTCCTCGTTGGTCTGGAAGCAGGCCACGCGGCCGTCGTGCTCCGCGGCGGTGTGGCTGGTGCCCGTGACGGCCCACGCGCCCTCCGCGACGCCTTCGAGGTCCGCGACGGTGACGAGGTCGGCGGCGGACGCGGCGTCGGGCACGGCGGTCTGGGTGGCCGACGGCGTCGGGGACTCGCTCGGGGGAGCGGTGGTGCGGCCGCCGCGCACGACGAGCGAGACGACGACGGCGACGATCAGCGCGAGCGCCAGCCCGCCGACGCCCCAGGCGAGGAGCGTGCGGCGATGCTCCCTGAACCAGTGCGGGGCCGCGGCGACGGGTTCGGCCTCGACCGGGGTGGTCGACGACAGCGCGGACCGGCGCGGCGCGGGGCTGGGGGAGTCGGCGAACTCGCCGGAGGAGCGCGGAAAGACGGGCGCCGGGATGGGCGTGTCGGAGAGCGGGAGCACGGGAACGGGCGGCGCGGCCTGCGTGGCCGCCTCGGAGCCGGGGCGCGCGAACGGATTGGCGGTCGGCTCGGCGACATCGTCCTGCGGCGCATCGCCTCGGGGTGCGTCCGCGCCGCCGTCGGCATCCTCGGGCGGATCGGCCAGCGCGCCGCGTCGCGCGGGGCTGGGCGCCGGCTCTGGGGTATCGTCCGAGACGACCGGGTCGTCCGGATCCTCGTCGGGCTGCCAGCCACGGCGGGGGCGAAGCGGCTCGCCAGCAGACATGTCAGCACCTCCCATGACGCGCGGATCTCGTGAGTTCTGGGGCAACACTACCGGGGGACGAAAGACCATGCGCCAGGCGGCAGTGACAGGAGGACGCGCGTGAGGGCACCCCGGAAGCCTCGCACCGTCGCCGTCGACGTGGACGCCGCGCCTGTGGAGGCGGGCCGCAGGATGCTGTGGCCGTGGTGGCTGATGGGGGCGCTAGGCCCGCTCGCGGTGCTTGTCGCGGGCTGGTTGATTCTCGCGGCGCTCGCGACGCTCGGCTGGTTCACCTCGCCCGCGGCCGAGTTCCGGGGCGCGCTCAGGCTGGCGGCTCAGCTGTTGCTCCTCGCGCATGGTGGGGCCACCACGATCGCGGGGCAGACCGTCACCATGGCCCCGCTCGGGGTCACCGTCCTCCTGATCTTCCTCGCGCTGCCGATGGCCTCGCTCGCCGCCCGGCAGGCGGCCGCCGACCGGCATGACCCCGACGACACCGGCCGCGTGTGGGTCGACCCCGAGGCGCTGACGCTGCGCGTCGCGGCCGTGTTCGGCGGCACCTATGCCGCGGCCGTCGTGGCTCTGGCCGCCGTCCTCGACCTGCTGACCGCGGGTCTCGTCCTCGGAGCGGTCACGGTGGCCGCCGTCGCCGCGCTCTGGGGTGTCAGCCGGGGCGTCGGATACGACCCGACGGACGCCTGGCCCGAGTGGCTGCGCGCTGCGCCCCGGGCGCTCGGCGCCGCGCTGCTTGTCGTCGTCGCGGGCTCCGCCGCGGTGTTGGCCGTCGCCCTGTGGCAGGGCCGGGCGCGCGTGACCGAGATGGTCGCCGCGCTCGACGGGGGGTGGCCGGCGGTCGTGCTGCTCGTGGCGCTGCACCTGATCTACCTCCCGAACCTGATCCTCGCGTGCGCCTCCTGGGCGCTGGGGGCGGGCATCACGCTGGGCGACGGGTCGCTCGTCACGCTGGGCTCCACGGACCTCGGCCTGCTGCCCGCGCTCCCCGTGCTCGGCGCCCTGCCGGAGCCCGGCCCCGCGCCCTGGCCCGCGCTCCTCTGGCTGCTCGTCGGCGTCGCGGCGGGCGCCGTCGCGGGCGTCGTCGTAGCCCTGGCCCGGCCCCGCGCGCGCTTCGACGAGACGGCCGTGGTCGGCGGCCTCGCGGGGACCGTTGCCGGGCTCCTGGTGGCCGTGGCCTGCGCGCTCGGCGCGGGCGGGCTGGGGACGGACCGGATGGCGGCGCTGGGCGCCCGCAGCCCGGAGATCTTCCTGTTCGCCCCCAGCATCCTCGGCCTCGCAGGCCTGGCCGCGGGCCTGATCGTCGGCCTCGTCCGCCGCCCACCGGCGGAGCGCGAGGAGGCCGAGGAGCCCTCCGCCGCGTAGGCTTCGCCTGTGACGACCAAGGTTTGTGTCCTGCTCTCCGGCTCCGGCACCCTCTGCCAGGCGCTGCTCGACGCCATCGCCGACGGCGAGGTGGACGCCGAGGTGGTCGCCGTCGTCTCCGACCAGGCCGACGCCTACGGGCTGGAGCGCGCCCGGCAGCGGGGGATCCCCGCCGTCGCGCACCCGCTGCCCCGGGGTGGCGACCGCGCGCGGTGGGACAGGGAGCTGACGGAGCTCGTCGCGGGCTTCGAGCCCGACCTCGTGGCCTCCGCCGGGTTCATGAAGCTGGTGGGCGCGGACTTCCTCGCGCGCTTCGGCGGCCGCACCATCAACACGCACCCCGCGCTGCTGCCGAGCTTTCCCGGCATGCACGGCCCCCGCGACGCGCTCCGCGCGGGCGTGAAGGTCTCCGGGGCGACCGTCTTCGTCGTCGACGCCGGGGTCGACACCGGTAAGATCCTGCTGCAAGGCGCGGTCGACGTCCGGGATGACGACGACGTCGAATCGCTGCACGAGCGCATCAAGGTGGTCGAGCGCGGCCTCCTCATCCAGGCCGTCTCCGAATGGAAGAAGGAACACCCGTGACCGATCTGATCCCGCTGCGCCGAGCGCTCCTCTCCGTCTACGACAAGACGGGCCTGATCGAGCTGGGCCGCGACCTCGCCGACGCGGGCGTCGAGATCGTCTCCACCGGATCCACCGCGGCCAAGCTGGCCGAGGCGGGCATCCCCGTCGTCCCCGTCGAGTCCGTCACCGGGTTCCCCGAGTGCCTCGACGGCCGGGTCAAGACGCTGCACCCGATGGTGCACGCGGGAATCCTGGCCGACCGCCGCCTCGAGTCGCACCGCGCGCAGCTGGACGAGCTGGGGGTCGCCCCCTTCGACCTGGTCGTCACCAACCTCTACCCGTTCGAGGCCACCGTCGCCTCCGGCGCAGGCCAGGACGAGTGCGTCGAGCAGATCGACATCGGCGGGCCGACCATGGTGCGCGCCGCGGCCAAGAACCACCCGTCGGTCGCCGTGGTCACCTCGGCCGAGCAGTACCCGGCCCTCCGCGCGGCGCTGGCCGCCGGCGGCTTCACCCTGGCGGAGCGCCAGGCGCTCGCCGCCGCCGCGTTCGTGCACACGGCCACCTACGACGTCGCCGTCGCCAGCTGGATGGGCAACGTGCTGACCGACTCCTCCGAGGGCACCGGGTTCCCGGGCTGGGTCGGCGGCACCTGGCGCAAGGTCGCGGACCTCCGCTACGGCGAGAACGCCCACCAGAAGGCCGCGGTCTACCGCAACGGCGACGGCCGCTCCGGCCTCGCCGACGCGACCCAGCTGCACGGCAAGGAGATGAGCTACAACAACTACGTGGACGCCGACGCCGCGCGCCGCGCCGCCTACGACTTCGATGCGCCCGCCGTCGCCATCATCAAGCACGCCAACCCCTGCGGCATCGCCGTCGGATCGGACGTCGCCGAGGCGCACCGCAAGGCGCACGCCTGCGATCCCGTCTCGGCGTTCGGCGGCGTGATCGCGGCCAACCGGCCGGTCACCGTCGAGATGGCCGAGCAGGTGGCCGAGATCTTCACCGAGGTGGTCGTCGCTCCCGGCTACGAGGAGGGTGCCGTCGAGGTTCTCGCCCGCAAGAAGAACATCCGCGTCCTGGTCGCCGACGACGCCGTGAACTCCGGCGTCGGGCTGCGTCAGATCGACGGCGGGATCCTGCTCCAGCAGTCGGACGCGATCGACGCCGAGGGCGACGACCCCTCCAACTGGCAGCTCGTCGCCGGCGAGGCGGCCGACGAGGCGACGCTGGCAGACCTCGCCTTCGCCTGGCGCGCCGTGCGCGCCGTCAAGTCCAACGCGATCCTGCTCGCCGACGGCGGCGCCTCCGTCGGCGTCGGCATGGGCCAGGTCAACCGCGTCGACTCCTGCCACCTCGCCGTCGACCGCGCGGGCGAGCGCGCCGCGGGTTCCGTCGTCGCCTCCGACGCGTTCTTCCCCTTCGCCGACGGCCCGCAGGTCCTGCTCGACGCCGGCGTGCGCGCCATCGTCCAGCCCGGCGGCTCGGTCCGCGACGAGGAGGTCGTCGACGCCGTCGCCGCGGCGGGCGTGACGATGTACTTCACCGGCACCCGCCACTTCTTCCACTGATCGGAGAACCGTGACCGCGCAGAAGCTCGACGGCCTCGCGACCGCGAAGGCCATCAAGGCGGAACTGACCGAACGCGTAGCCGCGCTGCGGGAGCGCGGCGTCGTGCCCGGCCTGGCGACGGTGCTCGTCGGCTCGGACCCCGCCAGCCAGAACTACGTGCGGATGAAGCACCGCGACTGCGAGCAGGTGGGCATCGCGTCGATCCAGGTGGAGCTGCCGGGCGACACGACCGCCGCCCAGCTGGAGGACGCCATCCGCGGCCTGAACGAGGACCCGGCCTGCACCGGCTACATCGTGCAGCTGCCGATCCCGCGCCACCTCGACGAGAACTGGGCGCTGAGCCTGATCGATCCAGAGAAGGACGCCGACGGCCTGCACCCCATCAACCTCGGCCGCCTCGTCCTGAACGAGCCCGCGACGCTGCCCTGCACGCCCCGCGGCATCGTCGAGCTGCTGCGCCGCCACGGCGTGGAGCTGAACGGCGCGGAGGTGGTCGTGGTCGGCCGCGGCATCACCGTCGGCCGTCCGCTGGGGCTGATCCTCACGCGTCGCTCCGAGAACGCGACCGTGACGCTCTGCCACACCGGCACGCGCGACCTGGCCGCGCACACCCGGCGGGCCGACGTGGTCGTGGCCGCCGCGGGCGTGCCCGGCATGATCACCGCGGACCTGATCCGCGAGGGGGCCGTCCTCGTCGACGTCGGCGTCAGCCGCGTGGAGGGAAAGACCGTCGGCGACCTGGCCCCGGACGTGTGGGACAAGGCCGCGTGGGTCACCCCGAACCCGGGGGGCGTGGGCCCGATGACGCGCGCGATGCTGCTCAGCAACGTGGTCGACCGCGCGGAAGCGCTGCATGGCCGATAAGCCGGACAAGCCGGTCGACTGGTACCCGGACAGCCCGTGGCCGCTGGCCGCGGCGCTGGCGTGCGTCGCCGTCGGCGTCTCCTTCGCGGTGCTCGGCCACTGGCGTCGGGCCGCGGTGATGATCGCGGGCGGGCTGCTCGTCGCGGGCGTGCTGCG
>RRZU010007675.1_pt1 | contig 18006 bp, 16 predicted proteins | sample 2165561 | NCBI WGS metagenome assembly RRZU01 (sample SAMN10456909, study PRJNA506462) | wastewater metagenome | isolation source: wastewater sludge | place: USA: Moscow, Idaho | reverse complement strand
TACTTCAATACCCTGAACCTGCGTCAGCAGTTAGAACAATTAGGCAAATGTCGTTTCATGAACCGTGACGAATTCGCCAGCGAATGCGATTTCCTGAAAGGCAAAAAAGTCGTGATCGTGGGCTGTGGCGCACAAGGCCTGAACCAAGGTCTGAACATGCGTGACTCAGGTTTGGACGTTTCCTACGCACTGCGCGCAGAAGCTATCGCTGAAAAACGTAAATCATTCAAACAAGCCTCTGAAAACGGCTTCACTGTCGGCACTTACGAAGACCTGATCCCAACTGCGGATCTGGTAGTAAACCTGACTCCGGACAAACAGCACACCAGCGTTGTTAAAGCAGTTATGCCGCTGATGAAAGACGGCGCTGCGCTGGGTTACTCTCACGGTTTCAACATCGTGGAAGAAGGTACTCAGATCCGTAAAGACATCACTGTTGTGATGGTTGCGCCAAAATGCCCGGGCACTGAAGTGCGTGAAGAATACAAACGTGGTTTCGGTGTACCAACACTGATCGCTGTTCACCCGGAAAACGATCCAAAAGGTGACGGTCTGGCAATTGCTAAAGCATGGGCTGCGGCAACTGGTGGTCACCGTGCCGGTGTTCTGCAGTCTTCTTTCGTTGCGGAAGTTAAGTCTGACCTGATGGGCGAACAGACTATTCTGTGCGGTATGCTGCAGGCTGGTTCTATCCTGTGCTACGAAAAAATGATCGCTGACGGTATCGATGCTGGTTACGCTGGCAAACTGATCCAGTTCGGTTGGGAAACCATCACCGAAGCCCTGAAACAGGGTGGCATCACTGCGATGATGGATCGTCTGTCTAACCCGGCTAAACTGCGTGCTTTCGAGCTGGCAGAAGAGATGCGTGTACTGATGCGTCCACTGTTCCGTAAACACCAGGACGACATCATCTCTGGCGCGTTCTCCAGCGGCATGATGGCTGACTGGGCGAACAACGATGCGGATCTGTTCAGATGGCGTGAAGAAACCGGTGCTTCTGCATTCGAAAATGCACCAGCATTCGATGGCGCGATTGCAGAACAGGAATACTTCGACAACGGTATCCTGATGGTTGCCATGGTGAAAGCGGGTGTTGAACTGGCGTTCGAAACCATGACCGAATCAGGCATCATTGCTGAATCTGCTTACTACGAATCTCTGCACGAACTGCCGCTGATCGCGAACACCATCGCCCGTAAGCGTCTGTACGAAATGAACGTAGTTATCTCTGACACCGCTGAATACGGTAACTACCTGTTTGCTAACGCAGCAGTACCATTGCTGAAAGCACACATCATGCCGAAAGTGGGCACTGACGTGATTGGTAAAACCCTGTCTGTAAAAGACAACGGTGTTGATAACGTAACGCTGGTTCAGGTGAACGAAATCATCCGTAATCACCCAATCGAGCAGGTTGGTAAAGTACTGCGCGGTTACATGAAAGACATGAAACGTATTGCAGTTGGTGGTTAATCGTCTCTGATTAATACCCTGTAAATACAAAAGCCCGTTCAGTAATGAGCGGGCTTTGTTATTGATACGCTTTTTCATTCACATCCATTCCAGCCGGACCTCGCCCGCGCTACACTGTAATAGTATTTTTTCATTCCGGAATTATTCCCTGCCCTCCATGAAACGCCATCGTCGCAGTACCTATGTTCGCTCTGCCGTACAATATACTGCCTGCCATGAATGTGACTGGCTGATGGTGGTACCGCCATTGCAGCCCGGTGAACAAGCTGTATGCCCACGCTGTGAACACAAGCTCCGTAGCCTGCCGGCTGAAGCACGGCTGCAGCCGATGGTTTACAGTATCGCGGCACTGATCATGCTGCTGTGCAGCAATCTGTTTCCGTTTCTCGGCATGATGGTCAAAGGCATGCATCAGGATATGACGCTGTATCAGACCGCAACCACGTTGCTGGAAGAACAGCATCCGGCGCTGGCTCTGACGGTCTATCTGTTTATGCAGATCCTGCCCGCCATTTGTCTGTTACTGATTTGTCTTATTTATTCCCGCCTCGGCCAGTGGCGCGGTAAACGCTTACGTAAACGCTATACCTTGTGGCTGTTCCGGCTGATCCCCTGGTGCATGGTGGAAGTATTTCTGATTGGTGTACTGGTCAGTCTGATAAAAATAGCCTCATTGGCCGATATTGAACTCGGCTACAGTTTCTGGGCCTATGTGCTGTTTTCCCTGACTATGCTGAAAGCGTTCAGTGCCATCGATCGCGACTGGCTGTGGTGGCAACAAAGTGGCCCGGTACATTTGCGTACCCCACCTGCGCCCAGCGGCAGAGCCATTGACCAGAACTTAACGCTTTGTCATGCCTGCCACGGATTGGTATCACTCAAAACGCATCGCTGCCCACGCTGTCAGAGCGTATTACATGCCCGCAAACCACACAGCCTGCAATGGACTTTGGCGTTATTGTTTACCGCCGCTATCCTTTATATTCCGGCCAATATCCTTCCCATCATGGTAACGGAAAGCTTTGGCCAGCAAACCTACTCCACCATCCTTGGTGGTGTGGTGTTATTGTGGGACATGGGCTCTTATCCGGTAGCACTGATTATTTTTATCGCCAGCGTTCTGGTTCCGATGGTGAAAATGCTCGCCATCAGCTGGTTATGCTGGAGTGTCTATGTGAAACGACTGCATCACCGCCGCGGACGTACCCGACTCTACCGGCTGACCGAATTTATCGGTCGCTGGTCGATGGTCGACGTGTTTGTGGTGGCCATTCTGGTCGCGCTGATCCGCATGGGTAAACTGATGTCAGTTTATCCGGGATCCGCCGCACTGGCCTTTGCCGGCGTGGTAGTATTGACCATGTTATCAGCCATGAGCTTTGACCCACGACTACTGTGGGATACCGAACCCGATACCGTTCAACCAGTAACAGAAGGTAAATCAGACCGTGCCGAATAATTACGCCAGAATCAAAAAGTTACAACGTTTATCCCCGATCTGGCTGATCCCGATTGTCGCCGCCTGTATTGGCTTATGGATGGTCGTAACCACTATCAATAGTCAGGGACCATTGATCACGCTGGAAATGGATAATGCGGAAGGCCTTGAACCGGGTAAAACGCCGATCAAAGCCCGCAGTGTTGAAATCGGTAAAGTACAGACGGTACGTCTTGGTAACGATCTGAAGCATGTCATTGTCACTGCGCAGATGAATGTCGAAGCCGAGCCATTATTACGTGAGGATACCCGTTTCTGGGTAGTAAAACCGCGCGTGGGCAAGAGTGGGATCTCCGGACTCAATACACTGTTATCCGGTTCCTATCTGGAATTGCAGCCCGGCAAAAGCAAAGAGCATAAGCTGGAGTTTACGGTGCTTGATACCCCGCCGGTGACACCGACTAACGCGCCCGGATTACGGATCGAGCTCAGCAGCGAACAGGACAGTGCCTTATCGATCGGCGATCCGGTGTTATATCGTGGCTTTACGGTTGGCCGGGTGGAACAGGCAGAGTTTAAGTCCGACTCGCGGCAGATGAGCTACCAGCTGTTTATTCAGGCACCTTATGATGCACTGGTCACCACTAACACCCGTTTCTGGCTTAACCGCGGCATTCAGTTGCAGGCCGCGACCGATGGCATCAAGATCAAAACCGGAACACTGGAAACCATCCTCTCCGGTGGTGTCAGTTTCAGCGTGCCACCTGGCTGGGAGCTGGGTGCGCCGGTAAAAGGCTACCGTTCCTTTAATCTTTATGCCGATGAGGACAGCAGTACCATCCGTCGCTATCAGGATAAGGTTGATTACATATTACTCTTCGATGAATCCGTTCGCGGACTGAACCCCGGAGCCCCGGTCGAATATCGCGGTATTCAGGTGGGGAGTGTGCTGGCTGTACCATTTTCTGTGCCGGGTAATGACCTGCTGACCGCCCGCTCCCGCCAGATCCCGGTATTGATCCGTATTGAGCCGGGCCGCATCCGTGGTGATATGGATAAAGATCAGTTACCTAACTGGGAGAAAGAGTTTACCACCGCAGTCAGACAGGGCTTACGCGCCTCACTGCGCTCGGGTAACCTGCTGACCGGCGCGCTGTATGTTGATCTCAATTTTTATCCTGATTTACCGAAAACGACCGGACTGGGTGAACTGGCGAATTATCGGACCTTACCGACCGCATCAGGCGGACTGGCGCGAATCGAACAGCAGGTGGTGCAATTGCTGAACAAACTGAACCAGCTGGATATTGAACAAGTGCTGACAAACGCTCAGACCATGCTGACCGAAACCGAAGCGGCAATGGCGAACGTCAGACAAGTCAGTGCCAGCATGGATAAGATTGCCAACCAGCAAAGCAGTCAGGAGCTGCCGGCAGAACTGAAGAAAACGCTGGCTGAGATGCAGCAAACCCTTAAGGGCTTGTCCGCCAGTTCACCGGCTTATGGTGAACTGAATCGTTCGATTCAATCCCTGAACCGGGTCTTACGCGAAGTGCAGCCAATGGCGCGGACACTGAATGAAAAGCCGAATGCACTGCTGTTCCAGCCAGACACTGCTACCGATCCTGAACCGAGGAAAGCCAAATGATGATGCCGCGATATGTACTTGTTGTCCTGTTATTGTGCGGACTCTCAGCCTGCAGCACTGCCACGGCGCCACAATACTATGCCATTGCGTTACCGGATGAACAAAGCGGCACCTTGTCTGCCAGCCAGCAGCCCGTGATCGCCGTGAGTGATGTGGAGCTGGCGGATTATCTGAGCAGCATCGGTATCGTTTATCAGCAGGATGACGTACAGCTGACCACCGCGAATCAGCATCGCTGGGCGGAAGCGCTGGATAAGCAGCTGACCCGCGCCTTACTGCAAAACCTGAGACAGCAGTTACCGGACTGGCAGTGGCAGAATGGGCAAATGGCAGGACAAAATATCGCTCAGTTACAGGTCAAAATACGCGGCTTTCACGGTAAGGCCGATGGCCATGCCGTGATCAGTGGTGAATGGGTGCTGAACACGGGAAAACAACAATACAGCGGACAATTCCAGCAGTTGTATCCGCTGACGGCTGATGGCTATCCGGCCCTGGTGCGCGAGCTGCGCACTGGCTGGCAACAAACCACCAGCCAGTTGGCAATGCAGCTGAAACCCTTACTGCAGAATGCGGCTCACAGCGAATAAAATGATTTATACCAGCTGACAAAACGAGCCAGACCGCTGGCAAGTGGGGTCTGTGGTTTAAAACCAATCACGGTTTCCAGTGCTGAGGTATCCGCACTGGTTTCCAGCACATCACCCGGCTGCAGTGGCAATAAATTCATCTGAGCCGGGATGCCTAACGCCTGCTCCAGTTCATGGATAAAGGTCTTCAGCTCTACCGGCTGACTGTTGCCAATGTTATATACCCGGTATGGTGCGGAACTTTCCGCCGGAGAGCCGGTTTCTACCGTCCAGTCCGCATTCGGTTGTGGGATCACCTCCGCCAGACGAATGATCGCTTCGGCAATATCATCAATAAACGTGAAATCCCGCTTCATCTCACCGAAGTTATACACGTCGATCGGCTGCCCGGCCAGAATCGCTTTGGTGAACTTAAACAACGCCATATCCGGACGCCCCCACGGACCATACACGGTAAAGAAGCGCAAACCCGTGCAAGGTAACCCATACAGATGGGCATAACTGTGGCTCATCAGCTCATTGGCTTTTTTCGTCGCGGCATATAAAGAGACCGGATGATCGACACTGTCATTGACCGAGAACGGCGTTTTGCGGTTCAGTCCATACACCGAGCTGGAAGAGGCATATAACAGATGTTCAATTTTGTGCTGACGGCATCCTTCCAGAATATTCAGATGCCCAACCAGATTGGCATCCGCGTAAGCATGCGGATTATCCAGTGAATAACGCACACCGGCCTGCGCCCCCAGATGGATCACGCGCCGGAACTGTCCGTTAGTGAACAGATCGGCCATCAGCGTACGATCGGCCAGATCCCCTTTCACAAAATGGAAAGCAGGATGTGCCTGCAGTAACGCTAACCGGCTGAGCTTCAGATTAACGTCATAGTAATCATTCAGGTTGTCCAGACCGGTAACCTGATGCCCTGCCGCCAGCAGCCGTTCAGCAACATGAAAACCGATAAAACCGGCGGCACCAGTAACCAGATAATGCATACTCACTCTCCCACCAACAGTTTAGGTGCGTAATAAAAAATGCCGGCACCTGAACTCTGCGCTGACTGACAAGCAGGTAATACTGCATCGGCCCGGAACAGGAACCAGTCATCACCATGACGCTGACCCAGCGCGATGCCTTTATCCGCAGCAAAACACGGACGCAGTTTGTCACCCGGACCTAGCACCCAGCGATGAGCCGACGATGCCTGCACCCATGCTGCCGCATCAGTTGGCTGCGGTTCATCGTCCTGCAGATAGGCAAAGTGATACAGAGGCCGATCGGCAAACAACAGGAACTGCTCACGGAAATTAGTCAGTAATAATTCATCCTGCAGCGCTAAACGCTGCCCGGCCTGCTGCATGATCTGTTGCGGTGTCCGCAGATGATTCATCAGCGGATACGCCCAGAAACCATAATGCAGCCAGAGAATGGTTAATGTCGCCAGAATGGCTGATAACGGCTGGCGTCGTAGTAACCAGTTAGCGACCAGCCCTGTTGCGCCCAGTGATAATGCCAGCAGTACTGGCGAATCCATCTCGCCCAGTTTGGCAATCAACGCTGGTTTAAGCAGTAAAACAATACCGGCGCACAAAAACAAACCACTCAACAACCAGCCTAACCCTGCCAGCAGACGGGCAGGCCAGCGTCGGGTCAGTAATTCCGGTAACCAGTAGGCAACCAGCAGCGCCAGAACCGGGGTTGCCGGTGTGATATACACACCCCGTTTCCCCGCAGAAGCAGAGAAAAACAGCAGGATCAGCAACAGATAACCAACCAGCAGGATCACCGGCCGTTGTCCCAGTTTCACATCACGTTTGGTTTGCCAGACCATCCAGGGTAACAACAGTGACCATGGCAACCAGAACGAGGGAATAACATTCACCAGATAGAACCAGAACGGCTTGATGTGATGCCAAGCATTGGCATAACGGGTCACTGTCTGGCGAAATAAGATATTATCCCGGTACGCCAGAAATTCCGGTAACGGATGCTGCTGCACCACCAGTACCATGGGGATCACCCACAATGCACAGGCCAGCAACATAAACAGCGGACCCGCCAACCCTTTCAGCCACTGCGCTTTGGATGCCTGTTTTATCTGTTCGCGATGGGTCCAGAGGGCCGGAATTAACACCAGTGCCGCAATAATCCCGACGCCTTTCGTGATAATTCCCAGACCGGCGGCAAACCAGCCGAGGTAATACCAGCGCCAGCCACCACCGCACAGCAGAAACCGCAGAAACCCATAACCACCCAGCGTGATAAAAAAGGTTACTAAGGCATCAATTTGCGCCTGTTTTGCCTGTACCGTGAATTGCACAGCAAACAGCAAAAACAAACCGGCACGGAACGCCGTTGCCCGATCCCAGATCCGGCGGGCAATATCATAAACTAAAGCGATGCACCCTAAACCAGCCAGCAAAGACGGCAGCAAAAAAGCAACACGCAGTGAGCCGGTAATGAAATAACCCAGCGCGATGCCCCACATAAACATCGGTGGCTTATCAGGATAAATCTCGCCGCCACGGAACGGGAACAACCATTGCCCGGACTCCACCATCTGCTTCGCCACCAAAGCAAAGCGCGGTTCATCCGCCGGCCAGGGATCGCGTAAACCAAGACCAGCCCCCAGTATCAGCAGCCCTAATCCCAGTAAAAATAAAATATTGAGCCGGTCACTCTGCCAGCCCTGAAGCGCAAAACGATCAGTTAACATAAAGTATCCTGAAATGAGGCTTCGTTATTAATGCGAAGCCCTGTCACGGTGCCAGCCACGGTGTTTGATATCCAGCCAGAGACTGTACAACGCGGTAAATGCAGGGAAGAGGTTCTGCAATACCCCGACGGAATCCTGCTTAGCAGAAAACATAAAGTAGCTCAGCGTCATCAGACTACCGCCGACGCTCATGTACCAGAAGATACGCGGGATCACCGGCTTACCTGCCCGTTTCGAGGCTACAAACTGTACCAGCCAGCGGCCACCAAACATCAAAGCACCGGTATAGCCGATAATTTTCCAGTAGGTGATATGAACGCCGGTCCATTCTAACCACGCGATCGGCAGATTCATCCAATCAGCGCCCATTCAGGATCTCCTGGATCACAATGCGTTTGGCCCGATGCTGTAACCAGCGAACACCGAACACATCCACCAATCCAACCCACAGGCGATTCCATACCCCATAGTTAGAAACCCCTGCCATCCGCGGACGGTGATTCACCGGGTGTACCAGCATCTCGCCACCCATACTCTGGATCAGCGCCGGCACATACCGATGCATATGGTTAAAGGCCGGCAGTTGCACATACCATTCACGACGGGTTGCTTTCAGACCACAGCCAGTATCAGGAATACCATCTTTAAGCATCCAGTCACGGAAACCATTGGCCAGTTTAGAAGAAAGACGCTTTATCCAGTCATCACGACGTGTCACCCGGTGACCAATAATGCCCACTTTTTTCGGATCAGAAGCATAGGCAGCCTGTAATGTTTTTAACATCCCCGGAATATCAGCCGGAACGTTCTGACCATCCGCATCCAATACCACCAGCCATTCACCGGCACCATGCCGGGCACCATTCAATACCGAAAAACTTTGCCCTACTGATTGCTGATGACGGATCACTTTCAGTTTGCTGAATCCTTCATCGCGAATTGATTTAAGGATATTGAAAGTATCATCGGTACTGCCGTCATCGACGTAGATCAGTTCATAATCAAATTCATCGTCCATCGCTGTACGGATTTCATTGATTAGCGGCCGGATGTTTTCTGCTTCATTTTTAGCCGGGATAACAACGGTAACTGCCGGTTGGTGTATTACCATTTCAACTTGTTCATCACAGGTCATGATCGATTCCTGATACTTCTGGATATGTGCCAAAGCAACACGCAGCACATGGGACTGGTTGACTCTATTTTGCCTGATTAGTGACGATGGCTGAATAGTAGAGTTAACTGATATGTAACAAAAAGAACAAATAGCCAATGCCGCAGGGAACCAGCTTAATATCCAAAGCTGATATAATCCTTAAATTCTCACACTGGTATGAACATTTAATATGCAGTCAGATTATTCTCAGCGTTTCGGCGGCATCGCCCGCTTGTATGGTGAAAAAGCGTTGCAATGCTTTCAACAGAGCCATGTCTGTGTGATCGGTATTGGTGGTGTCGGCTCATGGGCTGCGGAAGCGCTGGCACGTTCTGGTATTGGCCAGTTAACACTAATCGATATGGATGACATCTGTGTGACCAACACGAACCGTCAGATCCATGCCTTGCAGGGTAATGTCGGCAAACTGAAAACCGAAGTGATGGCAGAACGTATTCGCCTGATCAACCCGGACTGCCAGATACATATCGTTGATGATTTTATCACTGAAGACAATCTGGCTGGGTACATTGACGCACGTTTTGATTTTGTCGTCGATGCTATCGATAGTATCCGGGCAAAGGTTGCGTTGCTTGCTCACTGTAAACGTCAGAAGATCCCGCTGATCACAACCGGTGGCGCCGGTGGACAGAAAGACCCGACACAAATTGCCATCATCGATCTTTCCAGAACGACACAGGATCCGCTGGCCGCAAAAGTCAGGGCCGATCTGCGGCGCAAATTTGGTTTTCCCCGCGATCCGAAGAAAAAATTTGGCATCCCATGTGTCTATTCTACCGAACAACTGACCTATCCGGATGGTGCCGGCGGAACCTGCAGCGCTAAAGCCAGCAGTGATGGCAATATGAAAATGGATTGTGCTTCCGGATTCGGCGCGACGACGGTGGTTACCGCGACTTTCGGCTTGACCGCAGTATCCTATGTTTTACAAAAATTAGCGGACAAATAAAAAACCCACAAAGACGTCCTGGTTGTCTTTGTGGGTTTTCTAATAAACGGCTGAATCAGACAGCTTATGCAGTCTGGTTCTGGTTCAGCAGTACCATGTCAGCAAATATCTTGCCTTGCAGGAAGTCAATTCCCAGCTCGCGCAATACTTCACGGTGCGTGTCATCATCAACACCGGCAGCCAGCATTGGTACACAGTTACTTTCAGCAAATGAAATCCAGCGTGCCCATTGATCTTCTGGTACCTGACGGATGTCCATACGCAACATATCTACCGGCAGAGACATCGCGGTGATCTGCATCAATAATTTAACATCGAAACAGAAGCGCACACCACACTGCCGCAAGTCAGCAATAATTTCTGACAGGTTAAATTGCTTATTACTGGTATCCAGTTGCATAACGTTGACCATTACCCAGCGACTCGCACTCGGATCGGCCAGCATTAACAGTGCCTCAATAACGTTTTCTTCCTGCAGCGAATCAGCAAACAGGTTAATGCAGCAGCAACCGGTTAAATTGTGAGTTCGCAGTACTGGCTCTGCCATACGGCAAACTTCGAGATCCAGATTCTGACGTAAACCCATATGGTTCACGATTTTCATAAACATCGCCGGATCTTTATGCTGCTTATGCAACAACATCATCTCGTGACCATACAGCTCACCTTTCTGGCGAAAGATAGGCTGAGCCACAAATCTTAGCGATGCTTTATTTAGTACGGCAGGTAATCCGTCTAGCATGCGATTCCTCCACCTCGAATTATCAAGTAGTTATCCTAACTAACCGAGATCTCGATTAATGTGCTCCCGTAGCAATTTTATGCAAATGATGCGCAAAAATCACTCATTTTTTTCCATACAGCTTGTAAACCATTCGTTCTTGATAACGTTATATGCTGAGCAAACCCCAACTCGGCAAGATAGGATGCTACTTGGATCCTATGGATCTTGTCAGCTGTCTGATGATTAGCCGCTGCTAAAATTGTGATCAAGAGCGCTTTTACTATGCGGGACTCGCTATCTACGGCAAAATGATATTTTCCGGCATCGTCTCTACAGAGTAGCAGCCACACGCGACTCTCACAACCACCGACTTCATGATCCGGATGACGCCACAACTGCGGAACAGATGGCACCTGTTTTGCCAGCAATAATAACTGCCGGTAGCGTTCCTCCCAGCTGTTTGCGTCGGCCAGCAATTGACGGACGTGGTTTTCATCTAATGCGGTTCCCGTCCCGACCGGAAAATGCACAGTAAAATCAAACAACTCAGTCATGTAACAACTCCAGCGCCTGACGCAATGCCTGCAGGAAAGCATCAATCTCAGTTTCATTATTATAGACGCCAAGCGAGATCCGCAAGGTTCCGGCCAGTCCCAGACTGTGCAGCAATGGCATCGCACAATGATGCCCGCTGCGCACGGCGATCCCCTGTGCATCCAGTAACTGGCAGACATCATGATGATGTGCATGCGCCAACACCACAGACACCACGCCCTGACGGGCGGCCGGTTGTCCGACCAGCGATACACCGTCTATTTGTTGTAAACCCTGCAGCAGGCGTTGCAACAACTGCTGCTGATACGCTTCCGCCCCGGCCGCCAGTTGCTCGCACAGGAAATCCAGAGCGGCAGATAAACCTACTGCTTCGGCAATCGCCGGGGTTCCCGCTTCAAAGCGCAGTGGTGGCAGACTGAATTCACTCTCGGTAAAAGTGACTTTCCGAATCATTTCACCACCGAACTGCCAGGGCGGCAGTTGTGTCAATATCTCTTTGCGGCCGTACAACACGCCAATCCCGGTCGGGCCATAGACCTTATGACCGGAAAACGCATAAAAATCACAACCCAGCGCCTGTACATCCACAGGTGCGTGCGCCACCGCCTGTGCCCCGTCGATTAACGTCAGCGCCCCGGCCTGTTTGGCCAGACGAACGACGTCAGCCACCGGATTTACCGTGCCCAGTACATTAGATACATGCACTATGGCGACAATTCGGGTGCGTGTTGATAGCATGGCCTGATAAGCCTGCATATCCAGTTCACCGTTTTCCAGCAATGGAATAATGCGTAACCGGGCACCGGTCTGCCTGGCGACCTGCTGCCAGGTCACCAGATTGGCATGATGCTCCATCGCCGACAGCAGAATTTCATCACCGGCCTGCAGACTCTGCAGTCCCCAGGTTTGAGCCACCAGATTGATCGATTCCGTCGTCCCGCGGGTCCAGATGATCTCTTCACGGTGGCGGGCATGCAGAAAATCAGCCACGCGCTGACGTGCCTGTTCAAATTTTTGTGTCGCGCGGGAAGCCAGCGTATGCGCACTCCGGTGCACATTGGCGTTATCCGTACGATAAAAATCCAGCATGGCCTGCAAAACACACTCCGGCTTATGCGCCGTTGCAGCACTGTCGAGATAGACCAGCGGATAGCCATTGATCTGTTGCTGCAGGATCAGAAATTGCCCGCGCACCCGCTGCACATCAAAAGAGGTCATAGCATCAAACCACCTGTGTTCAAAGGCGGCTATGATAACGTAAAGCCGTGACACCGTGATGTAAAAAAACCACCAGATAATCCGGTGGTTTCATTAATCCGGCGCTTTTTTACATGCACAATCCGATAGCCCGGTCTTCCATTGAACATGGGAAAGCGGGAGCATTACTGCTCGCGACCGGCTGAGTCACGCCTTGTGGCAAACAGGCTTCCAGAATCGGTTTGGTTACATCCGAATAACGCCATCCGGAGAGCAAAGACGGTAAACGAGGGCGCTGTGGCGACCAAACCAACGATTTCCATTTCTCATGACCTTGCTCATAGAGCTTGTCGTAATTTTTACAGAGTGAACCGGCGAATTTTTTCACAAAATCATTCCGCTGCTTATCACGGAACTGGGCTGTTACCAGATAAGACTGCACCATCATGACCGGCATATGTTTCGGCAAAAACGGATAATTTTTCTGATCAGCAAATCCGATGCTGTAATCTTTCAGCAAGGCTTCGGTGGCATCATTTTTGATGTTGGAAGCCAGCAACTTGTAGTCTTTGCCCAGACGCTGTAACAGCGGCAATGGCTGTCCGCCAATAATAACCACGACATCCGCCTTGCGCTCTTCCGGACCCGCTTCCGGGTGCGCAAGATGCCAGAGCGCCGAACGGACATACTTCGTGCCCTCGTCCGAACCCACGACACCCTCTTCAATAAACGGCTCAACGACTACCGGCGCTTTACCAAACAGTTTGTAGTAGATATTTTTCGCCGTCAGATTGGTGCCGCTGCCATTCAGGCCGATAGCTAACCGCTTACCTTCAATATCCTGCAATTCCTGCATTGATGAGTCTTTATGTACCACAAAGTATATTTCTTCGTTATACAACGGAGCGACTACACGCAGAGAATTCAGTAATTCAGCGGCCCACTGTCTGACTGCTGGATCCGGATCATTTTTTTCAAGATTCACATATGTCTGATAGACATCAGATTGCACAATAGCAAAAGAAACACCTGTCGTTTTACTCAATGCCTTGATGTTATCCACCGCCCCTTTAGACTGCAGATTGCGCAGTTCCGGCATCGCATATTGCCGGAGATCTTCACCGATCCGGTAGTAGGTATCGCTCTGATTACCGGTAGCGATAGCATTGCTCAACTGTGCTGAAGCACCCGTGATATGGAGTGTCATCAGAAGACAGGCTCCTTTGACAATATACGAACTCACTTTCATGACATCATCCCTATGATTGTTTTCTGTTTATCAATGTATGGTTTACTGGCAAAGCTCGGCTTCCCGATCTTCTGCTGAACAGACAATCTGCGCTTTTGAAGCTGAACGGGGTTCTTCTGCAGTATGTTGAGTCGCTGCTGTTGCAGTCGCGGCAGTCGTTAAGTGCGCATCTGTTTCTGCCGGAACAGACTTCACCACGTTAGCTTCTGTTCTGACGACCTGCTCCACAGCAGGGGGGGTGGCTTTTGCCGGTACCTCAGCAACGGCAATCACCGGATGGGATGCGGCGGCGGCTGATTTTTCTGACGGAACCGGTAGTGGACTGGTGCTACTCACACCGGGGGATGAAGATGACAAAGCAGACAACAATTTTTCCTGCGTCATATCCGGAAACAACAGTTTAATGGTCACCAGAGCACAAACTGCGACCAGCAGCAGAATGATGAATCCAATGATTTTCCAATCATACTGCGATGTTTTCATCTCTATTCCTGAATTCACGTAAGCCATCGTATTACACCTCCACAAGGTATCTTGCATTTGTTTTGTTATACTGCCCGCCCGATGCTCTGATGGTGACAAGGCATGAAACTCAATCCCCGACAACTGGATGCTATGCACTATGTATCCGGCCCTTGCCTGGTACTGGCCGGTGCCGGTAGCGGAAAAACCCGTGTTATTACCGCTAAAATTGCTTACCTGATCCGCGAATGCAGCTATCAGGCACGTCACATCTTTGCCGTCACATTTACCAATAAAGCAGCGAGAGAGATGAAAGAGCGTGTTGCACAGACACTGGGGCGCCGGGAAGCCCGCGGTCTGACCGTCTCGACATTTCACTCACTCGGGCTGGATCTGATCCGTCGTGAACATCAGCATTTACAGTTGAAAGCGAACTTCTCCCTGTTTGATGACACCGATCAGATGAGCCTAATCAAGGAGCTGACTGAGGCTGACCCTGAATTGCAGGGTAACAAGGAATTGTTACAGCAATTAGTTCAGACCATCTCCCGGTATAAAAATGATCTTATTTTGCCAGCACAGGCGTTAAAGCGGGCTCATACCCCGGAAGAACAGCGCTTTGCCATTTGGTATGAGCGCTATCAGAAACAAATGAGCGCGTATAACGCATTGGATTTTGATGATCTGATCCTGTTACCGACGCTGTTGTTAAAAACCAATGCTGAAGTGCGGGAGCAATGGCAGAACCGTATCCGTTATCTGTTAGTGGATGAATATCAGGACACCAACACCAGCCAGTATGAATTAGTGAAGCTGTTAGTCGGTGAACGCGCCCGGTTTACCGTAGTGGGTGATGACGATCAGTCGATTTATTCCTGGCGCGGTGCCCAGCCACAGAATTTGGTCCGTTTGCAGCAGGATTTCCCTCGACTGAACGTGATCAAACTGGAGCAGAATTACCGCTCCAAGGGCCGCATTCTGAAATGTGCCAACATTCTGATTGCCAATAACCCGCATGTGTTTGACAAGCAGCTGTTCTCAGAGCTGGATTACGGTATGCCGGTCCGGGTGCTGATGGCCAAAAACGAAGAGCATGAGGCCGAAAAAGTGGCGGCGGAAATCATGGGGCACCGTTTCATGAACCGCACCAGCTGGAAAGATTACGCGATTCTGTATCGCGGTAATCACCAGTCCCGGCTGCTGGAAAAGGTGCTGATGCAAAACCGCATCCCCTACAAAATCAGCGGCGGGACCTCGTTCTTCTCGCGCACTGAAATCAAAGACATCATGGCGTATCTGCGCCTGCTGGTGAATCCGGATGATGACAACGCTTTTCTGCGGGTTGTTAATCTGCCACGGCGCGAAATTGGTCCGACGACGCTGGAAAAACTTGGCCACTATGCCAATCAGCGTGGCAAGAGTCTGTATGCTGCCAGCTTTGAGATCGGGCTGGAGCAACATCTGCAGGGCCGGGGGTTACAGGCCCTGCGTCACTTCTGTGACTGGCTGTGCCGCATGAGCGATAACGCGGCGCGCGGTAACAGTGAAGAGGTGGTGCGCGATCTGATCAAAGATATCCACTACGACGAATGGCTGTATGAAACGTCACCCAGCCCGAAAGCGGCCGAGATGCGGATGCAGAACGTCTCCACGCTGTATCGCTGGCTGACCGATATGCTGGCCGGGGATGTGCAGCAGGATGCCGCGCCATTAAACCTGAGTGAAGCCGTCGCCCGTTTTACGCTGCGCGATATGCTGGAGCGCAATGAAGGCGACGAAGCGCTGGATCAGGTGCAACTGATGACACTGCACGCGTCCAAAGGGCTGGAGTTTCCGTACGTCTTTATGATCGGCATGGAAGAGGGATTGCTCCCGCATCAGGCCAGTATCGATGAAGATAACATTGATGAAGAACGCCGTCTGGCTTACGTCGGCATCACCCGGGCGCAGACAGAGCTTTGCTTTGTTCTGTGCAAAGAACGCCGTCAGTTTGGTGATACCGTAAATCCGGAACCCAGCCGTTTTCTGCTGGAACTGCCGCAGGACGATCTGCAATGGGAAGCCCGCAAAGAGCCGGCCAGCGCCGAACAGCGTCAGCAAAAAGCCAAAACCGGGATTGCCAATTTACGTGCCATGCTGAAAGAAAAAGGATAAAGCCATGTCTTCTTCCCGCTGGAAAATCCAGCTAAGCCCGAAAATCCGCCTGAGCTCACTGGTGCTCGGTATCGTACCCGTGATTATTGTGCTTGGCTGGCTGGGGATCTGGATGCCGCAGTCATTGCGCTTACTGATGCTGTCGCTGTTTGATCAGCTGGGAACACTGATTTACTACCCGCTGGCAGCCCTGGCACTGGCCGCCGGCTTTTTCCTTGCCGCATTATGGCGGCGCGAATTTAACTGGCAATATTTGCTGGAAGGCACACTGTCTGTATGGATGTTACTGAATTGGCCGATATACTAAAGCGGGATCTGGCTCTTACGCCATAAACATGGCAGGATGAGAACAAACCACAGCAAACAGACAGTGGTCAGAGAGAAGAATCAACAAGCTGATATGGTGGATAACACAATGCAAAGTAATGAAATGAATAACATTCTGGAATTCGTACGTGTCGCGCGTCTGAAAAACAAACTGACCCGCGAAATCGAAGACAACGCCCGTAAAATCCGTGACAACCAGAAACGTGTTGCACTGCTGGCTAACCTGACCGAATACCTGAAACCAGGTATGAGCTATGAAGATATTCTGGAAATCATCCACAACATGAAAGGCGATTACGAAGATCGCGTGGATGACCTGACTATCGTCGGTGCAGAATTGTCTAAACAACGCAGTGAAGCCAGCAAACAACTGCGTAACTTCCCGCGCACCTTCCGCAAAGAAGGCAACGCAGAGTAATCGGCCAATAACAGACGGCTTTTCAGCCGTCTGTTATTCCTTATCAATTCCCCGCAATTTTCATCCGTTCAAGCAGCACGGAACCACTCTGCAGACTGCAGCGCGGATCAATATCATTACCGACCGCCACGATCTGACGGAACATCTCTTTCAGATTACCCGCAATGGTGATCTCTTCCACCGGATACACGATCTGACCATTTTCGACCCAGAAACCGGTCGCGCCACGGGAATAATCACCGGTAACAATATTGACACCCTGCCCCATCAGTTCGCTGACGACGAGACCAGTCCCCATCTGTTGCAGCAGTGCATCCAGCGTCTGCCCCTGACCTTCAACAAACCAGTTATGAATACCACCGGCATGACCGGTAGATTGCATCCCTAATTTCCGGGCGGAATACGCTGTCAGCAGATAGGTTTGCAGAACACCGTTCCGGATAATGGCGCGATCCTGCGTACGCACACCCTCCCCGTCAAACGGTGAACTGGCCAGTCCTTTTGGCAGATGTGCAAATTCATTGATGTGCAACCAGTCCGGAAACAGTTGCTCACCGAGACTATCCAGCAGGAAAGTGGACTTACGGTACAGATTGCCACCGCTGATCGCAGACACCAGATGACCAAACAGACTGTTCGCCGCTTCCGGCAGGAACAGGACCGGCACTTCGGTCGTCGCGATTTTGCGGCCGCCAAGGTGTGAAACCGTACGGCTGACCGCATCTTCAGCAATCCGCTCCGGCGTCCAGAGATCACTCAGTTCACGCGCAGTACTGTAGCTGTAGTCCCGCTGCATATCGCCATTCTGCTCACCGATCAGTACACAACTCAGTGAATGACGGCTGGCCGCATAACCTTTGACAAAACCATGGGTGTTGCCATAAACCTTGATGCCATGATGACTGGAAAAACTGCCACTGTCTGAC
>RRZU011051918.1_pt1 | contig 18008 bp, 12 predicted proteins | sample 2165561 | NCBI WGS metagenome assembly RRZU01 (sample SAMN10456909, study PRJNA506462) | wastewater metagenome | isolation source: wastewater sludge | place: USA: Moscow, Idaho | reverse complement strand
TGCAGACATTACTAGCATTTATTTTTGTTTTTGGAATAATTGTCTTGGTTCACGAATTTGGGCATTTCTATTTTGCTAAAAGAGCTGGGATTCTCGTTCGAGAATTTTCGATTGGAATGGGTCCCAAACTTTTTCAAACACATAAAAATGAAACGTCATATACTCTTCGTGTTTTACCTTTAGGTGGGTATGTGTTAATGGCTGGCTACGAAGATGGTGAAGATCTTCGCTTAGGTATGCCCGTTACTCTTCATTTAGATAGCCAAGATAAGGTTAAAGAAATTGATTTAAGCAATGATTCAGTTGAAACCACTGGTATCCCAATCGATGTATTGGACTATGATTTTGAAACTGAACTGTTTATCAAGGGAAGTATTGGAGGGAACCATGACAACATTGAACGATTTGATGTGAATGAAAGTGCCCTTTTAATTAATGAAGATGGAACAAAACTTCAAATCGCACCTGCTCACCGTCAAGTTCAAAATGCCTCTCTAATCAACCGAATCCTTACTAATTTTGGTGGCCCTTTAAATAACTTTATTCTTTCTATTATTGCATTTATGGCCCTTGCTTTTATTCAAGGAGGGGTAGTTTCAGAGGAGCCAATTATCGGAGAGCCAATGGCTGACTCGCCTATTATTGAGACGCAAATTGAACAAGGCGATCGTGTCTTATCCGTTGACGATAAAGAAATCTCCACATGGATGGAGATGGTTGCAATCGTTCAACAACATCCTGATGAAGAGCTGCTCTTTGAAGTCGAAAAACCATCCGGTGAAATACTTGAAGAAAGAGTCACACCTAAATTAGTTACTACGGACGATGGCACTGAAGTAGGTCAAATTGGTGTCATGGTTCATATGGAAGATGGTTTTTTAGATAAAGTTACATTTGGCTTTACGGAAACTTGGCAAACATTAACTGCAGTATTTAGTAGTGTTATCCAATTAATTACTGGTCAATTATCAGTAGATGCCTTAGGTGGTCCAGTAGCCATATACGAGATAACTGGTGAGGTTACACGGACAGGCGGTATGCTTGGAATTATTAGCTTTATTGGCTTTTTAAGTGCAAATTTAGGATTAATGAATTTACTACCTATTCCAGCTTTAGATGGCGGTAAGTTAGTCTTGAATGTCATAGAGGCTGTTCGAGGTAAACCTATTAAAGAAGAACATGAAGCAGTAGTGAATTTAATCGGAGTTGTGTTATTATTACTACTCATGCTTTTTGTGACATGGAATGATATACAAAGATTCTTTTTTAATTAGAAAAATAATAGTACAAAAGGAGTTTTGATACAGAATGAAACAATCTCAAATTTTTATCCCAACTTTAAGGGATAATCCTAGTGATGCTGAAGCGATTAGTCATCAATTGATGTTACGCGCGGGCTATATTCGCCAAATTTCTTCTGGGGTATATTCTTATTTACCACTTGCTTGGCGAGTCATCCAAAAAATTGAAAACATCATCCGAGAAGAATTAAATGCAATAGGTGGTACTGAAATGATGTTACCAACATTAGTACCCGCAGATTTATGGGAAGAGTCAGGAAGATACGGTACATACGGACCTGAATTAATGAAGTTAAAAGATCGTCATAACCGTGACTTTATTCTTGGACCAACACATGAAGAAACATTTACAAAATTAATACGGGACGATATCGCCTCTTATAAAAAATTACCGCTTCATTTGTATCAGATTCAAACAAAATATCGAGATGAAAAAAGACCACGTTTCGGATTACTTAGAGGTAGAGAGTTTTTAATGAAAGATTCTTACACATTCCATTCTTCTTATGAAAGCTTAGATGAAGCTTATGATGAAATATGGCAAGCCTACGAAAATATATTTACACGTGTAGGTTTAGATTACCGTTCAATTATTGCAGATGCTGGGGCAATGGGTGGAGAAGAGTCTATTGAGTTTATTGCACCTTCTATAATTGGGGAAGACACGATAGCGTACTCAGAAGAAGGAGACTATGCCGCAAATATTGAAATGGCTACCTCTAAATTTAGTGAACGCAAAAATACAGATGTACAAATTCAAAAGGAAGTTGTAGAAACACCTAATGCTACGACAATTGATTCTCTGGCTTCTTTCTTGAATGTTCCACATTCAAAAATTATTAAAAGTGTTCTATTAGTAGCAGATGGTGAAAAGCCAGTGCTAGCACTGGTACGTGGCGACCACGAAGTAAATGAAATTAAAGTACGAATGGCTGTAGGTGCCGAAACAATTGAACCAGCGACAGATGAAGAAATTATACGATTGTTTGGAGATATTCCAGCAGGATATGTAGGGCCTGTTGATTTACCAGAAGATGTTGAAATCATTGCAGATTTATACGTCGAAAATATGGTAAATAGTGTAACTGGAGCGAATGCTTTTGAAAAGCACTATATTAATGTCAATGCAGGAAGAGACTTCGAACCTGCACAATACGTGGATATTCGTATGGTTCAAGAAGGAGATCTTTCACCAGATGGAAATGGACAGTTAAAATTCTCCACAGGAATTGAAATTGGCCATATCTTCAAACTAGGTACACGATTTAGTGAAACAATGGATGCAACTGTACTTGATCAAAATGGACGACCAGTACCTGTTATTATGGGAAGTTACGGAATTGGAATTAGTCGTTTGCTTACAGCAATTACAGAACAAACAGCAGATGAAAAAGGGTTGAATTGGCCAGCAGCTATTTCTCCATTTGATGTTCACATTGTTCCAATAAATTATAATAATGAAGAACAACAAGCGTTAACTGATGAACTAATTGATCTTTTTAAAAAGGAAGGCCATGAAGTTTTAGTTGATGATCGAAATGAAAGACCAGGTGTCAAATTTACTGATGCGGAATTAATTGGTATTCCAATTCGTGTGACAGTTGGTAAGAAGGCAGCAGATGGTATCGTAGAATTAACCATTCGTCAAACGAATGAAATGGTTGAAACGAAAAAAGATGATATTATCGAAACGATTTCTATTCTAACGTCAAGCCAAGCAGAAGACTAATTTATCTATAAAAGGAGAAGGAGGCAGAATAACTGACTCCTTTTCTTTACTTAATTGATGAAAATACGTAAAGCAAGGAAGGGTAATAATGGACAAAGATTCTCGAGCGATGTTCCAAACATTACTTGAACAAATTCAGTTTAAACCAACGGATAAGGAATTAGAATCTCTTCAAGATGGAGAAATTAAATCCGTAAAAGTACAACGTTCTTTAAAACGTTGGGATTTTCATCTTATATTTGAACGAATTTTGCCATTTAATTTGTACAAAAAGTTTGAAGCGGCACTAAAAATTACTTTTTCAAAAATTGCCGATGTGGATTTAACCATCGAAACTAGAAACATGGATTTTAGTCAAGATTTATTAACGGATTATTGGCTACATGTTTGTCAAAAAAGTGGTGTAGATTCGCCGATATGTAACCAGTTATTTAGTGAGAGTTCTCCACAACTGAAAGAAAATAAATTATATTTTTATATTGAACATGAAATAACACTTTCTAAGTTCTCAGAGGACTTTTTTCCACCTATTATTGAACAATATAATAAAGTGGGTTTTTCAGATAAATTAAGAATAATTCCAGTAGTAGATGAGAAAGCGGCTGAACAAGTCACTAAAGCCATTCAAGAGAAAAATAACGAAGAGAATGCATTACTTACTAAACAGTTAACAGAACGTCATCAACAAAATGAAAGAAATAATGGAAATGGCGGTAACTTTGATGGTCCGATTAAAATGGGGCGTAGCATTTCACAAAATGCACCGATTCTACGTATGGAAGAAATACTAGATGAAGAGCGCAGTGTGGTTATTGAAGGTTACGTTTTTGATGTTGAAATTCGCAAATTGCGGTCGGAACGTGAATTATTAATCTTAAAAATGACGGACTATTCTTCTTCTTTAACAGTCAAAAAATTCTCAAATAATGAAGTCGATGAAGCCATGTTCGCTCAAATTAAAGAAGGCATGTGGCTTAAAGCTCAAGGAACCATTCAAGAAGATAATTTTACGCACGAACTAACGATGATGGCTCAAAGTATGCAAGAAGTATTTTATGAAGGTCGGAAAGATAAAGCACCAGAAGGCGAACGACGTGTAGAACTTCATGCACATACTAACATGAGTCAAATGGATGCGACTCTCAGTGCTAAGGATTTAGTTTATAAAGCAGCTGAATGGGGGCATGAAGCGGTTGCGATAACGGATCATGGGGGTGTCTATTCCTATCCAGAAGCATATCAAGCAAGTAAGGATAAAGGTATTCAAGTCATTTACGGTCTTGAAGCAGATATCGTGAATGACGGTGTGCTGAATGCTTGGAACTTAAAAGATATAGATTTAAATGAAGCGACGTATGTCGTCTTTGACGTTGAGACAACTGGACTATCAGCTGTTTATGATTCGATTATTGAATTAGCGGGCGTAAAAATGTATAAAGGCAATGTCATCGAAGAATTTCAGGAGTTCATTGATCCTGGTGAAAACTTATCTGCTTTTACAACTCAATTAACCGGGATTACAAACGAGATGGTCAGAGGTTCAAAACCAGAAAAACAAGTGCTGGAAGAGTTTAAAGCATTCACAGAAGATACGATACTCGTTGCTCATAATGCAAAGTTTGATATGGGTTTTATTAATAAAGGTTATACAAAACATGGCTTACCTGTTGCAAAAGAGCCTGTAATTGATACATTAGAGCTTGCACGGTTTTTATACCCACAATTTAAAACGTTTGGATTAAGTGCCTTAGCTAAAAGATTTGAAGTTACTTTAGAACAACATCACCGAGCTATTTATGATGCAGAAACTACGGGAAGATTATTAGCTATATTTTTAGAAGAGCTAGAAGAAACCCATGAGATAACGAACTTGTTGAATGTAAATGATAATGTGGGAGATGGTAATGGATACAAACAAGCTCGTCCAACCCATGCAACGCTTTTAGTTACTTCAGATATTGGTTTGAAAAATTTATTTAAATTGGTTTCTAAAGGACTGACTGAATATTTCTACCGTACACCGCGAATACCCCATCGTGTCTTACAGGAGCACAAAGAAGGTATAATGGTAGGAAGTGGCTGTGCGGATGGTGAAGTCTTTACAACTATGCTTCAAACAGGCTATGAAGAAGCAAAAGAACTTGCTAGAAAGTATGACTTTTTGGAAATTATGCCTAAAGAGGCGTATTTACATTTGAAAGAACGAGAATTAATTAAACATGATGCTGATTTAGAAGAAGTATTAAGAAATATCGTTAAACTTGGTGAAGAATTGGATATACCAGTGGTTGCTACTGGAAATGTTCATTATTTAGAACCAGAAGATGCCATTTCAAGAAAAATAATTTTACAATCGCTGAATAAAAACAATACAGAAGATACACTTCATCCAAAAGTTCACTTTAGAACTACTGATGAAATGTTAGAAGCATTTGCTTTTTTAGGTGAAGATAAAGCCAAAGAAGTAGTTGTTACGAATACACAGTGGGTAAAGAATCAAATTGATCCAAATATTGCACCTATTCGTTCGGAGTTATATACCCCAAAAATGGAAGGGGCAGAAGAAGAAATACGCGAAATGACTTATGGAAAAGCACGAGAGCTTTATGGAGAAAGTCTACCTGAGGTTGTTGAAGCACGCATTGAACGGGAATTAGATAGTATTATTGGAAATGGGTTTGCCGTTATTTATTTAATTTCTCATAAATTAGTAGATAAAAGTAACGAAGAGGGTTATTTAGTTGGCTCTCGAGGATCTGTAGGATCGAGTTTAGTGGCAACACTGACTGGAATTACTGAGGTAAATCCTTTGATGCCACATTATAGATGCAGTTCTTGTCAATATAATGAATTTTTCGATGATGGTTCTGTAGGATCGGGCTTTGACTTACCACCAAAAGCTTGTCCAAATTGCGGTGAGAATTTAGTAGCGGATGGCCATGACATCCCATTTGAGACCTTCTTAGGATTTAAAGGAGATAAGGTTCCGGATATTGATTTGAACTTCTCAGGAGAGTACCAAGCAAAGGCTCACGACTATACGAAAGAACTATTTGGTACAGAATATGTTTACCGCGCAGGAACAATTGGAACAATTGCGGAACGTACAGCTTATGGTTACGTCAAAGGCTTTGAAGGTGATATGCAGTATAACTATCGTGGAGCGGAAGTTGATCGATTAGTAAAAGGGATTACAGGAGTTCGCCGAACAACTGGACAACACCCTGGTGGTATCATTGTTATTCCCGATGATATGGATGTCTTTGATTTCACACCCATCCAATTCCCAGCTAATGATCAAGAATCCGAGTGGTACACAACACACTTTGACTTCCATTCCATTGAAGATAACGTACTGAAATTGGATATTCTAGGACATGATGATCCGACGATGATTCGTATGTTACAGGATTTATCTGGGATCAATCCTGAAGAAATTCCTTTAAATGACCCAGATGTTATGTCCCTATTTAAAGGAACTGAAGTATTGGGTGTAACTCAAGAGCAAATTTATTCAAAAACAGGAACGTTAGGTGTTCCTGAGTTTGGAACCCCATTTGTTCGCGAAATGTTAGAGCAAACAAAACCAGAAACTTTTTCGGAACTGCTTCAAATTTCGGGCTTATCTCACGGAACAGATGTCTGGTTAGGAAATGCTCAAGAATTAATTAGAGAACACGATATTCCATTATCCGAAGTTATTGGAACTCGTGATGATATTATGGTTTATTTACAATATAGAGGAGTAGAAGATAGCCTAGCGTTCAATATTATGGAGCACGTTCGTAAAGGGCGTGGTATTCCAGAAGAATGGCAAGAAGAAATGCGTGCTAATAATGTTCCGGAATGGTATATTCAGTCATGTCTAAAGATTAAGTATATGTTCCCGAAAGCTCATGCAGCCGCGTATATAATTATGGCCTTACGTATTGCATATTTTAAAGTCCACTATCCGTTGTACTATTATGCTACTTTCTTTTCCGTTCGTGCAAAAGACTTTGATTTAACAGCCATGACCGGTGGGAAAGAAAGATTAAAAGCTAAGATTGAAGAAATATACAATAAAGGAATGGATGCTACGCCAAAAGAAAATACACTAGTTGTGGCGTTAGAAGTGGCAAATGAAATGCTAGAACGCGGATTTGATATTAAGATGGTTGATTTAAACAAATCAGATGCTATAAACTTTATTATTGAAGAAGATTCTCTTATTGCACCATTCCGAGCAGTTCCTTCTTTAGGGGCAAACGTGGCTCAGCAAATTGTCGCAGCTCGTGAAGAGTCTGATTTTTTATCGAAAGAGGATTTAGCTAAACGCGGGAAAGTAAGTAAGACAGTTATGGAATATTTAGAAACACACAATGTAGTGAATCATTTGCCTGACGAAAATCAATTGTCGTTATTTGATTTTTAATACGGGAGAAATTTTGTTGGAAATACTCTTGTGTTAAAAGCTTTAGAATTTTTTAAATAGAGTAAGTATCGACTAGGTACGAGAATAGGCAACATTCATTGCAATTTATTTTAATTCGTGTTAGTATTTAAAAGTAGTATTATTAAAGTTGATGAGGGAGTGAGCCAATTTTTTTGGCTCACTCTTTTTGCCGGAAAACTTAAATGAATTCAAAGAGGTGAGAAAATGAACAACATAGTTGAAATCGTAGCAGAGATTGCCAATCCAATTGCCGATGAAAAAGGATATCGCGTTGTTGATATTGAATATATCAAAGAAGGAAAAAACTGGTTTTTACGAATCTATATCGATAAGCCAGGTGGTGTAGATTTAAACGACTGTGCCGTATTTAATGAACTTATTAGCCAAAAATTGGATTCTATTGAACCCGATCCGATTCCATATGCTTATTATTTAGAGGTCTCTTCTCCAGGAGCAGAGCGCCCTTTAAAAACAGAAGATGATTTAGTTTCAGCAGTTGATCGATATATTCATGTTTCCCTTTTTGATCCTGTTAATAAACAAAATGTATTTGAGGGTTATTTAAAAGAATTAACAGATGACAAAATCGTAATGGAAGTTAAAGAAAAAACGAAAACTAAAGAAGTTGAAATTGAACGTAAGAACGTTTCGAAAGCACGTTTAGCGATTGAATTTTAATAATAGGAGCGAAAAATAATGAGTGATGCATTAATTGCTGCTTTTGAATTATTGCAGTCTGAAAAAGGTATTTCACCTGAAGTAATTCAGGAGGCGCTTGAATCCGCATTGGTTTCTGCATATAAGAAAGAATATGGAACCTCTCAAAACGTTGAAATTAAATTTGATACAAAAACAGGTAGAATTATAGTTTATCAAATTAAAGATGTAGTAGAAGAAGTAGAAAACGAATATACTGAAATTGCTTTATCTGAAGCAAAAGAAATTAATTTTGCCTATGAAGTTGGAGATAAAATTCGTTTTGAAGTAACACCTAAAAATTTCGGTCGCCTAGCTGCTTCAACTGCTAAACAAGTTATTACCCAAAGACTACGTGAAGCAGAACGTTCTGTGATTTATAAAGAATATATCCAATATGAAGATGACTTAATGACAGGAATAGTTGAACGCCAAGATGATAATTTTGTATTTATCAATTTAGGCAAAGTAGAAGCTGCGATGTCTACACGTAATCAAATTGAAGGCGAAGTCTACAAGGCACATGACCGTATTAAGGTTTATGTAAGTAACGTAGAAGATGCTACGAAAGGCCCGCAAGTCTTTGTGAGTCGAACACACCCTAACTTAATTAAACGATTATTTGAGCAAGAAGTCCCAGAAATTTATGATGGAGTAGTTGAGATTAAATCAATTGCTCGAGAAGCAGGAGATCGTTCAAAGTTAGCAGTTTACTCGCATGATGAAAATATCGATGCTGTCGGAACGTGTGTAGGGCCTAAAGGTACACGTGTTCAATCCATTGTAAATGAATTAAATGGAGAGAACATGGATATCGTTGAATGGGATGAAGATCCTGTGGAGTTTATAAAGAATGCACTAAACCCTGCAGATGTAGTCGAGGTCTATCTAGATGAAGAAAATCACGAGTGTATAGCTGTTGTTCCAGATATGCAATTGTCATTAGCTATCGGGCGCCGCGGACAAAATGTTCGTTTAGCTGCACGTCTTACAGGCTATAAAATTGATATTAAATCTGAAAATGATTTTAATCCAGAAGAACATGCAGCTCTTATCGCTAAAAGTGATATGAGAGAAGAAGGCTTACCACTTGTTGATGAAGAAGTTTCAAATCAGCCGATTTCAGATGATTCAGAAGAATTCTTCGATTCTTTAGAAGAAAAAACTCAAGAAGTTGATCCAGAATCTTCAGATGCTTTAGAAGATGATATGGATGGATTCTTCGAATATTTTGATGACCAAGATGATGAAGATACACCGTTAGAAACGGAAGCTCTAGAAACGGATGAAGACTCCGATCGAGATGCACTAGATATGCTAGATCAACTAGAAGAAAACTCGACGCATGCTATTGAAGCAGAATTGGATCTAGAAGCTGCAGAACTTGAAGAAATTGATAAAGAATTAAAAGAAAATGAAGAACTATAAAATATTATAATGGGTGCGAGGTGAGTGGACATGTCTAAGAGAAAAATCCCTTTACGCAAGTGTGTAGTTACTGGTGAAATGAAACCAAAAAAAGAAATGCTTCGTATTGTGAAATCTAAAGAAGATGAAGTTTCTTGGGACGACTCGGGTAAGAAAAATGGACGAGGCGCATATGTTTCACTAGATAGTCATGTTGTTGAAGAAGCGAAGGAAAAAGATATTTTAAGTACAGTACTTAAAACAAAAGTTTCAGATTCATTTTACGATGACTTGCTTGAACATGTTAACTATCGTATAGCCAGAATGGAAATAATGAAACAAAATGAACAATAAAAGGAAAGCATTAAACCTATTAGGGCTCGCTTTAAGAGCTAGGCAGCTAGAGAGTGGAACACCAACTGTTCTAGCAAGTGTTCGAAATAATAGTGCGAAGTTAGTAATTATCGCTGAAGATGCAAGTCCAAATACGAAAAAGCAATTTTTAGATAAATGTGATTATTATAAAGTACCTTCTTATATACTTTTTACCAAGGAAGAGCTCTCACAAGCCCTTGGAAAAGAAAGGACGGTATGTGCATTCACAGATAACGGATTTGCACAATCCTTTAAAAAATTGCTTTAAGAGAAGAGAAAGGTGATTGTATGAGCAAAAAACGTGTCTATGAATTTGCTAAAGAATTAAACGTTGAAAGTAAAACAATCCTGAATAAAGCAGAAACTTTAGGAATTGAATTAGGAAATCATATGTCGTCGATGTCAGATGATGAGATGAACCGAATTAGACAAAGCTTACAAGATTCTAAAACGAATAAAGCATCGAATGAAAAGAAGGTAAATACAACGAAAAAAGAACAGAACACATCCAAAAAGCAACAACCAAACAAAAAGCAAGGCAATAAGAAGCAAGGCAATAAGAAGCAAGGCAATACAAACCAACAAAAAGGCCAAAAAAACCAAGCTTCTAATAAGCCTAAAGTAGCTAAACGTACAACAAACGAACAAGAACGTGCGGAACAAATTCAAAGTAAAAAAGGAAATAGATACCAATCGAGACGTCACCGTGGAACTCGTGGTGGTCCCGCAGGTGGAAAAAAACGTCGTGGACGTAATAGAAATCAAAATCAACAACAACAAAGAGCTGTTATCAAAGAGTTACCTGAAAGTGTAGAATACACAGAAGGAATGACATTAGCTGAACTTTCAATTAAATTGCATCGTGAACCAGCTGAATTAGTTAAAAAACTATTTATGGATGGTGTAATGGTCACACAAAATGATTCATTAAGTAAAGATGTGATTGAAGTGTTGCTGCTTGATTATGGTGTAGAGCCAATTGAAAAAGAAGTCGTCGACATTTCGGACTTGGATATTTACTTTGACCAAGAAGTTGACGAAGACAACTTAGTAACTCGTCCGCCGACAGTTACGATTATGGGGCACGTTGACCACGGTAAAACAACTTTATTAGATACTTTACGTGATGCAAGTGTAACTCAAGGAGAAGCCGGTGGTATCACTCAACATATTGGTGCTTATCAATTAGATGTTGACGGAGATATTATTACTTTCCTAGATACACCAGGACATGCGGCTTTTACAACAATGCGTGCACGTGGTGCGGATGTAACAGATATCGCAATCATCGTAGTGGCGGCGGATGATGGCGTTATGCCACAAACAGTTGAAGCTATTAACCATGCGAAAGCAGCTGGAGTGCCAATCATTGTTGCGGTTAACAAGGTTGATAAACCAACGGCTGATCCAGACCGTGTAAAACAAGAACTATTAGAATACGAACTTGTTCCTGAAGAGTGGGGCGGAGAGACAATTTTTGTTGAGATTTCTGCACTTTTCAATCAAAACATTGATGAATTATTAGAAATGATTCTTTTACTGGCTGAAGTTGAAGAATTCACTGCTGATCCAACAGGTTTAGCTGTTGGTAGTGTACTAGAAGCTCGTTTAGATAAATCTAAAGGGCCAATTGCGACACTATTAGTACAAAATGGTACTCTAAATAAAGGTGATGCCATTGTTGTAGGAACGACTTATGGTCGAATTCGTACAATGGTAGATGATAAAGGTATGAGTATGGAGAAAGCAGGCCCTACAACTCCTGTTGAGATTACCGGATTGAATAGTACACCAAATGCTGGTGACCAGTTTGTAGTCTTTGAAGATGAAAAAACAGCAAGACAAGTTGCTGAAACTCGTGCCAATGAAGCAGTAGCAGAACAACGTCAATCAGTAAACAAAGTAACATTAGATAACTTATTTGAAAGTCTTGAAGAAGGCGAATTAAAAGAAGTAAATGTTATTGTTAAAGGTGACGTACAAGGTTCTGTTGAAGCTTTAGTTGGAAGTCTACAGAAAATTGAAGTTGACGGTGTGAAAGTTAAAGTTGTTCATACAGGAGTAGGAGCAATTAATGAAACGGATGTTACTTTAGCCAATGCAAGTCAAGGTATCTTGATTGGATTCAACGTACGTCCAACACCTCAAGCTACAGAAGTAGCGAAAACAGAAGAAGTAGATATTCGAACTTATCGTGTAATTTACGATGCGATTGAAGAAATTGAAGCTGCAATGAAAGGTATGCTGGATCCTGAGTACGAAGAACAAGTTACAGGTCAAGCAATCATTCGTGAAACTTTTAATGTTTCTAAAATTGGAACAATTGCAGGAGCAATTGTTACGGATGGTGTCATCAAACGAAGCAGTCAAGTTCGCTTAATCCGTAACGGTATCGTTATCCATGAAGGTGAATTTGGTAGTTTACGTCGTTTTGATGATGATGTACGAGAAGTAGCGAATGGTTTCGAATGTGGATTTACGATTGAAAAGTACAATGACCTCAAAGAAGACGACGTCGTTGAAGCTTTTGAAATGGTCGAAATCGAAAGATAATACAACTCATAAAGTGTAGGTGAAAAACATGGCAAATTTTCGTGTAGGTCGAGTAAAACAAGCGATTCTTAGAGAAGTAAATGATATTTTGCGAACAGAAGTACGAGATCCTCGTGTGGAAGGCATTACGATTACAGATGTTGAATTAACAGGGGATTTACAACAAGCTAAAATATTTTACAGCACGTTAAATAACGATGAAGAAGCTAAGTCTGAAACGCAAATTGGTTTAGAACGAGCGACTGGTTTGGTTCGAAAAGAACTAGGTAGTAGACTAACGACATACCACACACCAGAAATTGAGTTTAGACGAGATGAATCTGTGGAATATGGGAATCGAATTGATGAGTTACTGAATCAAATTCAAGCAGAAGACGAATAAAATATACTCTAGTTAAGCGCGCTAACAAGGATAAAAACTTGGTAGTGCGTTTTTTATTTAGAAAATATACGAATGGAGCATATATAATACGCATTATATAAAATTAAATAAATAAAAATCGTTTAAATATTTACGGTTAAAAGCTTACATAGCAATCTTTATAATAAAAAGGGTAAAGTTTAATTGGGATAAAATAATAAAACACTTGAATTTAAATAATACGTATTAAAGGAGAGCTACCGAATGACTAAATTTGTTTATAATTTTAATGAAGGCAACTCCAGTATGAGAAATTTATTAGGTGGAAAAGGTGCCAACCTTACTGAAATGACATCATTAGGTTTACCAGTCCCTGGTGGATTTACTATCACAACTGAAGCTTGTATTGACTATTTACAATCAGGTGGAGAATTAAAAGAATCTTTAGAGGCTGAAATTATGGCGCATTTAAAAGATCTTGAGGAGGCTACAGGTAAATCATTTACCTCATCAGAAAATATTTTACTAGTTTCTGTTCGTAGTGGCGCACGTTCATCTATGCCAGGAATGATGGATACCATTTTAAACTTAGGGTTAAATGATGAAAAAGCTGAAGCTTATGCAGAAGCTACAAATAATCCAGAATTTGCCTATGACTCATATCGTCGACTTCTTCAAATGTTTGGAAATGTCGTTTATGGCATTGACGGTAGCCATTTCGAACGTTACTTAGAAAGCTATAAAAGAGAGCATAATATCCAAACCGATCAAGATTTAAAAGTAGAAGATTTAAAAGAAATTATTAACTACTATAAACAAATTTTTGTAAGCGTATTAGGATATGAATTTCCACAAGATCCTATCGAACAATTAATTGCAGCAATTAAAGCCGTTTTTGATTCATGGAATAACGAACGAGCCATTGTGTACCGATCACTGAATGATATTCCAGGTGAGTGGGGTACAGCTGTTAACGTTCAAGAAATGGTTTTTGGGAATACTTGAAACGATAGTGGGACAGGAGTACTGTTTACAAGAAACCCAGCGAATGGTGAAAATTTAGTTTACGGTGAATATTTATTAAATGCGCAAGGGGAAGATGTAGTAGCAGGTGTTCGAACCCCCCTTCCGATTTCAACTTTAGCCGAACAAAAGCCAGAATTATATAACCAAATTCTTGAAATTAATGAACTTTTAGAAAACCATTATAAAGACATGCAAGATATTGAATTTACGATTGAACACGACAAGTTATTCATTCTTCAAACACGTAATGGTAAACGAACAGCTCAAGCAGCTTTTAAAATTGCAATTGATATGACAAATGAAGGAATTACAACGAAAGAAGAAGCGATTATGAAAATTGAGCCAGCTTCAATCGACCAACTCCTTCACCCAAGCTTTGAAGGAAAATCATTAGCAAAGGCTAAAGTCATTAGTGATGCCGGTTTACCAGCTAGTCCTGGAGCAGCAACTGGACACATTTACTTTGATGCACAAAAAGCAGCTGAACAGTCAAAAGCTGGAGAAGCAGTCATTCTTGTTCGTCACGAAACGTCTCCTGAAGATATCGTTGGAATGAACGTGAGTGAAGCAATCGTAACGAGTCGTGGTGGAATGACTTCACATGCGGCAGTAGTAGCTCGTGGAATGGGTAAATGCTGTGTCGTTGGTGTAGAAGAACTTGAAATTGATGAACAAAATAAGGTAGTTAAATATCCGAATGGTGAGTTACAAGAAGGCGATTTAATCTCTGTAGATGGTACAACGGGAACGATTTACCTAGGGGATATTGATAGAATCGCCACTGCTACGGATGAAACATTCAGTACAATTATGGAATGGGCCCGAGAAGTTTCTCGTATGAAAGTGCGGATGAATGCTGAAACACTTGCAGATATCGAAACAGGATTGAACTTTAATGCGGCCGGTATTGGTTTAGCGCGTACAGAGCATATGTTCTTTAGTGAAGAAAGATTAGTTGAGATGAGACGCTTTATTCTTTCTAATCGACAAGCAGAAAGAGAACATGCTTTGGAAAAAATTATGGGGTATCAAATTGACGACTTTACTCAAATGTTTGAATTAACTCAAGAATTACCGATTACGATTCGTTTATTAGACCCACCACTTCATGAATTCCTGCCACATTCTGAAAATGAAATTGCATTAGTGGCAGAACAACAAGATTTAACCGTTTCACAAATGAAACAACGAATTTCTGAATTAAATGAAACAAATCCAATGTTAGGTCACCGCGGTTGTCGTCTAGCGATAACTTACCCAGAATTGTACTTAATGCAGGCTGAAGCAATTATGCGAAGTGCAGCCAAGCTTCATAAAAAGGGTGTTAAAGTACGTCCAGAAATTATGATTCCCTTAGTTGGAATGCATGCTGAACTTGAAGTTCTAACAGATAAAATTAAAACACATATCAGTGAATTGTTAGAAGAATTAGACGTAGAGATTGATTATGAAGTAGGTACAATGGTCGAACTACCAAGAGCTTGTTTAATTGCGGATGAACTAGCTGCATCCACTGATTTCTTCAGTTTCGGGACCAATGATTTAACACAGATGACTTACGGATTCTCTCGTGATGATGCAGGTAAATTTATTAATGATTATATTTCAAATGATGTTTTAGAATCTGACCCCTTCCAAACACTTGATGTTGATGGCGTAGGACGTTTAGTTGAAACAGGCATTAAATTAGGACGTAGCACAAAACCAGAAATTAAAATTGGTGTGTGTGGTGAATTAGGTGGCGATCCAAAATCGATTGAGTTTTTCCATAAAGTAGGATTAGACTATGTTTCTTGTTCTCCATTTAGAATTCCAATTGCACAAATTGCTGCTGCACAAAGTACGATAAAGTATGATATAATGACAGCAGTTAATTAATCACATGGAATTGAACAAAAGTGAGAATAAAGAGGTCTTAGTTATGGAATTGTCAGAACGCCAGAACCGAATAATTGAAATAGTCAAAGCGAATGAACCCATCAGTGGGGATAATATCGCTGAGAATTTAGGTCTATCTAAATCGACACTGCGTAGTGATTTAGCGGTGCTTACAATGATTGGTATTCTAGATGCAAGACCGAAGGTAGGCTATATCTATTCCGGCTTAGATTTCGAACCCTTTGTTCAAGAAGAATTATCCACTTTAGTTGTAGAAGAAATTATGGCTCCACCCGTGAGTATAAAACAAGATACAACAATATCAAATGCGATTACAACATTATTTATGTACGATGTAGGGACATTGTTTATTCTGGATGAGAACACAAATGAATTAGTTGGTATCGTATCACGAAAGGATTTACTTCGCAGTTTTGTTATGGGGAGCAATCAAGAAGCACCTATTGCAATCTTAATGACACGAATGCCAAATATTTATGTGACTTATCCAGAAATGCCTGTCCTTTCAGCGGCTAAAATAATTTCTAGACGTGAGATAGATACTTTACCGGTAGTAAAAGAAAAAGGATCTAAAGAAGTTATCGGGAAAGTTTCAAAAACCAGTCTAGTTAATCTGCTGATTGAAGTGGGAGACAAGGAGAAAAAATTATGAACCAACCTCTAGATAAACATCATTCAAATAAAGCGGTTAAACTCTTTGTAATATCAGATTCAGTAGGTGAGATGTCTGAGCGGTTGATTTATGCAGTGATGTCTCAGTTTCCTCATCTGAAAACAAAAGAAATTAACAAGTTTCCTTTTTTAGATAATACAGAAGATTTAACGGAAGTATTAAAAGATGCTAAAACAGAAGATGCTATTGTGATTACGACATTAATTGATGATTACCTCAATAAAATTGCAACTACTTTTGCCATGGATAATAATATCTTACATATTGATTTAATTTCTCAATTATTGGAAACCGTTAAGGATAAAACAAGTGAGGAACCGATTTATAATAGTAGTGCTCTTCATGCCTTAGATGAAGAATATTTTGATCGTATGTCAGCTATAGAATTTGCAGTAAAATACGATGATGGAAAAAGTCCTAAAGGCTTTTTGAAGTCAGATCTTGTTTTATTAGGGATCTCACGAACTTCTAAAACGCCTTTAAGTATGTATTTGGCGAATCGTTCTTATAAGGTTTCGAATTTACCGTTAATACCAGAGGTACAACTGGCTCCAGAAATATTTAAAATTCCTGGACATAAAATTTTTGGTTTAATTGCAAGCCCTCAATATATAATGAAAGTTCGGTCTGAGCGCATTAAATTAATGGGACTCGGGACAACTTCTACTTATAATGATTTGGAACGCATTAAAGCGGAGCTATCTTATGCAGAAGAAGTCTATGCAAAATTAGGGGCACATGTAATTAATATTGAAAATCGTTCCATTGAAGAAACTGCTCAACAAATTGAGATAAGAGTAGAGAATACCTTAGACACTAGCAAAAAGATTAAACTCTATTAATCTCTCTAGCTATAAATAAAAAAGTCGCTGGATTTTAAAACTTCCAGCGACTTTTCATTTTTTAATTAATATCTTAAACGAGCAGCTATTTTTGTCCCATTCGGAATTTCATTTTCTTCAAAGATATAAACGTCTCCATTTGTACGCACGACATTTCGAATAATACGTTGGATAAAGTCATTTTTCTCATCTGCTTCATCATAACGGCCTTCATCAGTAATCGATCCAGGAATTTCAAACCATTTTTCTACATATAACGATTCAATTTGACCTTGAATACTGGCTAAAGTTAAATCATCAGGAATATTTTCAATTCGATTATCAGGTGTTGTTTCATTTAATTGATCCAATAATTCGTTTCTTTCATGTGCAATAATTTCGTCAATTGTGCGAGACACACGTTCTCGAATTTCAGATGTTTTTAATCCATCCGCTGAACCGTTAATTCCTGCTTTTGCTAAATACTCGTTATTTGAGACTTCTCTAAATACTGCTTGGTTATCTTCTACAGAATAAATAATTAATGGATATTTCGTGCCTTTTGAGAAATGGTCATAAATAAATTCATCTACTATGCGGAAGTAGCGCTCACGGTCAATATCTTTTTCATTGCTTGTTTCAGAATGCCCGTGGAAGAATTGGTTTGTCCCACGTCCACGACCTCGATTACTACTGTACGTACCGAAGTTAAGTTCTCCACCTTCTTTTTCA
>RRZU011343934.1_pt1 | contig 18010 bp, 18 predicted proteins | sample 2165561 | NCBI WGS metagenome assembly RRZU01 (sample SAMN10456909, study PRJNA506462) | wastewater metagenome | isolation source: wastewater sludge | place: USA: Moscow, Idaho | reverse complement strand
CAACCATAGCTCCCATACCGATAAATGATCCAACCTCAATCATGTCTGGAAGAATGGTGTGTTCTGCTCCGTGTAGTTCATTCGTGCCAATAATTGTTATTAGGTTGCTGCCGATACCACTGATGCTGGCACCCATAGTGTTTAGAATATGGCAGAGTTGTTGAATATAGGGTTCACAGGCTGCGTTATATATAGTCGTAGTCCCTTCAGCCATTACGGCAGCCATTATAATATTGGCAGTCCCAGTTACAGATGCTTCATCGAGGAGCATGTAGCATCCTTTAAGTTTTTTAGCTTTAATCTGGTAAACATCTCGTTCCTCATCATGAATGAATTTTGCACCAAGGCTACTGAATCCTTGAAAGTGAGTGTCCAGACGTCGCCGGCCGATTTTATCTCCACCAGGTTTAGCTATTGTCGCTTTTCCAAAGCGTCCTAGAATTGGTCCAATCATTAAAACGCTACCACGAAGTTTTGCACATTTTTGTACAAATTCTGTACTTTCCAGATAATCTAAATTAAGTTCATTACTTTGGAATGTATAGTCATTTCGTGAATGTCTGGTTACTTTGACGCCTATATCCTGAAGTAATTTGATTAAATTGTTGACATCAAGAATATCAGGGACATTCTGTATATGTACAGGCTCAGTGGTAAGGAGTGTAGCACAAATCACTTCTAATGCTTCATTTTTTGCTCCTTGGGGAGTGATGGTCCCTTTCAGCGAATGACCTCCTTCAATAATAAAAGATTCCATAGATCTTATTTTTTCTTCTTTTTCCCACCTGTCATCTCGTGATCATTGATTTTGTCAAAAGAGAAATGATCCAGATCTAATTGTACTTTTCCATCTGTATAGCGAGCCAAATCATCGGCAACCTTTTGGTCATCGCTTGTGCCATGACTCCACTGAACCAAATTTCGTTTCATTTGGTTAGCAGTTATTCTGACTAACTCTTCACGCTCTTCGCCTGGCTTTTCTGTTTTCAGCTTATCGAAAAGTTCAAAAATCATAGAGCCATAGTGGCGTACAGGGATTTTTTTCATCGGATATTCCATAGGTTCAGGTTTCGTAGCAATTTTAGTAGCCTGATTTACATCATAAGGATAATCGATATCAAGCTGGAATTTACTCATAATAGCGAGGTGATCCCATAGTTTTTGCTTATAATTCTCATCGTTGTAACTGTCCTTAGGAAACATTCTTTCCATAATCTCAACGATCGTGTTGGCACATTTCTGACGTTCATCTCTATCTTTAAGCTTCAGACAATAGTCCACCATGTCTTGGACCTCTCTTCCATATTCCGGCAAGATGAGTTTTTCGCGCTGAGTATTATAGTCTAATCCTTCAATGTTCATTTTCTCTATAATATTTTTATGTTTATAAGAGTTTCTTTGGCTTCTTTGCTACGAAATCTTTCAAATAGAAAGGAACAAAGTAGGCCACATCCTCAAATTTTTCTTCGGCAATGCATTTCTCTGCGAGAGGGAACATGTTTTTTGCTAAAGGCTCTATATTTTTGATAAGCCGGGCATTTGGATGGTTTATAACTTCCATGCATTTTGCTGCACCGTTACCAAAGAAGTATACTGATTTTTGGTCAAGATATTCTTTGTAAGTATCTTTGGTTACATCATCTGCTTGAATAGTACGGACTTCTTTAAGAGATTGACTAAATACCTGGGCATAGACCTCCATTCTCCGGGCATCAAGCATAGGAACAAGGTAAGCGTCTTCTTCTTTGATTTTTTCCTGAAGAAGGACTGGCACAGCGAGGAGCTTCAGGGTAGGAATTCCTATCAGTTTAACCCCTCTTCCATAGCAGATACCTTTGGCCATAGATGCACCGATACGAAGACCGGTGTAAGATCCCGGACCGCAACTTACCGCAACCGCATCCAATGGTATGGCATGATTGTCAATAAATGATAAAGCTTCATCAACGAATACTCCCAGTTTGACAGCATGGTTAGGCCCACTGTGATCCTCTTTGTTGAAGATACATTCGCCGTCATTACTGATGGCAACAGAGCATACATCTGTGCTCGTTTCAATATTTAATATACACGACATAAACAAATATATTCTTAAATAAGGTGCAAATTTACGCTTTTTCTCGCATTTTTTTGTACTTTTGCAGAAATTTAACGTGAAAGTAATTATGATACAGTCAATGACAGGTTATGGCAAGGCAGTCGTAACTTACAATGAAAAGAAGATTAATGTTGAGATTAAATCATTAAACAGCAAGTCGCTGGATCTCTCAACTCGTATCGCTCCTATATATCGAGAAAAAGAGATGGTCATTCGCCAAAACATAGCGAAAGAACTGAAGCGAGGTAAGGTTGACTTTTCTATTTGGATAGAAAAGGATGCAAATACAGATGCGTCTACAATAAATGCTAAAATTGTAGAAAATTATTACCATCAAATTATGGATATATCTGTCCATTCTGGTATTCCAGAACCGAATGATTGGTTTTCCACATTACTTCGATTCCCAGATGTTGCTGCAAAGTCGGATATGGAAGAATTATCTGATGAAGAATGGAATAAAGCTTGTGAGGCGATAGATCAGGCTATTAATAATCTTATTAGCTTCCGCAAACAGGAGGGGACAGCACTTCAGAAAAAGTTTGATGAAAAAATTGATAATATAGAAAAACTTCTTGCGAGTATTGAACCTTATGAGGAGTCTCGTGTTCCAAAAATTAAGGCTAAACTTATAGATGATTTGAAACAGATTCCAGAGGTGGACTATGATAAAAATCGTTTGGAGCAAGAACTCATCTATTATATTGAAAAACTTGATATCAGTGAAGAGAAACAACGCCTAACGAATCACTTGAAGTACTTCCGTGAAACGATGGAAGAAAATCAGCCAGTAGGGAAAAAATTGGGATTTATCGCTCAGGAAATGGGTCGTGAAATCAACACTACAGGTTCAAAAAGTAATCAGGCAGAGATGCAGAATATAGTAGTCAAGATGAAAGATGAACTAGAGCAGATTAAAGAGCAAGTTTTAAATGCACTCTAATTATAGAAATGGAACAAAGCGAAGGTAATAATAATCAAGAAAATTCTGTTGTACATAGGCATAGAGGAAAACTTATTATTTTTTCGGCACCTTCTGGTTCTGGGAAAAGTACTATTGTACAATATTTAATGAGTAAACATCCAGAGTTTCATCTAACTTTCTCCATTAGTTGTACGAGCCGGGCCCCAAGAGGAACAGAAAAAAATGGAGTAGAATACTATTTTCTTTCAGAGGATGAATTTCGTGAGAAAATTACAAATCAAGAATTTTTAGAATATGAAGAGGTTTATCCTGGTCGATTTTATGGTACATTAAAGTCACAAGTAGAAAACCAGATAACTCAGGGACAGAATGTTATTTTTGATGTTGATGTCAAGGGTGGATGTAATCTTAAGCACTTTTACGGTGACGAAGCTTTAGGCGTTTTTGTCCAGCCGCCTTCGATTACGGAATTGCGTAAAAGGCTTGTCGGCCGTGCAACTGATGCACCCGATGTCATTGAGCAGCGCCTTTCTAAGGCTGCTTATGAGATGACGTTCGCCTCTCATTTTGATCATATTGTGGTCAATGATGATCTTTACAAGGCTGAGCGGGAAACTTATGGGATAGTCAAAGCTTTCCTGCAGAAATAATAGACGAAACGTGAATAAAAAAAGAATTGGATTCTTTGGTGGGAGTTTCAACCCTATCCATGTCGGTCATGTCTTGTTGGCGAAAGCTCTTCTTCGGGCAGTCAAACTCGATGAGGTGTGGTTTGTCGTGTCTCCGTTAAATCCGTTCAAGTATCATTCCACTAGTCTGTTAGAGGATAGCAAAAGGCTGGAAATGGTGAAGATTGTTTTGGAGGGTGAAAAAAAATTCAAAGTCAGTGATGTTGAGTTTAATCTCCCTAAACCATCTTATACTATTAATACCTTACATTATCTTAGCAAGACATACCTTGACGATGATTTTATTTTATTGATAGGTGCTGACAATTGGGTGGCATTCGACAGATGGAATGGACATGAGCAGATCCTTCATGATTATGAAATTGCTATTTATCCTCGAAAAGATATTTATATAGATGTTACTCAGCTGCCGCAGAATGTGTGTTTAGTTGATACTCCTTTGCTTAACATTAGTAGTACAGAGATACGAAAAATGCTTAAAAGCGAACAGTCTATTCGTGGACTGATTCCAGATTCAATCTATGATAAAGTTATAAAGTATTATAAAGAATGAGGTTTAGTTCATGAAAATAATGAGTGTTTTCCGGAAGTTCTTACAGAAGTTTTTTATTCCTGTGCAATTGAATGGCATGTTTTTTGCATTCATGTATATCCTTGGTGTCTTATGTGCATGGGTAACTACGTCATCTGGTGATGAATTGTATAAGAATCTTTATACGGAGCTTTTTGTTGATGTATATGTAATCTGTGTCATTTTGGCTTTGATGCCAAGACGGGTTCGTTTTTGGATCCGCCAACTATTATACATTATTTTATATGCTACAGCGTTAGCTGATGTTTATTGTTATGTGAATTTTGATTCTACGTTGAATCCTTCTATGCTTTTGCTGGTGGGAGAAACTAATGGTCGTGAGGCCGAAGAATTTATATCTTCACTAGTGTCACCATCGCTTATCTTCAGCAATGTGGGATGGATTTTTCTCTTATTGTTGTTTCAAATTTCACTTGCTTTGTTTCCCAAAATTATGAAGCGAATGAATTCTTCGATTCAAGATAAATGGTTGCTGTTGTCGTGTCAGTGGAAAGCAATTTCTGGAAAGATTGTTCCTTATGCAGGATTGTTTTGTCTGACTTTTTTGATATGGGGAATTGTTGCTGGAGCACATAACAAAGTAGCAACCTATAAATTGATGAGTGGCAGAACTATAGGCGATGTAGAACACACCTTGACAGAGAATGATCATGCAGTATTATATACTCCTATAAGCCGGTTAATTTTCAGTCTTTATGCTAACTCTTTGGCTTCTCAGCAGATTGATCAGCTTATTGCAGCTACGAATAAGATTCATGTAGATAGTTGTAGTTACACTTCGCCCACGATTGTTTTGATTATTGGTGAGAGCTACGGCAAGCATCATTCTCATATGTATGGATATTTTAAAGAGACAACGCCAAGACAGGAAAAATTGGAGAAATCAGGACAATTAGTCAAGTTTAATGATGTGATTACTTGTTGGAATTTGACAAGTTTTGTTTTTAAAAATGTATTTTCGCTTCATGTGATAGGACAAAAAGGAGAGTGGTGTGATTATCCTTTGTTTCCAGAGCTTTTCCGAAAATCAGGTTATCGTGTATCCTTCTTAACCAATCAGTTTTTACCTCGAGCAAAGCAGGCCGTCTACGATTTCAGTGGTGGATTCTTTTTGAATAATCCAATTTTGAGCAAGGCTCAGTTTGATCTTCGGAATACTCAGCTTCATCAGTATGACGATGGATTGCTGGATGATTATGATCATTTCTTGTCGAGTGGGAAAATCCAGTTGGCTAAGAATAATGAGGATAAAAAACATAACAATCTAATCATTTTTCATCTTATTGGTCAACATGTCACCTATAAGGATCGTTATCCTCAAGGCCGTGAGCATTTTTGGGCATCCAGTTATGAGAAGGAGCGGCCAAACCTTAATGATCATCAGCGTAAAGTGTTGAGTCAATATGATAATGCTGTTTATTATAATGATTCTATTGTAGATCAAATCGTAAATCGTTTTAAGAACAAGAATGCTATAGTTATCTATATGCCAGATCATGGAGAGGAATGTTATGAGGAGAATAGGGGTTTTATTTGCCGTAACCATTCTTCCAAAATTGATTATCCTCTGGCTAAGTATGAATTTGAAATACCATTTTGGATTTACTGTTCATCAAAGTATATTCACTCTCATCCCGAGATATATAAAGAGGTCATAGAGGCCAAAAATCGTAAGTTTATGACAGATGCTTTACCTCATATGCTTCTTTATCTGGCAGGAATACATACCAAAGATTATCATGATGAGTTTAATTTGTTAAGTCCTAAGTATAAAGAAAATCGGTTGAGAATTATGAAGAATTCTGCTGATTATGATAAACTGCGCGATGCAGCGCTTAAAGAGAAGAAAAAAAATGAATAAGGAATTGTTGACAAGAAATGAGTGTAATGCTTTGCGTGGATTAGCCATTATCGGCATTTTCTTGCATAATTACTGTCATTGGCTTAACCCTATTGTCAAGGAAAATGAATATCAGTATTTTCAGCATAATGTAGACTGGTTAACGCAGGTTATGATTAGTCCTAATCTTAATTTTTTTGTTCATTTGATTTCTTTTTTTGGTCATTATGGGGTGCCTGTCTTCTTGTTTTTAAGTGCATACGGGCTAGTCAGAAAGTATGAAAATCAGGATTATATAGGTAAGCATCATGTTTCTGTGTATGGCTTTGTTCGTTATCATTTTCTAAAGCTTTTCAAGATGATGATCGTCGGTTTTGTGATATTTTTAGTGATAGATCAAATAACTCCTGGGTCTTTTCACTATGATTTTCTGGACGTGATCGCCCAATTAGGATTGTTTAATAATTTTATACCTCATCCTGATTTGCATATTTGGCCTGGACCTTATTGGTTTTTCGGTTTGATGCTTCAATTATATATTATCTATCGTTTGCTGTTGTATCGTCGGAGCTGGAAGTGGATTGTTGGTGCCATGTTGGTTTGTTGGTTAGCTCAAATCTTTTGTAATCCAGAAGGCGAACCTTTAAATTATATTCGTTACAGTTCGATAGGTGGAATGTTGCCATTTGGGTTAGGGCTGCTGTATGCTCGTTATGGCAAGACTTTGACTACTCAGCAAAATAGCATTATGGCTGTAATATCGGCATTGCTTATAGTAGCAGGAAGTTACAACTATCAGGCTTGGTTCTTTGTTCCGGCTTTTGTCTGCACTTTTTGTGTAGGCTTTATTAAATCTGTTACAGCTTTGGCAGACCATTCTTCTTTTTGTAGCCGTCTGTTTAACGGATTAGTATGGATGGGAAATGTGAGCGCAGCACTTTTTATTTGCCATCCTATTACTCGTAAAATTTTTATTCCTATCAGTTGTAAGGGTGATATTTATACAGGTTTGTTGATATACGTTATTGTAAGTGTTTGTCTCGCATGGGTGTTCCATAAATTTTTCCAGAAATTACCACGTATTAAAATGAAGTAACTATGATGAAGATAAAAGATATAGAATTAGCTAATATAAGCAAATATCGTGCAGAATTAATGGGAGTAGCCATGCTTTTCATTATTCTCTTTCATGTGAGTCTTCCTCGATGGGATGCCTTCTATGGTCTTCGACGTATGGGAAATGTTGGCGTGGATATGTTTTTGTTTCTCAGTGGAATTGGACTATGGTTCTCTTGGATGAAGGTACCGTCTTATAAGCATTTTTATATTCGTCGTTTCCTGCGTATTTATCCAGCTTGGTTTATTATAGCCTGTTTGTATTATATTCCTCGTTTTCATAGTGCTGGTCTAGGGAGCTGGATCGACCTGATAGGCGAAATTACTATAAACTGGGATTTCTGGTTGCGTGGTGAGCTCTCGTTCTGGTATATTCCAGCTATTATGATTCTTTATATTTTTGCCCCTTTTTATATGCAACTTATTAAGACGCATCCCGTATATCGTTGGCTTCCGATTATTATGATTATGTGGTGTATTCTTGTACAATATGTCACACCAATCCATTTCGCATTGGGTCATTTGGAAATATTCTGGAGTCGTGTACCTATATTTTTCATTGGCATCAATATGGGTGAAATGGTAAGACAAAAAAGGACAATGGATGGTACTTCAATATGGATGATTTGGTTGATGTTTGTGATGACTTTAACATCGAGTATTTTTCTGGAACAAAATCTTCACGGACAGTTTCCTCTGTATATAGAACGAATGCTCTATATTCCGTTGACCATTACTTCTATTCTTTTGCTCAACCGGATGTTCCGTTGCTTACCGTTATGGGTTAATAATAGTTTTGCTTTTGTAGGTGCTCTCAGTCTAGAATGTTATTTGATTCATCTTCATTTTGTCTTGTTATATCTGCCTGGGACATGGGGCTATTGGCCAACAGCTTTAGTTTGTATAATGATAACTTTGCCTATGGCCTGGGCCCTTGCTAAAATCTTGATGTGGATTACTTCTAAAATACAAAGTTTATGCGAGATATAGGGAAATCACAGTCAGATATCTTAGATATGAGTTTTACAAAGGCTCTTATTAAGTTGATTCGTCCCAAACAATGGATGAAGAACTTTTTCGTTTTTGGGCCAGCTTTCTTTGGTGGTATTTTCTTTCAATATGATGCTATTCTGGCTGGCCTTATCACGTTTTTTGCTTATAGTTTCGCGGCATCTTCCATTTATTGTTTTAATGATATTCATGATGTAGAGGATGACCGCCGTCATCCTGTTAAGTGTCATCGCCCTGTAGCTTCAGGCAAGGTCTCAGTATCTCAAGCTTATCGTTTAATGATACTCATGTTTGTTTTGTCTCTGGTGTGTATTGGCTTGTTACCCGTTTTTATAGTATCTGATGGAGATATAACAGGCAGGATGTTTCGTTTGGGCGGAGTTGTTGTTTTTTACTGGTTGCTTAATCTTTTTTATTGTGTTAAACTTAAGCAGTATGCCATTATTGATGTATGTGTAGTGGCTCTTGGATTTGTGCTCCGTTTACTGGCAGGTGGTTTTGCTACAGATACGGTTTTGAGTAAATGGATTGTTCTCATGACATTTTTGATTACCCTTTTTATGAGTTTTGCAAAGCGTCGTGACGATGTTGTCCGGATGGAAACTACTGGTGAGGCTCCACGAAAGAATACGATTCGCTATAATCTTACATTCATCAATCAAGCCATAACCATTACAGCTTCGGTAACTTTGGTTTGCTATATTATGTATACGGTAAGTCCGGAAGTGATTAATAATTTTCATTCTGATTATCTTTATCTCACTAGTTTTTTTGTATTGGTAGGATTGTTGCGTTATATTCAATTGACCGTAGTTGATAAAGTGAGTGGTGATCCGACGAAGATTATTCTTCGAGACCGTTTTACTCAGTTGATAATCATTGCCTGGTTTTTGTCCTTTTTATTGATAATTTATATATTCTGATTTATGTCGGCAAAGGAAAAAATATATCTTTTTGATTTTGACGGTACGCTCACTACTAGAGATACGTTCCTCGAATTTATCAAGTATAGCAAAGGTACCTTTCTTCTCATTTTGTCTTTTTTGCTGTTTAGCCCTTTGTTAATTCTAATGAAATTACATCTTTATAATAATGGAAAAGCAAAGCAGAAGCTTTTTTCTTTTTATTATAAGGGAGAAACTTTAGAAGATTTCAATGAGATTTGTCGTAGCTTTGCTCATACTCGGGCTGGGCTTTTCCGTTCATCAGCCAGAGATTATATATCTGGTGTCGTTGCTTCGGGTGCTCAAGTGTTTATTGTCAGCGCAAGCGTTAATAATTGGGTTATGCCTTTTTTTTATCCTAATGGATATGATAATTCGAATGCATCTTCTATAAAAATAGTTGGCACGGAGTTGGAAATTGAAAAAGGAAAACTTACAGGACGATTCCAGACTCTTAATTGTTATGGAACAGAGAAAGTGCGCAGAGTAGAGGCTTTGCTGAGTTGTCCTCGTTGTAACTATGATATAGAAGCTTTCGGCGATAGTCGTGGTGATAAAGAAATGTTGGAATATGCAGATCAAGGACATTATAAAACATTTAGATAATCGCGAAAAAGAAAAGTTGGGTCAGATTGCTCGCTTTGTTTTTGTCGGAGGTGTTGCCACACTGATACAGTATGGTACCTATCTACTGATGTTGAATTGGATGAATATTGGCATAGCGAATACTATAGGATACGTTGTTAGTTTTCTTTTTAATTTTTATGGCAGTACTCATTTTACTTTTAAAGTTAAGGCAAATGCCAAACGAGGAATAGGTTTTGCAGTAAGTCATGTTGTTAATTATCTCATGCAGATGGGGACCCTGGCTTTTTTTGTATGGCTTGGTATTCCGCATAAACTTGCCCCCATTCCGATGTTCTGTATTTGTATTCCAACCAACTTTATTTTAGTGAGATTCTTTTTGACAGGGAGAGGTGAAAAATAGATTCTATTTACTTTTTTCAGGTGTCAATACTTTATTATTAAGCAAGTTGTATCATCGACGTTGTATGCTTGATAATCACTGATATTACCTTATACGTTAAAGTGAAAGTTTGTAGTTGGGGACCCTTTATTCTTGATTTCTTTTTTGATGAGGATAATTTAATGCAATTTTTCTTTTTTTTTAGTGGCTATTCATAAGATTTTCGTAACTTTGCAGTCTCAATATATAATGTACATAATATATGGCTGGAAAGAAACAAATAAAGACTGCGTTGATCTCAGTCTTTCACAAGGACGGTTTGGAAGATTTGCTTGCCAAACTCCACCAGGAAGGTGTGAAATTCTTGAGTACCGGTGGCACCCAGAAGTTTATAGAATCTCTTGGTTATGATTGCCAGAAAGTAGAAGAGGTGACTACTTATCCTTCAATACTTGGCGGTCGTGTCAAGACTCTTCATCCAAAGATATTCGGAGGAATACTTGCCCGTCGTGATAATGAAGGTGATAGGGAACAGATGAAAGAGTATGATATTCCTTCTATAGACCTTGTTATTGTTGATCTTTATCCATTTGAGCAGACCGTAGCCAGTGGCGCTTCGGAACAAGATATTATTGAGAAAATAGATATTGGTGGAATTTCTTTGATTCGTGCAGGAGCCAAAAACTTTAAAGATGTCGTTATCATACCAAGTAAGTCGGAATATAGCGTTTTCCTTGATATCCTTAACAAGAATGGGGCTTATACCGATATTGAAGATCGTAAGATGTTTGCAGAGCGCGCTTTTGGCGTAAGCAGTCTTTATGATACCGCCATTCATGCATGGTTAGCTAAATAAGTAAATTTTAAAATAGAAAAAAAGAAATGGGATTTTTTTCATTTGTTCAAGAAATAGCAATGGATTTGGGAACAGCCAATACAATTATTGTCAGTGATGATAAGATTGTGGTGGATGAACCATCTGTAGTTGCTCTTGACCGCCGTACAGACAAAATGATTGCTGTAGGAGCCAAGGCTAAAATGATGTACGAGAAGACTCACGATAATATTCGTACTATTCGCCCTCTTCGTGATGGTGTGCTTGCTGATTTTACGGCCTGTGAGCAGATGATGCGTGGGCTGATAAAAATGGTTCATACCGGTAGCCGCCTGTTTTCTCCGTCCCTGCGTATGGTCATTGGTGTTCCTTCTGGAAGTACAGAGGTTGAACTTCGTGCAGTCCGTGATTCTGCGGAACATGCTGATGGCCGTGATGTATATTTGGTTTTTGATCCTATGGCAGCCGCTATTGGTATAGGCATAGATGTTGAAGCACCGGAAGGCAATATGATTGTTGATATTGGTGGTGGCAGTACAGAGATTGCTGTTATTTCTTTAGGAGGAATAGTTTCCAATAATTCTATTCGTACAGCCGGTGATGATTTGACTGCGGATATTCAGGAGTATATGAGTCGTCAGCATAATGTCAAAGTCAGTGAGCGTATGGCCGAACGTATCAAGATTCACGTAGGTAGTGCACTTACAGATCTTGGCGATGAAGCACCTGATGATTTTATTGTTCACGGACCAAACCGCATTACAGCTCTTCCTATGGAAGTGCCGGTATGTTATCAGGAGATAGCTCATTGTCTGGATAAGACTATTGCAAAGATAGAAAATGCTGTGTTGAGTGCATTGGAAAATACACCTCCAGAGCTTTATGCTGATATTGTCAAGAATGGTATTTATCTTTCTGGTGGTGGAGCTTTGCTTCGTGGTCTGGACAAGCGTCTTACGGATAAGATCAATATTCCTTTCCATATTGCAGATGATCCTTTGCATAGTGTTGCTAAGGGAGCCGGTGTTGCATTGAAGAATGTAGACCGTTTCTCATTCTTGATGAGGTAAGGATATGCGCAACCTTATAGAGTTTTTGGCGAAATACAATCATTGGTTCGTCTTCATACTTCTTGAGGTCATCAGTTTTGTACTACTATTCCAGTATAATAGTTATCAGGGTAGCGTGTGGTTTTCATCAGCTAATGTCGTTACAGGGAAAATTTATGAGTGGAATTCCGAGATAGAGGCATTCTTCTCGCTGTCACAGGTAAATAAAGAGCTAACCCAGCGCAATACTTATTTGGAACAGCAAGTTAAAATCTTGTCGGATAGTTTGACCAGTAAATCAAAAGATTCTACATTCCTGCATCGAACCCAATTGGAGTTACTTCGCAACTATCGCCTTATTCAGGCAAAGGTCGTGAGCAATTCTATCAGTAAATCAAACAATTTTCTGACACTTGATAAGGGTACAGTTGATGGTGTGAAGAAAGATATGGGAGTCGTAAGTGGTAATGGTGTAGTTGGTATTGTCTATATGACATCAGCTCATTATTCCATTGTTATTCCTGTGCTTAATGTTAAGTCGAATATCAGCTGTGGCATCCAGCACCGAGGCTATTTCGGCTATCTTCATTGGAGTGGAGGCAGTTGTAAATTAGCTTATGTTGATGATATTCCTCGTCATGCTCATTTCCGGTTAGGAGAAAATATTGTGACCAGTGGTTATTCATCAGTATTTCCTTCGGGTGTACAGGTGGGAAAGATTTTACATGTGTATAATTCTGCTGATGGCTTGTCCTATCGCTTACAGATTGTTTTGGCTACAGACTTTGGAAATTTACGTGATGTTTGTATTGTGGATAACTCAGTTATGCAGGAACGGATGGATTTGTTCCATGCAGCAGAAGATTCAATAAAACCAAAAGAGGAGTAATTTGTCATGAATATAGAAACGGTAAAAAGTATTGGTACTTTTGTCATCTTGTTGCTGGCACAAGCATTGGTACTCAACCATATCCATCTTTTTAATTGTGCCACTCCTTTTTTGTATGTATATATGGTGCTTCATTTTCAGCGTAATGCTCCTAAATGGAGCCTCCTCTTGTGGAGCTTTCTTATGGGATTGTTGGTTGATGTTTTTTCCAATACTCCTGGAGTGGCCGCAGGTTCCATGGCATTTATCGGTTTTATCCAGCCTTATCTTTTGGAACTTTTTGCACCTCGTGACAGTGCTGATGACCTCGTGCCTTCACGTAAGACTTTTGGAGGAAGATCCTTTTTCTATTATAGTTTGACAATAGTATTTATCTATTGTTTGATATTCTTTACACTGGAGACCTTTAATTTCTTTAATTGGTTACAATGGATCTTCAGTATTTTGGGTAGTATGGTTCTGTCTTTGGCGTTGATTTATGCTATTGAGAATCTGAGGAAAAATTAAATGAAGGATTTCAATCTTGAGAATCGTCGTTTTGTAGTGGCAGGAGTGGCTTTGTTTATAGTCTCTCTTTATATTCTTCGTTTGTTCGCATTGCAGATTATGAGTGACGATTATAAGAAGAATGCGGATAGTAATGCTTTTTTGAAGAAGATTGAGTATCCCTCTCGTGGAGTGATTTTTGATCGTAATGGTAAACTCTTGGTGTATGATCAGCCTTCGTATGATATCATGGTTGTAATGAACGAAGAAAGTGGTAGACTTGATACGGCTGATTTTTGTGAGACTTTGGGCATTACCAAAGAATATTTCATCAAGAAAATGAACGATATCAAAAATCCAGATATCAACCCAGGTTATTCGCGTTATACTCAACAACTCTTTATGTCACAGATTTCTGACAAAGATTTTAGCATGTTTCGTGAGAAGATGTTTCGTTTTCCCGGCTTTTATGTTCAGAAACGAAGTGTCCGTCAGTATGTGTATCCATATGCGGCTCATGTTCTGGGTGAAGTTGGAGAAGTTGATGATGCAGACTTGGAGGAGGATAGTTATTATCAGCCAGGTGATTATATTGGTAAACTTGGTGTTGAAAAATTTTACGAGAAACAACTTCGAGGAATAAAGGGAATACAGATTCTTCTTCGTGATGCTCATGGTAGAATTCAGGGACATTATCAGCAAGGAAAATTTGATACGAAACCTGTTCCCGGTAAAGATCTTACTTTGGGTATTGATGTCAGGCTTCAGGCTTTAGGTGAGCGCATGCTTGAAGGTAAGATTGGAAGTATTGTAGCTATAGATCCGACGACAGGAGAAGTTTTGGCTATGGTGTCTTCTCCATCTTATGATCCTCGTATGCTTGTTGGTAAGCAGCGCGGAAAGGTACATCGGTCTTTGTCGCGTAATGTCTGGAAACCATTGCTCAACCGTGCCATTATGGGGCAGTATCCTCCAGGCTCAACTTTCAAAACGGCGCAAGCTTTGACATTTTTATCAGAAGGCATCATAAATTCTCATACTTTATTCCCTTGTAATCATGGATTTACTTATAAAGGTCTCCATGTGGGTTGCCATTCTCATCCATCACCATTAAATTTAAATGAAGCTATTAGAATTTCTTGTAATGGGTATTTTTGCTGGGGATTATATTCTATGATGTCCAACCGTTTTAAGTACAAGACAGTTCAGGATGCAATGAATACCTGGCGTGATTACATGGTCAGTATGGGATTAGGTTATAAACTTGGCATAGATCTTCCTGGTGAGAAGAGGGGATTGATCCCTAATGCAGCATATTATGACCGTGCTTATCATGGTTCCTGGAATGGACTCACGATTATAAGTATTGCCATCGGGCAGGGCGAGATTAATGAAACCCCTCTTCAGATTGCCAACTTGGGTGCAACTATTGCTAATAGGGGATATTATTATGTTCCTCATGTAGTAAAGAAGGTACAGGGAGAACCTCTGGATATGATGTATACCCGTCGCCATTATACCAAGGCTCAACACAGTGCTTATCTGCAAGTTGTTAACGGCATGCGCAGTTCTGCTATGAGCGGAACCTGTAAATTCTTGTCACGGCTTAGTTTCCCGGCATGTGGAAAAACAGGTACAGCACAGAATCGTGGGCAGGATCACTCTATTTTTATGGGTTTTGCGCCGATGAATCATCCGAGAATTGCCATTTCCGTATATGTGGAAAACGGAGGTTTTGGTGCTGACTTTGCTGTTCCAATGGCAGCATGTCTGTTTGAACAATATATAAAAGGTAAGTTGTCCCCGTCTATGGCTGAGGAGGCTACTGAGTTACAAAAACGTAGAATAGGTTATGGAAAGGCAAACAGATAAACAGCCTAGTGTATTAGGCTCACTTGACTGGTGGACGATAGGTATCTATCTGGCCTTGTTGATATTTGGCTGGATCAGTGTCTGCGGTGCCAGCTATTCTTTTGGTGATACCGATATTTTTAGTCTCGGTACACGTTCAGGCATGCAGATTATTTGGATTGGTACTTCTATTGTGCTGGGCTTTGTTCTCTTAATGCTTGATGATCGCTTTTATGATACTTTTGCTTATGTCATCTATGCAGCATTATTGTTACTTCTTTTTGCAACAATATTCAACCCCCATGAGATCAAGGGATCCCGATCCTGGTTGGTTCTTGGACCATTGCGTTTGCAGCCGGCAGAGTTTGCAAAGTTTGCTACAGCTTTGGCAGTGGCAAAATTCATGAGCACCTATGGTTTTAATATACACCGTTGGAAGCATTTTTTTATTGCAGCAGCTCTTGTTGTAACGCCAATGCTTTTCATCGTAGCTCAGCGTGAAACGGGATCGGCACTGGTCTATCTGGCTTTCTTTTTGATGTTCTATCGTGAAGGAATGCCGGGCAGTATTCTTTTTACTGGTGTGGCAATGGTTATCTTCTTTGTAGCTGGTATCAAATATGAACAAGTTTTTCTTTGGAATACTCCTACATCTATAGGCAAGTTTGTGGTATTGCTACTCGTTCAGATCTTTACTGCCGGTATGGTCTATGTTTATTGTAAGGACAGGAAGAAGACCTGGATGATATTGGCTTACAGCATAGGTATAACTTTGTCGTTTTTGCTGTTTTCAGAATTTGTTATCCCATTTGATATTGTTTGGGTTCAGCTGATATTAAGTGCCTGTCTGGTTGGATATATTATCTATTGTGGACTCAGCACGCGTATTCATGATTATTTTTTTATAGCACTATTTGCTGTCGGTTCTATAGTTTTTTTCTATTCCGCTGATTATGTGCTTAACGATGTTCTGGAGCCTCACCAGCGTGTACGTATTAACGTGTTATTAGGGTTGGATGATGATCTTTCCGGAGCTGGATACAATGTCCATCAAAGTGAAATAGCTATTGGCTCAGGGGGTGTGCAGGGCAAAGGATTTTTGAATGGAACACAGACAAAGCTTAAATTTGTTCCGGAGCAGGATACAGACTTCATTTTCTGTACAGTAGGTGAAGAGGAAGGCTTTTTAGGATCAGCAGGAGTTTTGTTGCTTTTTCTGGCGTTGATTTGGCGGCTCGTTTATCTTTCGGAGCGACAAACCTTTAAATTTGGGCGAATATATGGTTATTGTGTGTTGAGTATCTTTCTGTTCCACGTATTTATTAATGTGGGTATGGTGCTGGGACTTACGCCGGTTATCGGTATTCCTTTACCGTTCTTTAGTTATGGCGGTTCCTCGTTATGGGGATTCACATTGTTACTATTCATATTCTTACGAATAGACGCGGGCAGGAATTTGATCAGAGAATGACAGAAAAAGCCAGTCTTTATAGAAGACTGGCTTTTTCTGTGAATATTCTATAACTGCTTATATTTTATTCCTATATCACTGATACCGGGAAGAATTTCCCTTTTCATATCGTGTCTTACACAAATGTGTAGAGAATCGCCCTTAACGAGTTCAAGAGTGTGCAGCGGATAATCATACTGGTAATAGCTTATTCCCTGTCCGGTGCTTATTCCCTGTTGATTTCTCAGTTTACAATTCAGTGTATCAATAAATACCTTTTTGCCAGGGTATACTGTTTGTTCTACGATGAGTGTCAGACTCATGAAGGGATATGCACCGTTGATACGTAAACCCAGCTGTGGTTGGTAAGTCCCCGCATCAGCCAATCTGGGAACATCAAAGGAGAGCGTATCATTTTTTTCCCATCCTGACAAAGGGGTATGATTGTATTTGTTGTATATTATGCCACCGTTGCATGATCCCAGCAGAAGAGCTGCTAGAACACATAATGTGATTAACTTTTTTCTCATGACTGTTATTTTCCTTCAGGATCTTTATTGGTTTTATCCTGCTTTTTGGGGAAATTTTTTCTGCGGTTGCCGTTGTTTTCCTGAATGTTATTGGTTATATTTTCTTTTTCAGGATTGGGACGGGCTGAGACTTTCTTCTGACGGTTCTGAGTGTTCTTTATTTGATAGTTCTCGTCCTTTTCCTCATTGCCCTTAGGCTGGCGTCTGTCCCGGTTGTTGCTCTTGTTACGGTTTCCTTTTTTCTTTGACTTGTCAAACCGGCTTATATCAGCATTAGCCAGCAGATCAATAGGCTTTTCTGGTTCTTTGATTTTTCCGTCATTAAGAAGAGACATAGGCTTCACTCCTCTTTTATTCATTTCAATAATGTCCAAGGCACGTTGAGTACTGACGGTTTCCAGATTTGATGCCAGATTCTTGTCTGTGGAATAGGTGATAAGTTGAGCAAGAATATCAGTCTTAAACTGATAGTAGTCACTGTCCAGAGTTTGCAGAATAATGTCTTTGGAAGGTATCTTTTTGCTGGCTTCAATATAGCCGTCAACCTCATAGTTCAGACAGCATTTCAGTTTGGCGCACATACCTGCCAGCTTCTGTGGATTGAGGGAGATATCCTGATGCCGGGCTGCGTTTGTACTGACTGAAACGAAGTTTTTCATCCATGTAGCGCAACAGAGCTCTCGTCCGCATGGTCCTGTTCCACCGATGCGCCCGGCTTCCTGGCGTGTACCAATCTGT
>RRZU012473249.1_pt1 | contig 18015 bp, 11 predicted proteins | sample 2165561 | NCBI WGS metagenome assembly RRZU01 (sample SAMN10456909, study PRJNA506462) | wastewater metagenome | isolation source: wastewater sludge | place: USA: Moscow, Idaho | reverse complement strand
TCCGGCGGCTTCACCAGGAAATCATGGCTCAGGCGTCCAGACACGACCGGTCGATCGGCGCCCTGGGCTCGCGCTGGGGCATGCAATCCGAAGCGGCGTTCCGCAACGCCTTGGCGGGGATTCTGGAAAAGAGCTTCGGGGTCGAGGTGGTCAACGTCAACGAGTACGACGATCGCGGCGAGGTGTTCGGACGGCCGGATCAAGTCGAGCTGGACGTGATCATCAAAAACGGCCTGTTGCTGATCTGCGAGCTGAAGTCGTCCATCGACAAGGCGGGCATGTACAGCTTCGAGCGCAAGGCGCGCTTTTACGAAAAGCGCCACCAGCGCAAGGCGGACCGGCTGATCGTCATCTCGCCGATGATCGACGCCCGCGCCCGGCGGGTCGCCGAGCAACTGGGGATCGAGACCTTCAGCGACTCGCTGGACGTGCCCGAACTCTGATGCCCCTCATTCCAAACCCAGCTTTTTGAGCCGGTAGCGCAGCGCCCGGAAGCTGATGCCCAGCTTTTCGGCGGCGGCGGTCTTGTTGTAGCGGGTCGCTTCCAGGGCGCGCAGGATCGCCGCTTTTTCCAGCCCCTCCAAATAACCCTCTAGATTGTTGACCATCGGCAGCATGGGCTGGGTCTTGGGTTCGTCCTGATAGCGAGCCGGCACGGGCGATGTGGCGGGTTCGGGCCGGATCGTGGACGGGCCGGGCCGCAGGGTGGCCGGCTCGGCTCGGATCGGCGCGGGGCCGGGCGCGGCCGGCGCGGTCAGGGGCATCGACACGCCGCTGGTCGCCGGCAGCAACAGATCGTCGGGCTGGATGACGCCGTTTTCGCACAGCGTGAACGCCCGCTCCAAGATGTTTTCCAGCTCGCGGATGTTGCCGGGAAAGGCGTAGCGTTGCAGCGCCTGCAAGGCGGACGGCGTCACCAGCGGCCGGGGCGCTCCCGACTGCCGGCTCAGCCGCTCGAAAGTCGCCGTCACCAGATCGGGAACATCGTCCAGGTGCTCGCGCAGGCTCGGCATCCGCAATTCGATCACGTTCAGCCGGTAAAACAAATCCTGACGGAAGGTGCCGTCGCGCACCAGGGCCGCCAGATTTTTGTGGCTGGCGCTGAGAATCCGCACGTCGATGGCGACCTCGGCCGACGCCCCGACCGGCCGCACCGCCCGCTCCTGGATCGCCCGCAACAGCTTGACCTGCATGTGCATCGGCAGTTCGGCCACCTCGTCCAGAAACAGGGTGCCGCCTTGCGCCGCCTGGAACAGGCCGGTTTTGTCCTGGTTGGCCCCGGTGAAGCTGCCTTTCTTGTAACCGAAAAACTCGCTCTCCATCAGTTGCTCGGGGATCGCCCCGCAGTTGACCGGCACGAACGGCTTGTCGGCGCGCGGCCCGGACTGGTGGACCAAGCGCGCGGCGAGCTCCTTGCCGGTGCCGGATTCGCCGCTGATCAGGATCGGCGCCTGGCTGCGCGCCAGCTTGGCGATCAGCGCCCGCACGTCTTCCATGGCCGCCGAACGGCCCAGCAGCAGGGGCGGGCGGCTGTCGCCGGCGCGCGCGTCGCCGCCCCGGTTCAACCGCAAGGCCGTCGCCACGATGTCGCGCAGCACCGAAATCTCGAACGGCTTGGAAATGAAGTCGAACGCGCCCAGCTTCAGGGCTTCCACCGCGCTTTCCACGTTGCCGTGGGCGGTGATCACCGCCACCGGCAGATTGGGATAATGCTTTTGGATGTGCGCCACCAGCTCCAGGCCGTTGCCGTCCGGCAGGCGCAGGTCGGTGATGCAAAAGCTGAGCGGCTGGCGCTTGAGCAGGGCGCGGGCCATGCTCAGGGTTTCCGCCGGCAGGCAGGTGACGCCGAGCGGCAGCAGCGTCATCTCGATCAGCTCGCGGATGTCGGCTTCGTCGTCCACGATCAAGGCGTTGCGGTCGTCCATCAATCCATCTCCATGGCTGGGCTCGCGGGAGCGAAGGTGATGCGGAAGCGGCTACCACCCTCGGGAACGGGCAGGTATTGTAAATGGGCGCGGTTGGCTTCGCACAGTTCCCGCGCCAAATACAGCCCCAGGCCGGTGCCCTTGGAGCGGGTGGTGAAAAACGGCTCGAACAGTTTGTCGGCGTTTTCCGGCGCGACGCCGGGGCCGGCGTCGCGCACGTCCAAAAACGGCCGGCCTCGGCCGGGCTCCACGCTCGCCTCCAGCGCGATCGCGGCGGTTTCGCCGGGTCGAACGCCATGCTGGCAGGCGTTGGCGCACAGGTTCCACAGCACTTGCCGCAGCTGGTGGGGATCGAAGGTGATCTCCAGCCCGTCCGGCTCGACCGTCTGCCGCCAGTCGGGCGACGCGCCCTCCAGCCCGCAGCGAAACTCCTGGGAAAAGCTGTCCAGCCAGGGCGCCAGCGCGAATCGCTCGGGCTTGACCCGGTCGCGGCGGGCCAGATCCAGCACGTCGTTGATGATGCGGTTGGCCCGCTTGACGTTGTCGTGGACGATCTGCCCCAGCCGCCGGTCGCCGGCGCTGGCTCCGGTCGATTCCTGCAACAGTTGGGCGGCGTGGCTGATCGCCGCCAGCGGGTTGCGGATCTCGTGGGCGATGCCCGCCGTCAGCCGGCCCAGCGCCGCCAGCTTGATTTGCCGCAAGCGTTCGGCCACCTGCTCGGAGTCCTCCAGCAGGATCACCACGTTCTTGGCGTGGTTGCCGCTCAGCCGGGTGAAGCGCGGGATCAGTTCCGAGCGATGGTCGATCGGCCGGAAGGAGCGGATGTCGATGGCTCCATCCCGCCATGCCTCAAGCCGCCGGTAGAGCGGCGGCGACAGCTCGCGCAAGGAAACCGCCGGCGGCGTCGCCGGGCAACCGAGCAGTTCCCGGGCGGTGTCGTTCAACAGTCGAACCTGGTCAGCGCGATCCACCACCACCACCCCGCTTTGCAGGTGGCGAATGATACCCTGGTTCAGCTCGGCGATTTCCAGCAGCTCCCAGGTGCGGCGCCGGGCCAGCGCCTCGCCTCGCCTCGCCCGCTCCGCCAGCGCGTTGCTCAGTCCGGCGGCGATGAACAGCGCGGCGCCGATGATCCCCAGCCGGACCCAATCGTCGGAGGCGGCGCGCAGCGGCTCCAGCAGATCGAACCCGCCCTCCGATGGCTGGCCGATTCGCGCCGCCGCCCCGCCGGCCCGCCACTGCGTGACCAGCCAGGTGCCCGTCAGCAGGAAAAAGCCCAGCGCGGCGGACAGCAGCGCCGAGCTGAGCGGCAGCAGGATGCTGCTGGCGGCGACGGCGGTGATCAGCAGGCTGTTCAGGCTGCTGGACAGACCGCCCGAGGCGTGGATCATGACGGTCAGGGCCGCCAGATCCACCAGCATCTGCAAGTGGGCCTGCACCGCCAGCTTCAGCCGCCGCCAGTAGCTGCCGGCGACGCCGAGCAGGGCGAACGCCATGTAGGCCAGCGCCGTGCCGAGAAACAGGGTCGGGTATTGCTTGCCGAACAGGCGGCTCTGCTCGTCCAGGGCGAACATCGTCAGCAGCAGGGCCGCCAGGATCAGCCGATAGAAATTGGAAACCCGAAACACCCGCCACAGGTGGCGGCGATCCAGATTGCGGTCGGCGGGGATGTCGGCGAGCAGATCGGCGGCGGTCATGGCGGAGCGGGAAAGGAACGCGATTTTTCCGAAGGGGGGATTGATCTATAATTGTAAACTACCGGCGCCAGGATGGGCCGGCCGAGGCCAATTTCACGGCGAGCGTGAAGATTGGGACATATCGGCGTACAATCGCAACCTCACTGAAAAAGGGGGATGTAATCCGCATGAACCTGCACGAATACCAAGCAAAAGAACTCCTTCAGCAATTCGGCGTGGCGATACCCGGTGGCATCAAGGTCACTTCTCAACAGGAGGCGATTGAGGCGGCGAAACAGGTCAGGCCGGGCGGGCCGTGGGTGGTCAAGGCCCAGGTCCACGCCGGCGGTCGCGGCAAGGCGGGCGGGGTCAAGTTCGTCCGCACGATCGAAGATGTCGAGGCGGTTGCCGGTCGCTTGCTCGGTTCCACCCTGCACACCCACCAGACCGGTCCCGAAGGCGTGCCGATTCACGCCCTGCTGATCCAGGACGGCGTGGACATCGTCAAGGAATATTATCTGAGCTGCCTGGTGGATCGCAGCAAGAAGCGCATCATCCTCATCGGGTCGTCCGAAGGCGGCATGGACATCGAGGAAGTCGCGGCCAAAACCCCCGAGAAGATCCTGACCCTCACCGTCGATCCCGTCGCCGGCGTCCAGCCCTATCAGGCCCGCGATCTCGGCTTCAAGATGGGCATGGAGAAGAAGCAAGTCGACCAACTGGTCAAGGTGTTGAGCGGGGTCTACAACCTGTTCGTCCAGAAAGATTGCAGCATGGTCGAGATCAACCCGCTGATCGTGACCGCCGACGGCCAAGTGATGGCGCTGGACGCCAAGGTCAGCCTGGACGACAACGCCCTGTACCGGCACAAGGACACCGCCGAGCTGCGCGATCCCACCCAGGAAGACGAGCGCGAGCACATCGCGCACGAGATCGGCCTGAACTACGTCGCGCTGGACGGCAGCATCGGTTGCATGGTCAACGGCGCCGGCCTGGCGATGGCGACCATGGATGTCATCAAGCTGCACGGTGGCGAGCCGGCCAACTTCCTCGACGTGGGCGGCGGCGCCACCGCCGAGCGCGTGGCCCGCGCCTTCAAGCTGATCCTGTCCTCGTCCAAGGTCAAGGCGATTCTGGTCAACATCTTCGGCGGCATCGTCCGCTGCGACACCATCGCCGAGGGCATCATCGCCGCCGTCAAAGAGGTCGGTCTCACCCTGCCCGTGGTGGTGCGCCTGCAGGGCACCAACGTGGAAGCCGGCCGCGAGATGCTGGCCAAATCCGGCATGAACATCATGGCCGCCGACGATCTCACCGACGCCGCCAAGATGGCGGTGGCCGCCGCCGCCAAGTGATCCGGCGCGCATTCGGTTTCCACGATCCAGAGAGAACGAGACGACCATGAGCATTCTGATCAATAAAGACACCAAGGTCATCTGCCAGGGCTTCACCGGCTCGCAGGGCACTTTCCACGCCGAGCAGGCCATCGCCTACGGCACCAACCTGGTCGGCGGCATCAGCCCCGGCAAGGGCGGCACCACCCATCTCGGCAAGCCGGTGTTCAACACCGTGTACGAGGCGGTGGCCGCCACCGGCGCCGACGCCAGCATGATCTATGTCCCCGCCGCCTTCGCCGGCGACGCCATCCTGGAAGCGGCCGACGCCGGCATCAAGGTCATCGCCTGCATCACCGAGGGCATTCCGGTCACGGACATGCTGAAGGTCAAGGCGGTGCTGACCAACAACTACCCGGACGTCTATCTGATCGGCCCCAACTGCCCGGGCGTGATCACCCCCGGCGGTTGCAAGATGGGCATCATGCCCGGCCACATCCACCTGCCCGGCAAGATCGGTATCGTCTCCCGCTCCGGCACGCTGACGTATGAAGCGGTCTATCAGACCACCCAGGCCGGTCTGGGTCAGTCCACTTGCATCGGCATCGGCGGCGACCCGATCCACGGCATGAGCTTCATCGACGTGCTGAAGCTGTTCAAGGACGACCCGCAGACCGAAGGCATCGTGATGGTCGGCGAGATCGGCGGCAGCGCCGAGGAAGAGGGCGCGGCGTACATCAAGGCCAACATCAAGAAGCCGGTGGTGGCCTATATCGCGGGTGTCACCGCGCCTCCGGGCAAGCGCATGGGCCACGCCGGCGCCATCATCATGGGCGGCAAGGGCACGGCGAAAGACAAGTTTGCGGCGCTGGAAGCGGCGGGCGCCAAGATCGTCCGCTCCCCGGCCGACATCGGCGCCGCCATGAAGGCGTTTTTCCCCGGTTAACGTCGGATCGCGATCCGCTGCGAATCGGCAAGGGGCGCGCGAGCGCCCCTTGTGTCTTGTTCGATCCCCGCCGCCGAATTCCCGCCCGTCGAACCGCCCGAGGAGGCAGCCCTTCCGCCATGAACGCTCCCGTCACCTCCTTCCGGGTCGCGATGGCCCAACTCGATTTCCTGGTCGGCGATATTCAAGGCAATACCGACCAGATTATCGCCGCCGCCGCCGAAGCCCGCGACCGCTTGCGGGCCGATCTGATCGTCTTCCCGGAACTCACCATCACCGGCTATCCGCCGGAGGATTTGCTGCTGCGTCCCGGCTTCATCGCCCAGGTGGAGCCCGCGTTGCAGCGGCTGTGCGACGGGATTCGGGGCATCGCCGCCGTGGTCGGCTGCCCCTTGCCGACGCCGGAAGGCTTGCGCAACGCCGCCGTGGTGCTGGAGGGCGGCGCGATGCGGGCGACGTATTACAAGCAGTGGTTGCCGAATTACAGCGTGTTCGACGAGAAGCGCTACTTCGTGCCGGGCGAGGCCCCGGCGGTGGTGACGGTGGCCGGGGTGCGGGTCGGCGTGACCATCTGCGAGGATGTCTGGTTGCCGGGGCCGGTGGCGCGGGCGGCCGAGGCCGGCGCGCAACTGCTGGTCAATCTCAACGCCTCGCCGTATCACGCCGGCAAGGGCGGGCAGCGGTTGGAGGTGCTGCGCCAGCGGACGCGGGAAGGCCACATCCCCATCGTGTACGTCAACCTGCTGGGCGGTCAGGACGAGCTGGTGTTCGACGGCGGTTCGGTGGTGGTCGGCGCCGATGGCGCGCTGACCCAGCGGGCGCCGTTCTTCGCCGCCGGTTTGTACCCGGTGGATTTCCGGCTTTCGGAGGCCGGTCTGACGCCGGTTCCGGGCGACATCGCCGAAGAGCCGGGCGCGGAGGAAGGCATCTATCGGGCCCTGGTGCTCGGCGTGCGCGATTACGTCGAAAAAAACGGCTTTCCCGGCGTGGTGCTGGGGCTGTCCGGCGGCATCGACTCGGCGTTGACCCTGGCCATCGCGGTGGACGCGCTGGGGCCGGAGCGGGTCGAGGCGGTGCTGATGCCCTCGCGCTATACCGCCGACATGAGCAACACCGACGCCGAGCTGGAAGCGAAGGCGCTGGGGGTCAAATACCATCTCCTCCCCATCGAACCGGCGTTCCAGTCCTTTTTACAAATCCTGCAACCGATGTTCGCGGGGTTGCCGCCGGACATCGCCGAGGAGAACATTCAGGCCCGGTGCCGGGGCGTGTTGCTGATGGCGATTTCCAACAAGACCGGCAAGATGGTGCTGACCACCGGCAACAAGAGCGAAACGGCGGTCGGCTATTCCACTTTGTACGGCGACATGGCGGGCGGTTTCGCCCCGATCAAGGACGTGCTCAAAACGATGGTTTACCGGCTGGGGGCTTGGCGTAACCGCCAGTCGCCGGCGATTCCGCAACGGGTGTTCGACCGGCCGCCGTCGGCGGAACTGCGCCCGGACCAGACCGACCAAGACAGCCTGCCGCCTTACGAGGTGTTGGACGCCATTCTCCACGGTTACGTGGAGGAAGACCGCTCGGTGGAAGAGCTGATCGCGGCCGGCTTCGACCCGGCGACGGTGGAGCGGGTGGCGCGGCTGGTGATCGTCAACGAGTACAAGCGCCGGCAGGCCGCGCCGGGAGTGCGGATCACCCCGCGCGCTTTCGGCCGCGACCGGCGCTATCCGATCACTTCGGGCTTCCGGCGCTAGCGCGCCAGTTCCGGCGTCAGATGCGGCTGCATCTCCTGTAGCAGTGCCTTGAATACCTTGGGGTTGCCGGCGACGATGTTGCCGGTTTTCATGAAGTCGTTGCCGCCGCCGAAATCGCTGACCAGCCCGCCGGCCTCTTGCACCAGCAGCGCGCCGCCCGCGATATCCCACGCTTTCAAGCCGATCTCCCAGTAAGCGTCTAACCGCCCGGTCGCCACGTAAGCCAGATCCAGCGACGCCGCGCCGGCGCGACGGATTTCCGCGCACTTGTCGAACAGAGCGCCGAACATGCCGAGGTAGGCGGGCCGGTGCCGGGGATGGCGAAACGGAAATCCGGTGCCCAGCAGCGCGTTCTCCAGGGAGTTAATGCCGCTGACCCTCATACGCCGGTCGTTCAGTTGCGCGCTCCCGCCGCGGGAGGCGGTGAACATCTCCTGCCGGATCGGATCGTAGACCAGCGCCGCTTCCAGTCGGTTCTTGTGGCGGAAAGCGATGGAAATGGCGAAGTGCGGGATACCGTGCAGGAAGTTGGTGGTGCCGTCCAGGGGGTCGATGATCCACTGGTATTCGTCTTGGCCGGGCTGCTCGCCGCTTTCCTCGGCCAGAATCCCGTGATTGGGATAGGTCTTGCGCAGGATCTGGATGATGTCTCGCTCGGCCTGTACGTCCGCTTCGCTGACGAAGTCGTTGCGCTGTTTGGCGGTGACGTTCAGCCGGTCGAGATGGTCGAAATGGCGGAGCAGGATGCGGCTGGCGCTGAGGGCGGCGCGCTGGGCGATGGTCAAAACTGGATTCATGGCGGTTCGGGTCGCTTGAAGAACGGTCGCCGGGGTATCCGGCGCGGGCGCGCCATGATAGCAGAAGAGAACCCTCTCGAACCTCCGGGCGGATCAGGCGTTTTGCAGTTCCACCTTGTCGTAAATCTCCGCCAGCGCCAGCTCGCAGTCGATGGACTCCAACCGCAGCACGCCGTCCAGACCGCTGGATTCGGTCAGCAGCCAGTGGTGGTCCGCTTGCCGCCGGTAAGACTCGACATGGGGCCAGTGCTGGGAAATCAGCACGTACTCGGCCAGCGATTCCAGCTTGCGGTAATGCTCGAACTTGCGGCCTCGGTCGTAGGCTTCGGTGGAATCCGATAGCACTTCGACGATCAGAGTCGGGTTCAGCAGGGTGTCGAGCTGGGCGTCATCAAATTGTTCCTTACCACAGACCACCACTAAATCTGGGTAGGTGTACAGCCCAGTCGGATCGACCTTGACCCGCATGTCGTTGGAATAAGCGATACAGGGCCGGTTTTTAAGCTGTTGCCGGATTTCGGAACCGACGTTGAGAGTAATGATGTTGTGCGCTTTGCTGGCGCCGGTCATGGCGAAAATTTCGCCATCGAAATATTCGCTTTTGAAGTCGGCGCTGCGTTCGATGGCAAGATAGTCTTCGGGAGTCAGGCCGGGTTTGGGCTGCAAGGGCATGGCACGCCTCCGGTGTTGGATTGCTTGAGGTCATTGTGCCACAAACCGACGGCCGTGTTTTTCCCGTCGCCAGCCAAAAGCTTGGCGACGGGAAGCGATGGCTCAATCGGAATAGAACGCCCGCTGTTCCCGAGCCATTCGCGTCAAAATATCGGCCGGCTGGAAGCGCTCGCCCGAGCGCTGCCGGAACTGCTCCAACTTCGCGACCAAGTTTGCGATGCCCAGACTGTCGGCGTAGCGGAACGGGCCGCCCAGGAACGGCGGGAAGCCGATGCCGAACACCGCGCCGATATCGCCGTCGCGCGGGCTGCGGATCAGGCCTTCGTCCCAGCACCGGGCCGCTTCGTTGAGCATCGGCAGCACGCAGCGCTCGACGATCTCCTCGGCGTCCACCGGCTTGTCGCCGGTCGCGCCCAACACCGCATAGACGCTTTTGTCCACCGGCTTTTCGCCCTTTTTGACCCCTTCATAGCGATAGAAGCCTTTCTTGCTCTTGCGCCCGTAACGGCCATCGGCCAGCAATTTATCGGCGACGCCGGCCGGTTTCATCCGCTCTCCGAACGCTTCGTGCAAAATCGGACCGACCTTGGAGCCCACGTCGATGCCGACCTCATCCAGCAGCGTGAAGGGGCCAACCGGAAAGCCGAACTGGACCAGCGCCCGGTCGATGGCGTCGATGGCGACACCCTCGGCAAGCAGATAGCCGGCCTCATTGATATAGGGCGCGAGGATGCGATTGACGTAGAAACCGGCCCCGTCCTCGACCACGATCACGGTCTTGCCCTGCTTGCGGCCGAACTCGACCGTGGTGGCGATCACCTCGGGCGCGGTCTGCGGCGTGGCGATGATTTCCAGCAGCGGCATTTTCTCGACCGGCGAAAAATAGTGCATCCCGATGACGTTTTCGGGTCGCCGGGCCGCTGCGGCGATCTCGGTGATCGGCAGCGACGAGGTATTGGTGGCGAAGATGGTGGTGGGCGGACAGTTGGCTTCGATGTCGGCCAGCATTTGATGCTTGAGCTTGAGGTCTTCAAACACCGCCTCGATGACCAGATCGGCGTTTTGGAAACCGGAGAAATCCAGCGTCGGCGTGACCCGCCGCCGCTCCTGGCCGGCGTCGAACGGCGCGAGCGACCGGCGCTGCAGACGCTTCTGAATCAGCCGGTCGATGTGGCTCAAGCCGCGATTCAGGCCGGCGGCGTCCTTGTCCTTGAGCCGCACCGGGATTTTCGCCTTGCTGGCGGTGACATAGCCGATCCCGGCGCCCATCAATCCGGCCCCGAGTATCCCGATCTTGCGGATCGGCCTGGGTCGCACGCTCGGGTCGGCGACGCCGGTATCCTTTTTTAGCGCCGTGGTGGCGAAATACAGGTTCATCAATTGCCGCGCCTGCGGAGTGACCGCCAGTTCGCCGAAGTGGGTCGCTTCCGCTTCCAGCCCCTTCTTGAAACCTTGGCTGGCGCCGGTTTCCACGCAGTCGATGATGCGCAACGGTGCGGGGTAGTTGCCCTTGGTTTTACTCAACACTTGCTCGCGGGCTTTCTGGAACAGGATTCGCCGCCCCAACGGATTGCCTTCGAGCGCCAGCTTGGTCAAGCCCTTGACCGAGAACAGCGTGCTCGACCGTTGGGCGGCGGGGCGGCCGTGTCGGAGCTTGTGCGCGAGGGCGACGGCGGTTTGCAGCAGAACGGTGGCTGGCGCCACATCGTCCACCAGCCCCAAGCGGTGGGCCTTGCGAGCGTCGAGGTGCTTGCCGGTCAACATCAGATCGAGCGCGGCGGGAATCCCGATCCGTCGCGGCAGGCGCTGGGTGCCGCCGGTGCCCGGTAGCACGCCCAGCATCACTTCGGGCAGACCGAGCGCGGTTTTGGGGTTGTCGGTGCAGACCCGGCCATGACAAGCCAGCGCCAGCTCCAGCCCGCCGCCCAGACAGGCGCCGTCAATCGCGGCGACCACCGGGGCTTTGAAAGCTTCCAAGCGGTCGAAAAAGCGTTGGCCGGTTTTGGAGAGTTCGGTCGCTTCGGCGGCGGTGCGGCAGGCTTGCAGCATGTTGATGTCGGCGCCGGCCACGAACGAGCCGGGTTTGCCGCTGATCAACACCACTCCCCTCACATCGGCGTCCTGTTCCAAGCGATCCAGCAAGGCGGTGGCCTCGGCGACGAATTCGGCTTTCAGGGTGTTCTGGCTTTCGCCCGGCACGTCGATGGTGGCGACGGCGATGCCGTCCGCGCGCAACGTCAGTTGGAAAACGGTCAGATTGGGCTCGGTCGCCATCACGCCACCTCCAGAACCAGGGCCGCGCCCAAGCCGCCGGCGGCGCAGGCCGTCGCCAGCCCCAGCCCGCCGCCGCGCCGACGCAGTTCGTTCAACACCTGCACGATCATCCGTCCGCCGGTGGCCGCGAAGGGATGCCCGTAGGCCAGCGAGCCGCCCAGCACGTTGAGTTTGTCCATATCGACCTCGCCGATGGGTTCATCCCGGCCGAGCTGGTCTCGCGCGAATTGTCGGGAGGGCCAGTTTTTGAGATTCGCCAGCGTCTGCGCGGCGAAGGCTTCGTGAATGTCGATCAAGCTCAGGTCGTTCAGCTTGATTCCCGCCCGATCAAGGGCGATGGGGGTCGCGTAAGAGGGACCCATTAAGCCGTCGTTGAAGGGATCGAGGGCGGCGAAGGCGTAGGAGCGGATGTGGCCCAAGGGCTCGAAGCCCAGTTGCCGGGCGCGTTGTTCTTTCATTAAAATCAAGGAAGAAGCGCCATCGGTCAGCGGGGTGGAGTTGGCGGCGGTGACCGTGCCGTGCTTGCGGTCGAAGGCGGGTTTCAGCTTCGCCAACTGCTCCAGGCCGGAATCGCCCCGGATGTTGTTGTCGCGCTCGATGCACTCCTTGAACGGCGGCACGAAGGCGCGCATGACCTCCCCGTCGAGTTTGCCGCTGTCCCAGGCCTGCTGGGCGAGCTGATGGGAGCGCAAGGTAAAGCGGTCCTGCTCCTCGCGGCCGATGCCGTGGTTCTTGGCCATCTGTTCGGCGATGTCGCCCATGCCCAGACGGGTGGAGTAGTCCTTTATCGCCGGCGAGACCGGAATCAGATCGGCCGGGCGAATGGCTTTGAACAGCGCCAGTTTTTCGGCGAGCGTCTTGGCCTTGGTGGAGTGGATCAAGGCCCGAGACAGTTTCTTCGAGGTCTGGATCGGCAACACCGAGGTGGAATCGCAGCCGCCCGCCAGCCCGATTTCGATTTCGCCCAGCAGAATGGCCTGCGCGATGTCGATGACCGACTGAAAGCTGGTGGCGCAGGCCCGGGTGACGGTGTAGGCGTCGGTGCGCGGATGCATGCCGGCGCCCAGCAAGACCTCGCGCGCCACGTTGGGGGCTTCCGGGATCAGGCCGACGCAGCCATAAACGACCCGCTCGATCAGGGCGGGGTCCAAATTGAGCCGGCCCAGCAGTTCATTTGTGACCGTGATCCCGAGATCGATGGCGTTCAAATCCTTATAGGCGGTCAGTTGCCGGGCGAACGGGGTGCGCAGCCCGGCGACGATGGCGACCCGCTCGCCGGGGGTGTTCATTTGATTCACGGTGGCCACGAGGTTCTCCTCAAGTTCCAAAAGGCACGGGGTTTCGACAAGTCCTCGTGCGGCGGGCTACAGTTCATCAAATATTTGAGCGGCTCGCTTGTACGATATGGCGACGCTGGGAGCGGGCCACGGCGATTTGCGCGGAATCGGAACCATCAACCCGCATGCCGCAAAGTCCGTGGAAATTTGCTGGTGGCACGATTTATGCTAAAGATTCAGACAGGATTCAGGTTCGATAAGCACACTTTCGCTACAATTTGCACGCTCGCTGATGAGTTCGAGATTGCTGTCAATGTTTCTGTTGTGTTGACGCGGCGAACAGCGGCCGGCTGGCGAATGTCTTTTTCGCGATTGAAGTGCGCAGTAAATTTGTTTGGATACAGCCGCTGGGCTGCAATTTGGCGATAATCGTTCTGATAAAGGGCAACTAAATGAAATATAAAATTATTTATCCGTTGGTCGCGGCTTTGGCGGTCGCGGGGCCGGCCGTGGTGTCAGCCAGGGGTTCGGAAGAGATCCCCATCCAGATGATGGAGCAGATGTTCAAGGGGACGCCGTTTGGCGATGTTCTGGATAGCGTTCCACGAAAGGATCAAGATCGGTCCAAAGGCGATCGGGACCGCTCGCGGGATCGCGACTCTTCCGGGAGACGGGAGCTTTCCGATGATCGGGACGGCGAGGATTCGTATCGTAGAAGGGGTGGCCGGGATCGCGGTTACGATGACGGGGGCGATGATCGGGGTGGTGGCAGGAGTGGTCGCAGGGAAAGTTCTCGCGGCCCGGAAATCCCTGGGTTTGGCGGGAGTGAAGGGTGGTGGAGCAAGCCGGGAGGCGGCAGGGGTGGGAACAGCTATGACGATGGTGGCCGGCGGCGGGATCGTGACGACGACGCGGGTGGCGGTCGGAAGCGGGATCGTGACGGCGACGCGGGCGGCGGTCGCGGGCGCCGTCAGCAGGATTAAGGACAATCGGAAATCCGCCCCTTCGGCGGATTTTTTCGGATCCTTAATTAAACACTGTTCAAGAAAATAATTCTTGACTATACTCAAACGAACCTATCCGAAATCGTCACTTATTGGAGGCAAACATGGCCAGTCTGTTCAAGCGTATCAGCGATGTGATTTCCGCCAATCTCAACGATCTGGTGGATCGAGTCGAAGACCCGGAGCGGATGATCAAACAGCTCATCCGCGAGATGGAGGAGAACATCAATAGCGCCCGCGAGGGCGTGATCGACGCCGTGGCCAGCGAAAAGCAGTTGGCGAAAGAATTGGAGAGCCAGCGCCGACAGGTCGAGGAATGGCACAATCGCGCCCGCCGCGCCCTGGAGTCCGGCAACGAGGCGCTGGCGCGGGAGGCGCTGATGCGCAAAAAGGAACACGATGGCATCGTCGCGAATCTGGAAGCGTCATGCGAATCGGCCCGGCGCACCAGCGAGCGCCTCAAATCCCAGTTGCGGGCGCTGGAAATGAAGCTGGAAGAAGCGCGGCTGAAAAAGGGCAGTCTGGTGGCGCGGCAGCGTGCGGCGCAAGCCCGCGAACAGATGGATCAAGTGCGCGATAAGTTTCAAACCGGCTTGGACCTCAACAATTCTTTCGGCCGCATGGCCGACAAAGTGGGAGAAATGGAAGCGCGGATGGAAGCGCGCGAAGAGGTGTACGGGGAGTACAGCCAGATCGAGCGGGAATTTCTGAAGATGGAAGTCAACAGCGAGGTCGAAGCGGAATTGGCCGCCCTCAAGCGGGAAGCGGCTGGGAAGGGATAAACAAAGATTTCGGGGTTTGGGGCGGAAGGCGGGGATAAGAAGCGGCTTCTCGTGATTGCCGTGGATGGAGAGTAAATAATGGACTGGACGTTTTTGATTCTGGTCGCGGTGCTGTGGCTGGTTTCGCCGGTCATTCTGCTGATCGCGCTCATCGTCGCCCGCCGTCAGGTCCGGGTGGTGCGCGACCAACTCGCCAGTCAACGCACGGGCGAACCGCCGCCGACGGCGGTTCATTCAACCCCGTTGGGAACCGGAATGGTGGGCGGCAATTCGCGGTACGCCCCGGTCGATCTGGAAAATCTGCTGTTGCTGCGGTTGGAGTTGCAGCGGCTGGCGGGTTCCGGCGACCTGACGGAAGACCGGCACCGACAACTGGCCGGCGAGTTGGATCGACTGTGGGAACGGCATCTGCACGAGGGCGGGGCTCGGCCGGGTAGCGAGGTCTGGCTACGCCGCCGCGCCTTGGCGTGGGGTCTGTTGGCGCAGTCTTTGGAAAACCCACCGGGACCGCCGCCGTGGTTGCCCGCCGCGCCGAAACCCGCCGCGCCGCCAGTCCCCGCAAAAGAGTCCCCAGCGATTGCCCCCGGCGATGCGTCGCCGACGACTCCGCCGCTGCCGGCGCTGGTATCGTGGCCGCTGGCTCCCATGGAGCCGCCGCCGATTCCTCCCGCATCGCCGGTTTCCGCTCCTCGCCCAGAGCCGGCGGAGCGTCTTGCTCCGCGACCGGCCCCGAGGCCGGCGCCTCCCTCTCTAAAACCGGTCCCCGGAGTCGTCGCGGTCGATGCCGCCGACTGGCGGCCGGCGCCGCCCAGTCCGCTGGAAAGAGCGTTGCACGCAATCTCCGGCTGGCCGAAGCTGATCGCCCCGTTTCTCGCCCAAAACATCGGCTGGTTCGTCGGCGGGTTCTGCTTTATCGCCGGCGCGTTGTTTCTGATCGCCAACACCTCCGGCTTCGTCAATGCCCTGGTGGTGTTCGCCAGTTTGTTCGGCGCCAGCGCTTTCCTGGTCTGCGCCGGTTATCAGTTCCGCCGAAAGCGCGCCGAACTGGTCGTCGCCAGCAGCATGTTGTTGACGCTCGGGATGTTGCTGGCGCCGCTGGTGCTGGCGGTCGCCGTGCGACTGGTGATCGCCAGTCGAGGCGATTCGCTGTTGTTGATCGTTAGCCTGCTGGTTGCAGCGGCTACCTTGGCGGCTTTCGCTTGGGCGGCCGCTTTGAGTGGCGCCCTCATGGATCGGGCGTTGGCGGGGCGCTATGCGCGGCTGTTGACGGCGCTGGCCGGGGTGCAACTGGCCGCGCCGCTGGCCGGGTTCGCGCCGAGCTGGCAGGCGCTGGCCGCGCTACATGCGGTGTTGCTGGGATTGCTCGGCTACGGGCTGTGGACGTTCTCGGGCGAGTGGCTGCGGCGCTTGTTCGTGGATCGGCGGCTGACCACCTATTACGCTGCCGGGATGCTGGTTTACACCGCCACGGTGTCGTTCGTTCATCTGACCTGGCTGTGGCCGGACCGGTTGCCCGCCGGTTATTCGGGGCCGTTCCGGATGGCGCTGTGCGGGCTGCTGTTCCCGGTGGACGCCGCGTTCAAGGAGTGGGTGAACAAATACACCTTCCTGTCCCGGTTCAGCTTCGCCCTTTATGGCTTGTCGGCGGTGGCGGTGGCGGTGGCGCTTCAGGCCACGCCCGCGACCTTGCTGACGCTGGCCATGGGCGCGCTGCTGTACGGCTGGATGACGTGGCGCTATCGGACCTTGCCGCCGCTGTATCTGCTGTTCGGCTGCGTCGCCGGGCTGTACGGTTTCGGCCTGCTGCATTTCGTGCCACCGGCTTGGCATGGGCTAGCCGCGCAACCCGGTTTGCTGGCGTTGCTGGGGTGTGGCCGTTGGGCGGGGTCGCGCTCGCGGGCCATCGCCCTGCAATGCCTGATGACGCTCGGCCTGCTGCTGGCCGGGCTGACCGCTTGGAGCTTGGTGTCGAACTCGCCCGGCTGGTTGGGTTGCGCCACCGCCGCGACGATGGCCGGCTTGGCTTATTTCGCCGTGCGGTCGGCGCTGGCGGTGCCGGACGCCGATCCGCGCTGGGCATATGCGGATTTTGGCGTGGTGGGGCTCGCCACGGTGGCGGTGGCTTACGGGCCGAATGGGCTCGGGTCGGGCTGGGCCATGCAAACCGCCTACGGTTGGCTGGCGCTGGCGGCGCTGTGGACCGTGCTGGGTTTGCACGACCGCCGGCAAACGCTGGTCAGCCGCTCGGTGTGGGTGGCCGGCGCGCTGACGAACGTGGCGCTGGCGCTGGCGGTGGCCGGGATGGCGCTGTGGCCGATGTTGCTCGGTCGCCTGGAGCCGATCCTGTTGCTGGTGCTGGCGGGCGGACTGCTACTGTGGCTGAGCCTGGGCTTGCGCCGGCAAATTTTATTCTACGGCGTGTTGGCTTGCGCCGCCGGAATTGGAGTGCTGGTCAAGCGCGGTTTCTTTCCAGGACCGAGCACCGGCCTGATCGAGTTTGCATTGGTCGCGGGATTGTGGGTGTTCCTGTGGCGGCTGAACTGGCGCGACCGGGTGCGTCAAGCCTTGCTGCTCGATAGCGCCGATGGTTCGCTGTCCGCCTCTGAGGATGAGTCCGATTCCCGATCCCTTGCGGCCTTGATCCGCCAACCGCTGGAGCAGGCCATGGCCTTGCTGTGGGCGGTTGGGCTGATGCAACTCGGCTCGCGATTGCTGGTGGATGGGGACGTATCGGCGAAATGGCCGGCGACGGCGGGGTTGGGGGTGATTAGCGGCTTGCTGCTGATCGGCTATTTTCATCTGTTCCGCTGGGTCGCGCTGCCGTTTGCGCTGGGGCTGGCCGGGTTGCTGGCCGGGTTGGAGCGGCTGGGATTCCCTCTGCCGTGGCTCGGCGCGGCGGCGGTGCTGTACGCCTTGCTGGTCTGGCGGTCGAGCGTCGCCGCGCTGGTCCAACCTTCTGCTTGGCGGTTGGCGCGAGTGTTGGGCTTCACCGTCCCCGGCGGCGCGGGCGGCGGCCGGCAGGTGGAGGAGAGCCTGCAAGCTTGCGCCCTGTTGGTCGCGGCGGCACCGGTCGCGGCCAGTCCGGCGCTGGCGCTGTTGGGAGCGCCGGTATCGGGCGTGTTGCCGGCGATTTTGCTCGGTTTGTTGCTGTTCGTGCTGGCGGGCTGGCATTACCGATCCGAGCTACACGCCTACGCGGCGCTGATCGCGTTGACGGTCACGGCCTGGCTGGTCGAGGCGGGGTGGGCGTCGTCCGGCTTGTTTGGCTTGGGGCAACCGCTGCTTAACGTGGTTTTGTGCTCGATCATGGCGCTGGCGCGGGTCGGGCTGGAGTCGGAAAAAGCCGCGCCGCTGGCGTATTGGCGCACGCCGTTGCAGTGGACGAGCACGCTGCTGTATCTGCTGGCGCTGGCCGGGGCGACGCTCGCCGGGTTGGCGGACGATTCCCGCCTGCCGGGGTTGCTGGCGTTGCTTTGCGTGGCGCTGTGCCCGGTGGCGCGACCGTGGCCGAATGCCTCGGCGTGGCGCGGCCTTGGGCTGCCGCTGCTGTGGAGCGGACTGGTCTGGAGTCTGA
>RRZU012981694.1_pt1 | contig 18018 bp, 15 predicted proteins | sample 2165561 | NCBI WGS metagenome assembly RRZU01 (sample SAMN10456909, study PRJNA506462) | wastewater metagenome | isolation source: wastewater sludge | place: USA: Moscow, Idaho | reverse complement strand
TGGGTTAGTAATGAAACACCTTGGTGGTTGCTTACGACCCCACTACCTAAGATGACACACAAAAAAAGAGAATTTTCGGAGAAAAAAATGTTTAAAAATATTATCGTAACTGGTGGCGCTGGTTTCATCGGTTCAAACTTCGTCCACTATGTTTACAACAATCATCCAGATGTTCATGTAACAGTCTTGGACAAATTGACTTATGCAGGTAATAAGGCCAACTTGGAAGCCATTCTTGGTGACCGTGTAGAGCTGGTGGTAGGAGATATTGCAGATGCTGAATTGGTAGATAAATTGGCTGCCAAGGCAGATGCCATCGTTCACTATGCGGCAGAAAGCCACAATGACAACTCCCTCAACGATCCAAGCCCCTTCATCCATACCAACTTTATCGGTACTTACACATTACTGGAAGCGGCTCGTAAATACGACATCCGTTTCCACCATGTATCGACTGATGAAGTATACGGTGACCTTCCATTGCGGGAAGATTTGCCAGGTCATGGGGAAGGTCCGGGTGAGAAATTCACTGCGGAAACCAACTACAATCCTTCATCACCATACTCATCTACCAAGGCTGCCTCAGACTTGATTGTCAAGGCTTGGGTTCGTTCCTTTGGTGTCAAAGCAACCATTTCCAACTGCTCAAACAACTACGGTCCTTACCAGCACATCGAGAAATTTATCCCACGTCAAATCACCAATATCTTAGCAGGTATCAAGCCAAAACTCTACGGAGAAGGAAAAAATGTCCGTGACTGGATCCATACCAATGACCATTCAACGGGTGTCTGGGCTATCTTGACCAAAGGCCGTATGGGTGAAACTTACTTAATCGGTGCTGATGGCGAGAAGAACAACAAGGAAGTGCTTGAGCTCATTCTTGAAAAAATGGGTCAACCAAAAGATGCTTACGATCATGTGACAGACCGTGCGGGTCACGATCTGCGCTATGCTATCGACTCAACTAAACTTCGTGAAGAATTAGGCTGGGTACCGCAATTTACCGATTTCGAGCAAGGTTTGCAGGAGACTATCAACTGGTACACTGAAAACCAGGACTGGTGGAAGGCTGAAAAAGAAGCTGTTGAAGCCAATTATGCCAAGACACAAGAAGTAATCAAATAACCATGAAACGGCATCTCAGAGCTGAGGTGCAGTTTTTATGATACGGGCAAAAGATGGCTGATTTGTATGGAATTTGGGGTGAAAGAGGAAGAAAAAAATGAAAGAAAAACCAATCTTATACATCGTGATACCATGTTATAATGAAGAGGCTGTCTTGCCTGAAACCAATCCGATGTTCTTAGGAAAATTACATGAATTGATGGAAAAAGGGATGGTTTCAGAAGATAGCCGCATCATGTATGCGAATGATGGCAGTAAGGATCGGACTTGGGACTTGATTGAAGAGTATGCGCAGGATCCGCATATTGTAGGTATTTCGCAGTCCAGGAACCGTGGTCATCAAAGCACAGTTCTGGCTGGTATGATGGAAGCTAAAGACTTAGCAGATATTGTCATCACTATTGACTGTGACGGTCAAGATGATATCAATTGTATGAATGACATGGTTGAAGCCTACCAAAATGGAGCAGAAGTGGTTTATGGTGTCCGTAAAAAACGGACTACAGATACTTTTTTTAAGCGATTTACTGCTGAAGGGTTTTACCATCTGATGGAAAAACTGGGGGTTGAGAGTGTCTTTAATCACGCCGATTACCGCCTCATGTCTAAAAAAGCCCTGAACGCCATGGCTGAATTTACAGAGGTCAATCTTTTCTTACGCGGTCTAGTTCCCTTGGTTGGATTTAACTATGCAGTGGTCGAATACGACCGTTTTGAACGGATTGCGGGTGAAAGTCACTATCCATTGAAAAAAATGTTAGGATTGGCTTTTGATGGTATTACTAGCCTCAGTATCAAGCCTATTCGTCTGATTACGGGGTTAGGGATTTTAACCTCCCTCATTTCCTTCCTCTTCATCATCTGGAGTTTGGTCAGTCATTTTGTGGGTAATACCGTTTCAGGTTGGTCCAGTACAGTGACCATCGTTGCTTTCATCGGTGGCATTCAACTGATTTCCATCGGAATTATTGGCGAATACATTGGGAAAATTTACCTTGAAACCAAAAGACGTCCGCGCTATATCATTGATAAGCGTACATCTGACGAAAACTAAATTGATGCTCTGTAGCTAAAAAGGGCGCATATATAATAAAGGAGTCAACTATGATTTTAATTACAGGTGCAAATGGCCAACTGGGAACTGAGCTGCGTTATCTATTGGATGAGCGTGGTGTCGAATATGTAGCCGCTGATGTGGCTGAAATGGATATTACGGATAGTGAAAAGGTAGATGCCTTCTTTGCAGAAGTGAAACCAAGTATCATCTACCATTGTGCAGCCTATACAGCGGTAGATGCCGCAGAAGATGAAGGCAAAGAACTTAACTACAAAATCAACGTAACGGGTACTGAAAATGTAGCGAAGGCTGCGGCCAAATACGATGCAACCTTGGTGTATATTTCGACTGACTATGTCTTTGAAGGTCAAAAACCTGTTGGTTTGGAATTAGAAGTTGATGAGCCTGCTAATCCACAGACAGAATACGGTCGAACCAAACGTCTGGGTGAAGAAGCAGTGGAAAAATACGCTGGCAAGTTCTACACCGTTCGGACTGCCTGGGTCTTTGGAAACTACGGCAAGAATTTTGTCTTCACTATGCAAAACCTAGCAGAAACAAGAGATACCCTCGGTGTGGTTAATGATCAATTTGGTCGACCAACCTGGACCAGGACCCTGGCAGAGTTTATGACGCATTTGGTGGAAACAAAGCAGGAATTTGGCTACTATCATTTGTCCAATGATTCAGAAAAAGGCATTTCCTGGTATGATTTTGCCAAGGAAATTTTGAAAGATAAGCCTGTGACAGTCAACCCTGTGTCATCAGACCAATTTCCTGCCAAGGCCAAACGCCCACTCAATTCAACCATGAGTTTGGCAAAAGCCAAGGCTACAGGATTTGTTATCCCGACCTGGCAAGAGGCTTTAGAAGCCTTTTACAAACAGGGGCAGAAATAAACTATTCAAGAGGAGACTGGATCTTCTCTTTTTTTTGCTATAATGAAAATTCATCCTCAAGACCTATGTCTTTGTACTAATTTAGTGGTACAATAAAAGTGCATCAAGGAGGTGAAAGTGATATGGTTCTAAAATTCCCTTTTAAATTAACCAACAAACAATGGATCCAGATTGTGACAGTTTTGGGAATTTTATTTTCCATTTGGATGGCTGTTTATATAAAAACAAATCCCAGTGTCTTTGCTGTAGGCGGCAGTTTCCAGTCTTTTCTCAATGAGCTGGGAGTCTTTGGTCCCATCCTCTTCATTTGCATTCAAATCATTCAGGTTCTCTATCCTGTCATTCCAGGTGGCTTGACCTGCGTAGTTGGTCATGTGCTCTTTGGTCCACTCATGGGTTTTGTCTACAATACAACTGGCATCTTCATCGGATCGGTCATGGCCTTTCTCTTAGCCCGGCGTTATGGCGAAGTTTTTGTCAAATCCTTTGTTTCTGACCAAGTATATGATAAATATATTGTTTATTTGGATAAGGGCAAATTTTTCGAGCGTTTCCTAGCGATGGCTTTTATCTTGCCGGGATTTCCAGATGATTTTCTCTGTATGGTTGCTGGAATGAGCAAGATGACTCTTAAAAAATTCATCTGGATTACCCTCTTGACCAAGCCAGCCACACTTTATCTTTATACAGTGCTGAGCTACCAGGGGCTTCAAATGCTCAATCAATTCTTTTCTTAAAATGCTGGGAATGCGCAGTTGTTTGACCAGCCATAAGGGCGGATGTTTATCCGCCCTTTTTCCATGAACTCTCTAGCTTTTTATGGTATAATAGCCTGATTAGACATTTTAGAGAACAGAAGAAGATATGAAACACGTTTTTATCATTGGTAGTCGTGGATTACCAGCAAAATATGGTGGTTTTGAGACCTTCGTCAACGAACTGGTTTCCCACCAAGTATCCGATGACTTGCGGTATCATGTAGCCTGTTTATCGGATGACAGTCACCACCAGCATTCAAACTACAAACAAGTGGATTGTTTTACCATCAATCCGCCAAAACTAGGTCCAGCTCGGGTTATTGCCTATGATATGATGGCTATTTCCTATGCCCTTAAGCTGATCAAAAAAGAAGGCATTGAGAAGCCAATTTTCTATATTCTAGGCAATACCATCGGTGCCTTTATTTTCCCCTTTGCTCGTCGTATTCACAAAATTGGCGGTCAGCTTTTTATCAATCCTGATGGATTGGAGTGGAAGCGGTCTAAGTGGAGCAAGCCTGTCCAGACCTATCTCAAATATTCAGAGAAGGTGATGACCCAGTATGCAGATTTAGTGATTTCGGATAACGAGGGGATTGAGACCTATATCCAAGAAGCCTATCCTTGGTCTAAAACGACCTTTATCGCCTATGGAACAGACTTGAGTCCAACAGAATTTACCAAAGAGAGTGAACAGGTCCGGACATTCTTTGACAAATGGGCTATAGAGGAAAAGGGTTACTATTTGATTATTGGTCGCTTTGTTCCCGAGAATAACTATGCACGGGCTATTTGTGAATTTATGGCCTCTGAGACCAAACGAGATCTGGTCATCGTCTGCAACTATGAAGGCTCCAGCTACTTTGAGCAATTAAGACAAGAAACGCATTTTGATAATGATAGCCGTATTAAGTTTGTCGGTACGGTGTATGACAAGGACTTGCTCAAGTATCTCCGACAGGAATGTCGGGCCTATATCCATGGCCACGAAGTTGGCGGAACCAACCCCAGTCTCCTGGAAGCCCTGGCCCAAACCAATGAAAACCTGGTGCTGGGAGTGGACTTTAACCGCAAAGTGGCATTGAATACAGCCCATTATTGGTCCAAGGAGCCAGGAAGTCTGACCAGCATCATCAATCAAGTAGATGGTCAGCCAGAATCACTGAATCTTGGTCAGGCTGCCAAGCGTCACATGCAGGCACACTACACATGGGAGGAAATTGTCCGTCGGTACGAGGACTTGTTTTTGAAATGAAGGTAAATATTCTCCTGTCCACCTACAACGGTGAGCAGTTTCTAGCAGAACAAATTCAAAGTATCCAAGAACAGTCATTTCAAGACTGGAAACTCCTGATTCGTGATGATGGCTCCACAGATAAGACACGGGAAATCATCGCAGCATTTGTAGCTCAGGATAGTCGGATTCATTGGGTAAATGAAAATGAGTCGATGAATCTAGGAGTTATCAAGAGTTTTCATAGGCTAGTTCAGGAGGAACAGGCAGATGTCTATTTCTTTAGTGACCAGGATGATGTCTGGCTTCCGAACAAACTAGAACGATCTCTAGCTGAAGCCCATAAATATCCTTCTGAGCTGCCCCTCATGATCTACATGGATTTGACGGTGGTTAACCAGGACTTACAGGTCCTGTCAGACAGTATGATTCGCAGCCAATCTGGTCATGCCAATACAGAATTGGTTCAGGAATTAACGGAAAACACGGTGACGGGTGGAGTGGCCATGATAAATCATGCCTTGGCCCAACTTTGGGACCAAACAGAAGACATCCTCATGCATGATTGGTACCTGGCTCTTTTAGCTGCGGCCTTTGGGAAGTTAGTCTATATAGACCAGCCTGGGGAGCTCTATCGTCAGCATGAAAACAATGTTTTGGGAGCCAGAACCTGGTCAAAACGCATTCAAAAATGGCTACGACCAAGTTTACTCTTTCGCATGTATTGGGACTTGATTGAACGCAGTCAGACACAGGCAGCCTTTTTACTGGACATGCCCTTGTCAGCTGAGAAGAGAGAGATGGTTTCAGCATTTGTTACCATAATGGATAAGCCCATGCTGAAGCGCTGGCAACTCCTCAGACAATATGGTCTGAAGAAAAACAAGGCTTTTCACACCTTGGTCTTCACCACACTTATTATTAGCAAGTTTGCTTATAGGAGAAAATAAATGAATATCTTTAACGGTAAAAATCGGATTTTGTTACGAGAAATGATTAAAACCGATTTTAAGTTGCGCTACCAAGGCAGCCTGATTGGGCATCTCTGGTCAATTTTAAAGCCGATGCTGCTCTTTACCATCATGTATTTAGTCTTTATTCGCTTTTTGAGAATTGATGATGGAACCCCTCATACCGCTATCGGAGTTCTGTTTTCCATGGTTACCTGGAATTTCTTCGCAGAAGCGACAAACATGGGAATGTTATCCATTGTCAGCCGAGGCGATCTTCTTAGAAAACTAAATTTTTCTAAGGAAATTATTGTGATCTCGTCTGTAGCCAGTGCAGGTATCAACTATTCTATCAACTTATTAGTGGTGCTCGCATTTGCCCTGATTAATGGTATTTCCTTCAACGTCAATTTTTTGATTTTGCTCCCCCTTTTTATTGAATTGGTCTTGTTGGCCTCAGGGATTGCCTTTATCCTATCTAGCCTTTTTGTTAAATACCGTGACATTGGACCAATTTGGGAAGTTATCATGCAGGCAGGGATGTACGGAACACCGATTATCTATTCCATTACTTATATCTTGCAAAAGGGGCAGGAGTCAGTCGCTAAGGTCTTGATGCTCAATCCGATGGCCCAGATTGTTCAAGACATTCGTCACTTTATTGTTTTTGAAGGAAATGTTCGAGGATGGGATTTGATTAACAATAAACTGATTGCCTCCATTCCATACATCTTGCCAATCATTATCTTTGTGATTGGACTTGCTATCTTTAAGAAAAATTCTAAGTACTTTGCGGAGATTTTATAATGTCAGATAAAAAAATTGCAGTAAAGGTTGATCATGTCAGCAAATTTTTTAAGTTGCCAACCGAAGCAACTCAAAGTTTGCGCACAAGTCTGGTCAATCGGTTTAAGGGAATCAAAGGCTATAAAGAACAGCATGTATTAAAAGATATTTCCTTTGAAGTGGAAGAAGGGGATTTCTTCGGGATTGTTGGACGAAATGGTTCTGGAAAATCTACCCTCCTCAAAATTATTTCTCAAATCTATGTTCCTGAAAAAGGTTCTGTAACCGTAAATGGAAAGTTGGTTTCTTTTATTGAGCTTGGGGTTGGTTTCAATCCAGAGTTGACTGGGCGTGAAAATGTCTACATGAATGGCGCAATGTTGGGATTTTCTCCCAAGGAAATCGATGACATGTATGACGATATTGTCGAGTTTGCCGAGCTCTCAGAGTTCATGAACCAGAAGCTCAAAAATTACTCCAGTGGGATGCAGGTGCGCTTGGCCTTTTCAGTAGCGATTAAGGCCCAAGGGGATATTTTGATCTTGGATGAAGTTCTGGCCGTTGGTGATGAGGCTTTTCAGCGCAAGTGTAATGACTACTTCATGGAGCGCAAAAAAAGTGGGAAGACAACCATTTTGGTTACCCACGATATGAGCGCAGTGAAGAAATATTGCAATAAGGCGGTCTTGATTGAGTATGGTTTGGTCAAGGCTCTGGGCAACCCAGAAAATGTGGCCAACCAGTATAGTTTTGACAATACAGCTCCCCTTCATCATGATAATTCTGAGGAAGGTCAGACTGTTGAAGCCAAGGAGGAAGAGGTTTATGTTGAAAACTTCAATCTCCAGCTCTTGACCCCAAACCGTATCAGTCCAGCAGATGAGATTCGTTTTCAAATTGATTTTGATGTTCTCGAAGATATCGATACCTATGTCGCTCTATCTTTAACAGATATTGACCGAAATATTTGGATTTACAATGATAATTCCATGGATGAGATGATGAGCGGCAAAGGTCACAAGACGGTATTCTATACTTGCTCTTTGCCGACTGTCAATGACTTGAAATTGAAACTGGAAGTAACGGTTCGGGATGAGGACGGGCGGATGTTGGCCTTTTCGGATGCCACTCAAACCCCCATTATTCTCATTAACCGAGATGATATCGCCCAAGATGATAAGTCAGCCCGCGACTCGGCCACAGGCCTGATTCAACGCAATGGAAATTGGAAAATGGAAGACTAGTGAAAGGATGCTACTATGATGACAGAGCCTCTTGTATCGATCCTCTGTACCGTTTATAATAAGGAACCTTGGTTGGTGCAGACAATCGAGAGTTTTTTGGCGCAGGAGACAGATTTTCCTATCGAAATTCTCTTAATCGATGATGCTTCGACAGATGGATCTAAATCGATTATTGAAGATTACCAAGCAAGATACCCAGAACGGATTCGCGCATTCTACAATGTGGAAAATCTGGGAATTGCGAAAACCTGGGTTGCAATCTGTCAAGAAGCACGCGGTTTTTATATTGCCCGTTGTGATGGGGATGATTTCTGGCTCGATCAGCATAAGTTGCAAAAGCAAGTAGCACTCCTGAAAGACCGTCCCCAGTCCCGTTGGTCAAATACTGACTTTGATCTATACAATGAAAAGGGTCAACTGATTTCTCAGGCAGGTTTTGAGAATGGAACGATTCCTTTAGCAGATAGTTTTGAAAAGATGTTGGCAACACGTGGCTTTACAATGGCCTCTACCTGGCTGGTGGAGCGTGACTTGATGTTAGAAGTCAATGCGGAATTGGATCTGACAACATCTGATGACACTTTCAACCTCCAAATGGATCTTTTCCAACGTACCGAATTGGCCTATTTGCCAGAAGCGACAGTTGCCTTTGTCATCAATCAGGGTTCAGACTCTAGGCCCAAGGATTTTGAGCGTATTGCTCAGCGTTTCAACAGGCTGATGGAAACGCAAAACCATTACTTGGACAAGTATCCCAATAGCAATTACCGAGAGATGCTGAGTTTGCTGCTGGAACGGGTCAATCGTTTTGAATTGGATTTGACAAGGAAAGAAGCAGGATTGGCACAAATCGGTTTGCAGCAAGTGACAATCTATCTGGACCGTGCTGGAAAAGGGTTTAATGAGGAAGATATTTTACAATTTCCTCTGGCCAAAGCAGATTCCATTGTGTTGAACCTACCCGAAGATTGCGCGACGATTCGAGTAGACTTGTCCGAAATTCCTAATTTCTTCCAGGAAGCTCGTTTAGTGGCAACAGATTCGCAAACAGAGATTTTGCCAAGTTTCACCAACGGGATTGTTTTGGGAGAAGCTGTTGTATTTCCGAATCCAGATCCTCAACTTATCTACACGATTCCAACAGAGGTTTTTGGCAGCCAACTGCAATTTCATTACCAGCTGTTTGAATTGGATGACCTCGATTCGGATGCTTATATTGGAAAAGTGCTGGCACAGGATTTTTTAGATGCTAAGGCTAAACTGAAAGATCTACAGCGTGAAAATATTGAGATACAGCAAAAGATTTTGCAGCAACAAAAAGAGCTTGAAGAAATCAATCATCTCTACAATTCTGTTATTCATTCTCGTCGTTGGACCATACCGACTAAAATCATCAATTTCCTCAGGAGAAAACAATGAGACGCCTATTATTATATGTTCACTTTAATAAACACGATCGTATTAGCCCACATGTCCACTATCAATTAGAAAAAATCAATCCAATTTTTTCCAAGGTGGTTTTCATTTCCAATAGCCAGTTAGCAGCAACAGAAGTTGAGAAATTACAGAACCGTGGCTTGATCCACCATTTTATCCAAAGGGAAAATGCTGGTTTTGACTTTGCAGCTTGGCGGGATGGCATGGCCTTTGTTGGTTTTGAAGAACTCAAAGACTATGATTCCGTCACACTGATGAACGATACCTGTTTTGGTCCTCTCTGGGATTTGCAGGAACAGTATGACAAATTTGAATCTGATCCAGAAGTCGATTTCTGGGGAATGACCAACAATAGAAAAACGCATTTGTTTGCCGAGCACATTCAAAGTTATTTCATCAGTTTTTCCAAGAGGGTTGTCCAATCAGATGTTTTTCAAGATTTCTGGACCAGTGTACAGACAATCGAAGATGTTCAATCGGTTATCTATACCTATGAAGCCCTTGTTACGACCCGATTGACAGATGCCGGCTTCAAGTACCGAGTTGTTTTTGATACGGTAAATGAGAGCCTGGACGGCATGCCACATCCAGATTTCTCCTTCTATAATCCAACAATGATTTTGAACAAACGGGTTCCGTTGTTGAAAGTCAAAGCCTTCTTGGGCAATCAAGTCATTGCTCCTTTCCTATTTGGAGAAATTGAACGAGTATCTGACTATCCTGTTGATTTGATTGTCAACCACATGTCTGCTATACATGGGCCAACAGAGAATTATCTCTTGAGCAGAAAGTACATGAAGACTGCAGAACTGGACTTAGAACTGGTTAAAGACAAGAAAATTGCCATCCATCTCCACACCTTCTATGTCGATTTGCTTGAGGATTTCTTGAGTATTTTCAAGACCTATCGTTTTGACTTCGACTTGTTCATTACCACCAATACGCAAGAAAAGGCTGCTGAAATCCAAGAGATTCTGGATCGTTATAACAGACCGGCTCTTGTCAAGGTTACGGGCAATATTGGACGTGATGTCCTGCCTATGTTGGAACTGAAAGACGAGTTGGAGAAATACGATTATGTTGGTCATTTCCATACGAAAAAGTCTAAAGAAGCGGATTACTGGGCTGGTCAGTCTTGGAGGACAGAGCTGATTGATATGTTGGTGAAACCAGCCAATGAAATAATAGCCAACTTGTCTCAAAGAGATGACCTGGGTCTCGTTATTGCGGACATTCCAAGCTATTTCCGTTTTGTCAAAATGGATCCTTGGGTGGAAATGGGCATGTTGCCATGGATGGAAGATTTGTGGAAACGCATGGGGATTGATAAAGACATGCCATTCTACGAAGCTCATGTTTTTGTCATGAGTTATGGAACCTATATGTGGTTTAAGTATGAGGCCCTCAAACCTCTATTTGACCTGGGTCTTTCAAAAGAGGAAGTGCCAAAGGAACCCCTTCCTCAAAACACTATTTTGCACGCCTTTGAAAGAATGCCAGTCTACGTGAACTGGGCCAATGGATTTGATTTCAAAATTGTTGAAAGTCCAAACCATTTAACACCTTTTATTGATAACAAATTACTGAACAGACGGCATGAAAACCAATTTAGTCCATACGCCTATGTTGACTTTAATAAGCATGGTGGTCTGAAGGGCGCCTTTAAGTTTATGCGGACATCCTTTGTCAACTCCTCGAAGTACATTTTAAAGCGAATCTATCTTAGATTCATCGGAAAGAAACACATGTAGTAGGTACGAGAAGCAGGGTAGTCGCATTCAATAGAGATACAGCACTATCAAATTGCAGGAGAAATAATGTATGAAGAAATTACTACAGTTTGGGAATACAATCTTTTTTACGATGACTGTCTTATGGCTTTATTTTGCCTTTAGATATGCTTTTGAGTTTGTCTCGATTGACCTGGTCAATCTGAATCCAATAACTGCAGGGATAATGGTCGTTGCCACGATCATTATCTTCTTGGTTTTTAGTTTCAAGAACCTTTTCTTTTCGGGGTTAAAGAAGCTATATAGTTTGATTATTGCTCATAAAGCATGGACCCTAGTCCTGTTAACAGTTGTTCAGCTCTTCATCCTCCTTACAAGTGGGGGGCTAGCGCGATCGGATACCACAATCCTCTATCAGCTGACAACAGACCCATATTTCGCTAAAGAGAGCATCTACATTTCAAATTATCCAAATAACTTTTTGTTTTTAATCTATTTGAAAATCATTTATAAGATCTCTCCTGAAAATTTGGTTTTTAACCTGTCCTTGCTCAACATTGTCTTTGTCAACAGCTCCTTGATGCTTTCCTATCAACTGGTAAAAGAGTATTTTAAAGAGAAAATAGCCAATATCTACTTTGTGCTCTACATCTGTTTGTTTGCTCTGCAACCCCAATTTATCTATACCTATACGGACCTAATTACTTTATTCTTCATTGTTCTTCTATTTGTAGTCTTGTCTTTTTTGGTGAAAAATTGGAAGAAAATGAAGGCCTTCTACATGGCCAGTTTAGGTCTAGGTTTGATTATCGGAGTCTGCTACAACCTTAGACCGCCGACGGTTATTTATATCATTGCCTTGTTCGCAGTTTTAATCTCGGTAAAGAGGAGCTCTGTCTTTTCTATAAAGAAGATTGCAATGGTGAGCCTTATCGCCTTTTCGATGTTCTATATCAGTAATAAAAGTCTAAGCATTTTGCTTGAAAAACAGGATTTTGTACTGTATAAAGATAATTACAGTCGTAGCCTACTCTATTATGTCGATCTAGGCTTGACTTATGGTGGTAACTATCACCATGAGATTCCTCAAGAAATAGTCGCAGCGACAAGTGATGACCTCAACGATCTGGTCAAGAAAGATATTCAAAAGCGTCTGGATAACTATACTCCAAGTAGCTTTATCGGACACTTATACTACAAATACTATTGGATTACGGGCGAAGGCATGTTTGGCTGGAATCAGGAGAGGGTCCTATCTGAAGAAACTAGGCTTCAGATGCCTTGGATTCAAGGAATCATCAATACCGGCTTTGCACAGAAAGTTCGTTCCATCGTCTATGCTACTGGTAAAAATTTCAAAATTCAAGGCATCCTGTTCCAAATGATTTGGATAGTGGCCGTTATTGGAATCCTAGTTTATTCTTTCACTTTTAAATCCAGTCCCTATCATGTAGCCCTCTGGCTTCAGATTACCTTATTTGGTGGTTTCCTCTTCCTGATGATTTTTGAGGGAGGGCGGACTCGCTATCTAATTCAGTTCTTGCCAGCAATCATTCTCCTATCGAGCTTGGGCTGGGAGCAGATACTGGCTTTTGTTCAGCGGGCAACACAGTCAAACAGAATAAAAAACACTGAGTGATACACTCAAGAAAGTTGGAAACATTGGAACATTTTAAAAAATATTCTAATCACCTTATTTTTATCGTATTAATCGGTTTACTCATCACTTTTGGTTTTTCAATAAGAGAAGAATTAAAAGTAGGAAATAATGATGGTACGCTAAGAATCCAAGCAGAATATGACAAGGCAGAAAAATCAAGCGCTTATACTCAAAAAAATCATGATATTACAGTCAATGGTATCAGCATAAAAGAAGACGATGTCGTCAAAAATGAATGGGACTATTCTGCCCTAGACATTGTTGAGCCTTATTACAATACAGGTGGTCAGAACCAAGAAGAATTGGTTATTAAAGTTAGTGAACCAATAAAAACTGTATCCTTTTACTATTCAGAAAATATCCATCGGGGAAAATTTAGCGTTTATATAGGGGACCATCTGGTTTCAAAGATAAATGCATACTCCAGTGAAGCAGAAACGAAATTTGTTACACTCACTACTCCAAGATATTTTGGACTTTCCTGGGGGAATGTTCTCTGGTACCTGTTGCTCATTTGCTTTGCCCTGGTGAGTATCTTCTTTAGCTATTTTCATATTTATAAAGAATTTGGCAAAAAGGACCTTATTAAGCTGGCCTTGACCAGTTTGGGGACATCCCTCTTATTGTATTTAACCTCACAGTTTTTATCAGAGAACTATATCAATATCTTTAGTTTGAGTTTTTACCCTCGCTATAAAATATTCGTTCCCGTAATCTTGGCAATCTTCTTCACCCAGATATCGGTTATTACTCTTAGGTATTTCATCAGTAAGAATGACAGAGAAAAGATTGAAGCAGATGATTCAAGTGAGGCAAGCGATTCTCTACCGTTCAAAGATAGGCTAGGGAAGTTCTCCAAAGGATTGTATGATAGAATACTTTATCATCTGATTTATCTTCTTGGTCTCATCAGTCCATTATTTTCCTATTTCCTACTTCAAAATTCTTATTCAAGAATTGGAAATCTCAACCCAACATCCCACATCTATAATTTGATGGTGATGTATATCCTCTTTTTACTGATTTTTTGGATTTCAACCTCATTGAAATTTAGTATCGTATTGATCATTGCTATCGGGCTTGTCATTGGGATTCTCAATAAGATTATGATTGATGTGCGTGATGCACCATTGATGTACTATAATCTATTCCAAATTCAGGATGGGCTCAACGTTGCAAACAAGGTTGATTTTGAATTCACACAAAGAATTTTTCAGTCTGTGATTTTAGGCTGTATCTTCCTCAGTTTTGCGACCTTCCTTCCCATGAAATATAAGAAAACTGATTGGAAGAAACGGATTCTTATTAGTATTGTAGGAGTTGCTGTATCTATCTTTTCAATACCAATGATCAGTAAGAGTATTTATGAGACAGCTCAGATTAAGCTCAGTTATTGGAGAATCGATTCCACTTATTCTAAAAATGGTTTTCCGCTCTCCTTTATTAGCTATTACGAAGATTCTAAAATTGTGAAGCCAAACGGCTATAGTTCTGAAAAAGTTGAGGAAATTCTCAGTGCTTATCCAGCGCAAGAAGAAGTGGCTTCAAGTCAGCTTCCAAATATTATTGTGATTCAAAATGAATCGCAGGCTGATTTCTCTCAACTACCAAATTTAAACCTGACACAGGACCCCTTAAGTTTCCAACATTCCTTAGATGAAAATACAGTGAAGGGAGAAATCGTTGTATCTTCCTTCGGAGGTGGAACAGCAAATACAGAATATGAGATTCTGACGAGTAACTCTCTGGCTCTCTTATCCTCAAGTGTCTTTCCTTATCAACAGCTGATACGCTCAGAAAGGAATAGTTTGGTCAACTATCTAGATACTCTTGGGTATTCAAGTATTGCCATGCACCCTCAACCAGCTAACAACTACAATAGGAAAAACGTATACAACTATTTCGGTTTTGACAAATCCTATTTCTCAGATTCTGAACCAACGATTTTTACCTTGTTTGATCTTCAATATGAGCGAAACTTTGTATCGGACAAGTCTCTCTTCCAAGGGATTATGAACCTCTATCAGAACAAGGAAGAAGGGAAGCCCCTCTTTAACTTTGTCGTGACCATGCAGGGACACGGAGGCTACATCGATCCTGGCTATCCTACAGATGTTCAAGTGGCTAGCCAAGAAGGAAAAACCTTTGCTGCTGAGAATGAGTATTTTACATCAATCCGTAAAACGGATCAGGCTTTCGAACAGTTGATTACCTTCTTGAAAAACTATAAGGAACCAACTATTGTCCTCATGTATGGTGACCATCAGCCATCACTCTCAGATGCTTTTTATGATTCATACATGGACACGACAGATCCAAGTGCCAAATATAAAACACCTTTCCTGATTTGGAGTAATTTTACGCTTCCAAAAGCAGAAAATACTGTCATGAGTCCAAATTATATGGTACCTTATTTAATGGAAATTCTGTCACAATCAGAGCATCCGCTGCCGATTTCGTCCTACTACCAATTCTTGAATGCGACAAGAAAGGAAGTACCTATTATGACAACTTGGGGCTACTGGCAGGATGATAAGTACATCACACAGCCACAAAAATTACTAGATATACTGAGTGATTATCACAAGGTTGAATACAATAATGTTGTAGATTCTAATACTCTCTCACAATATTTTATTCCCTAAGATAAAAAACAGCATCATCATTTTTGGCCATTAGAGGAATCCTGTATAGGACAATTCGCATTTTTTGAAGAAGGGAGGATGGCATTGGAAAAACTTTCGGTTGTAGTACCATGCTACAATGAAGAAGAGACTATTCGTTTGTTTTTAACAGAAAGTCAATTAGTAGAAAGCAAGATGAAGCAGGGAGTGATCTTTGACTATATTTTTGTCAATGATGGCTCAACGGATAAGACCTTAGAAGTTCTAAGACAGGTCTCAAAGGAATTTGACAATGTCCATTACCTGTCCTTTTCAAGAAACTTTGGTAAAGAAGCGGCCCTTTTGGCAGGATTAGAAGCAGCAGATGGGGATTTTGTAACAGTGATGGATGTGGACTTACAGGATCCGCCAGAAATGCTCTTAGACATGTACCAGAAAATCAAGGAAGGCTATGATGTCGTTGGAACAAGGCGGTCTGACCGCAAGGGTGAGCCGGCCCTGCGTTCCATCTTTTCGAAATTGTTCTATAAAATGATCAATTCCGTTTCAGATACTGAGTTGTTGGATGGAACACGAGATTTTCGACTGATGACAAGACAGGTTGTTGCGAATATCTTAAGGCTTAATGAGGTCAATCGTTTTTCAAAAGGTATTTTTTCCTGGGTCGGTTTCAATGTAACCTATCTTCCCTATGAAAATCGACAGCGAATTGCAGGACGGACAACCTGGACCTTCTGGAGCCTAGTTCGGTATTCGATTGACGGATTTGTCAATTTTTCAGAAGCCCCTCTGAATCTAGCGACCTGGGCTGGAATATGCTCATTTTTCCTCTCGCTTTTCGGTATCTTATTTGTCGTTATCCGAAAAATAACATTTGGTGGGAGTATCTCGGGTTGGGCCAGTTTGGTGACAATTATTCTCTTTATCGGAGGCCTACAGCTATTGGCCTTGGGAATTATTGGCAAATACTTGGCGAAAATCTTTTTAGAGACTAAGAAACGTCCTATTTATATCATCAAGGAAAAAAGTAAATAATGATGTCTGCAAAAGCACCCCAAAAGTTAACACTTGTGTCTAACTTTTGGGGTGCTTTTTGTGAGGTCATGTTGTAAAGAATCATCAAATAAAAAGGGGGCCTAAAAAATCTTCTAGGTACCCAATTTTTCCATATCCATTTAATAGTTTTTGTGATAGAATAGAAAAGGAGGCACTCATGATAAAAATTTTTGGAAAGATTAGATATCACTGGCAGCCAGAACTGTCCTGGGCCATCATTTATTGGTCACTATCGTTGACACCTATGTTTATTGGCTTAGCCCTTTTATATGAAAGAGCTCAGATTTCGACAGCTATTTTTGTCATGTTCTTTCTTTTCATCCTATTGTTAGGTATTGGTTTTCATCGTTATTTTCAAATTGATGAAAATCAGCTCTATATTGCCTCAGCCAATCCACTTGCTAGCCGTAAAATTCAGATAAAAAGCATCTCTAAGATTGAGGTAACGATTCTTTTTATCAAGATTTTTTCGGTTGCTTTCCCCAATGGAAAGATTTTCTACATGCGCAAGTGGCCTAAGAAATTTTTTATCAATGATTTGGTCCGAAACCCACATTTCCAAGGGGAGATTGAGCTGACGGATCACATGATTGCCCAAGATTATTTTGAGGAATACTATTCAGATGAGGCCAAGTCAGTCCGCTAGAATGGCCTTGGTCGGACAAGATTTTGCTGCCAATAGGATGTTGGGGTCCTCTGGAAATTGCGCTTCTAATTTCGAGTGATCAGCAAAGATGACGATGCCGTCATCGTCGTAATCAAAAATAGTAGAATAGGTCTGACACAGACCGCAGGCGATACATTTTTCGGGGATTAGTTGAATCTTCATATTGCCATTTTAAACAAGAATAGGAAAAAATACAAGGAGAAACAAAGCAGATGTCACAAGAACCATGGAATGATGAAATTTACAATTCAGGTGAAAAAAGCAGAAAAAACAAGACTGAGAATAGCAATGTTGCCAATAAGATTTTTACGGTTTTAGCAGTCCTTTTTCTAGTGATTATTGTAGGAATTACGGTTACAGCTATTTATCTGTCAAGTGGCGGTAGTAATACAGATTCAACAAAGGAGTTTTACAACACCAGTAATTCCAGTGCTACTGACCAAAGTGCTGCTCCAGCTCAAACAACGGTAGCGAGTACAACGGTTCCAAATGCGACAACTGAAGCCAGCACAGGCACTCAAGAAGGAGAAACTGTAACTGTCCAGCCAGGAGAAGGTGTGGCTTCTATTGCTGCGCGCACTGGTGTTTCCATTGCTGACTTGGAACGGCTGAACCCTGAGAAGATGACAACAGGCTCATGGCTGGCTCACCCAGGTGATACTGTACGGATTAAGTAAGAAGAGGAATTATGAAAGCTATTCAAATTGCTATTGATGGACCTGCCTCGAGCGGAAAATCAACAGTTGCCAAAATCATTGCTAAAAATCTAGGATATACCTATCTGGATA
>RRZU012747183.1_pt1 | contig 18019 bp, 25 predicted proteins | sample 2165561 | NCBI WGS metagenome assembly RRZU01 (sample SAMN10456909, study PRJNA506462) | wastewater metagenome | isolation source: wastewater sludge | place: USA: Moscow, Idaho | reverse complement strand
GTGAAATTTTATGATGAATAAAAAATCCTATCCAACCGTGACTGACCAATTTTGTGGCGCTGGTGGCAGCTCGATTGGCGCCGTCAATGCAGGTGCCGAATTAGTGCTGGCGATGAATCATTGGGAACTCGCCATAAATACGCACAGCACCAACTTCCCGAAGACCCGCCACGACTGCACCGACATCAGCGCCTGCGACCCGCTCCGGTACCCTTCGACGGACATCCTGATCACGTCGCCCGAGTGCACCAATCACAGCCTCGCCAAGGGCAAGCGCAAGCCGATGCAAGCGGACCTGTTCGGCAACGGCCCCGACCCGGCCGAAGAGCGCAGCCGGGCCACCATGTGGGACGTGCCCCGCTTCGCCGAGGTGCACCGCTACAACGTCATCGTGGTCGAGAACGTGGTGGATGCCCGGCAGTGGGTCAACTGGACGGCCTGGCTGCTGGCTATGCGCCAGCTCGGCTACGATTATAAACCGGTCTATCTCAACAGCATGTTCGCTCACCCGACGCCGCAGTCGCGCGACCGCATGTACGTCGTATTCTGGCGCAAGGGCAACCGGGCGCCGGACCTCGACATTCGCCCGTCGGCGTGGTGCGAGCAGTGCGGGCGAGATGTAGAAGCCCTGCAGACCTGGAAGGCAGGCAAGCGCTTTGGCCGTTACCGGCAGCAGTACGTCTACTCGTGCCCGCACTGCCGGGCCGTAGTGGAGCCGTACTACTACTGCGCAGCATCTGCCATCGACTGGACGCTGCCGTGCCCGCGCATCGGCGACCGCACCACGGCACTGAAGGCTAAGACCTTGGAACGCATCCGCGTCGGCCTGGAGAAGTTCGGCCGGCAGGCGATGGCGATCGATACGTCGTTCGGCGATGGCGCCCGGGCAACACTGCTTACCGACCCTATGCGCACGCAGACGACGCGGCAGACGATGGGCATGGCCGTGCCGCCGTTCCTGATGGACATCGTACACAACGGGCGCTACGGCCGCCACCAGGACCTCGTGTGGGGCGTGACTGGACCCGATCGCACCCAGATAGCGCAGAACACCAAGGCGCTGATTGTCCCGCCCTTCGTGGCCGACATCCGCGGCGAGAACGCACCCAAGGGCATCGATGATCCCCTGTCCACCATGTGCGCCTCGGGCAACCATCACGCCCTCATTCTCCCTTACTACAGTACCGGGCAGGCGAGCGGCACTGACGAACCGCTGCCCACCGTCACCACGGTCGACCGTCATGCGCTGGCCGTGCCGCCGTTCATCGTGGGCTATTACACCAGGTTGTCAGGCCAGCAGGCGGCCGTCAGCGGTATCGACGAGGCCCTGCCGACGCAGAGCACGCAGCCCCGCCACTACCTGGTCCAGCCCGGCGACGTGCCGCGCGTCGAAGACTGCGGGTTCCGCATGTTGCAGCCGCACGAGATCCAAGCGGCGATGGCGTTCCCGGCAGAGTACAAGGTGCTGGGCACCAAGCGGGAGCGGGTCAAGCAGCTGGGCAACGCTGTCACGCCGCCGGCGATGAGCATCCTGATGCAGCGGGTTATGGAGACGTTCGGCTAAACAGAATTATCGTCCTGGGTGGCGATGGTTTGAGGGTGTATAACAGTTACACGCGGAGATGTGAGCACATGAGGGCGAGACTCGTAGACGGAACAATCATCACTCTGGAAAAGGACTGCGATTGCCTGACGCACGACGGTCCCCACTGGCTGCACATGGATCGCTTGTATAAGGCAATGAATCAGAAGCACATAGCTGGCGATCGAATCACGGATGACATGTGCTGGCTCGCTTTCGCTACAACAGAGCGGGAACGATTGCGGGAAAAGGCATACGAGATGGAGTCCCGCCATATAGTCGAAATCCTGAACGACATGCCACCAAGTGAACAGGTGGAGTCACATCTACAATTCCGGCAATAAACGGCATTGTCACTAGAACGGTACAGGCCCGTGGATAACCGCCACGGGCCGAAGGATAAAGAGAGCACATGCAACGTATTTACAGCACCCCCCGCGGCTTGTCAGTGATAGACCCCCAGGAAAACGGGGGACGCCGGCAGGTTCTGAGCATGGAGAATTGTGGCGATTTTGTTCACGTGAGCACGGCCACTGGTCCCCATAGCAATATGACATTCACTCTGACACCTGACGTGGCGCTTGCCGCCTACGAATGGCTAGGGCGCTGGCTGGCAGCGCAGGGAGCATTAGTACGGCAGGAAGCACAGGCGGGATTATTCAGCGAGGCACAGCCGTGAGCTACGACGAAATGAAGCAACAGCACGACGAAATGATGACACGCATTCGGGCAGAGTTGTACGGCAACGATCCACGGGAGGCGGTGATTGCGGAACTCCGGGCCCAGCTCGCCACCGCCAACGAAGCACGACAGCAGTTACAGGAGGCGTTGAGCGTGCGAAACACACAGCTCGCCACCGTCACCCAGCGCGCAGAGGCGGCAGAGCAGCAGTTAATGGTCTATCGTGTTTTGTTGACTAACGCAATGATGACTGCGGCGTCTGAGTTTGGGCGTCTCGACGGCATCAAGGACTTTGCCAACGAATACTTTGAGCTGCTTTTCGATGCCGCGTTGCAATCCGGTGCGTTTGTCGAGGCGCAGTGTGGCAGCGTCGGGATTCTACGGGTAGCCGAGCAATTGAACGTTGTGCTGGAAGAAGAATAGCCCCGAGAATAATCAGTATTGTCACTAGAACCATGACCCACACCCTCACCATCACCCTAGCCGACGCTGCCGACCTGCGCTGGGCACAGACCACCGTCACGGCAGCGCATTACCTGCGCGCCCCCGTGGACCCGCGGGCGAGGCCGATGCTAGGGGACGTGTTTCCATGTTCTACGGCGCTTGATGGCATCAACGTTGCTATCGCAGATCCCGTAATCGTTAGCGATTGCCTGGAGCGTTTCGCCAGCCTCACAACGACGCCGGATCTCCACGACCTGAGCGGCGGTAAGTTTAGCGAGCGCGTGATCTTCGCCCAGGGTACGCCCAGCCTTATTTCTGCCCTTAGCCATCTTGTCGTCATTATTATCCTTGGGTGTGCCAAGCCAAAGATGGTGCGGATTGACGCACGCTGGCACGTCGCATTGATGGCACACAGCCATACCTTCGACAAGTGGCCCGTTGTGGATTTCGTAGCTGAGCCGGTGGGCGCGGATGTTCTGCCCGTACTCGGAGAGGATACCGTAACCCTCACGGTTCTTTCTGCCAGTCCACAGCCAGCATTCATCGTCGCCGCGCTTGTCTACGTTACTCCAAAACTTGTCAACCAAGGGGCGCTTGCGAGTATCGAATCCACTGTGACCATTGATGTACTTCAGTGGCTGACCCTTCACCCATCCCAAGGATTTGCGGTTACGGTCTGCGATCGGCGTCTTTTGTCCACAGCCACACATGCAAAGGCCGCTAGGGTTAGGAATCTCAATTTGCAGGTCCTTGGCTTTGTTGTGGCCTGGGAGGAACCGGGCGGGGTGTCCTTTGCGGTATCCCTTGGCGAGATAGGCGCCATCCTGGATAGGCGCAGCCTGACCACAGCCGCACTGGCACTGCCCGTAGGGATACCGCAATCCGTACTGAGCAACCCAAGGGGCATATTCGTCAAGGTTTGCAGGGAAAGAGGGGGCGGGGATATGATCAGTCATGTCATTCGCTCCTTTCAGCGTTTGACCAAGCCCTGGGATGTTGACGCATCGCCAGGGCACTTGTATTTGTTGCAGGATTATTTTACCACGTTCCCCAAGTTTCACCAACTCTATGTCATGTCGTCGTGTCAGGTTATCCCGACCTGGCAGGATCTTGATCGTATCAAACCACGAACATTACGCCTCATATAAGGAAGGGAACCATGCTCGACACGCTCGAAGCGAACAAATTACCAACGACGGCACCCAAAGCCGCCCCCACTGGCACCGCTGCCACCGCCTTGGCCATCGGCGCCGAACTGCGGCGCATCGTGGGCGCAGAGCTAGCCGCACCCTTTGCCCGTGCGCCGCGCCGGATTGGCGACCTGACTGTCGAGCTCGTGCGGTCACGCAGCACATGGCGGCTCTATCTGGCTGACCTGTCACCCATCCGGCACACGACGCGCGACCTGTGGGCGACGGCGGTATCTGCGCCGTCGGTGGATTGGCAGCGCACGCCGGATGGGTGCCTGGTATGGTGCGAGTGGACGGAGCCGACCACATGAACCACGGCGACTGTACCCACTGCTGTCCTGAAGGGAACACATGCACCTGCAAGGGCACAGCGCACGTGCTGCACGTCTGCGACTGCGAAAACTGCGCATGCCACACCCAAGCGAGGTACCGGCGTGAGGCTGGCAGGCCGGCATATACCCGCATCACCCTCGGGCGTGGCGGCGTGCGGGTGGTCCTGGACCGGGGCGCACCGGGCGGGGTGGGCTGGGTCGAAGTAGATCGATACGTGGACGCACCGAGCTCCAACTGACGGGGTACGGCGCAGTCCGGTTTTAGAGGCGTAAGGCGAAAGTGGCGAAAGAGGGGAGGCGCAAGCTTCCTCTCTTCGCGTTCCCGCACCAATTAACATTATGTTGGCAGGCACGGAATGTTATCTAAAGTGATACAATAGACATAAAAGTTCACCCAAAGTGTTATATTACCAGCAACGCCACTGTTTGTTCGAGGAGACTTACATGACTAAGGTCCGAGTGACAGTTGTAGATGGGAAGATCGTCATTGCGTCCGAGTTGGGCGATCCGCTGGAGATCGTCACGGTGACGGACCCGCCACCGCCTCCTCCTCCGCCGCCGCCACCCGATCCCGACCCTGAGCCTACGCCAACCGAAGGCATTTGGATTAGCCAGGCCGAAATTGCCAAGCTACCTATGTCGGGACCTGGTTGGACGGAGGTGCTGGCAGCAGCCGATGCTAATCCCGGCACGCCCTCGTTATCGAACCAGGACAGCAACAACAGCACGTCGATCATGGCATGTGCGTTGGTCTATGCCCGCACCAAGGACCAGAAGTATCTCGCCAAGGTGGTTGCGGCACTGCGCACGTTGGCGGGCGGCAACCTGGAGGGCGGCGCGCGGGCGCTTGCTTTGGGCCGCGAAATCCCCGGCTACGTGCTGGCCGCCGACATCGCCAACATCCGCGAGGTTGACCCGGCTCTGCACGCACAGCTGGTCTCCAAGTTCCGCAGCCTGCTCACGGCGCCCTGCTCTAGCGGCCCCGCTACTCTGCGTGATTCGCATGAGGAACGCCCGAACAACTGGGGCGGGCACGCGGCGGCGGCACGCATCGCCATCGCACTGTACATTGAAGACGAGGCAGAGTTGGACGCCGCCGCCAAGGTGTTCCGCGGCTGGCTGGGCGATCGCAGTGCGTATGCCGGATTCAAGTACGGCGAACTCGACTGGCAGGCGGATCCGTCCAAGCCTGTGGGCATTCTGCCCGTTGGCGCAACCATCCAGGGCCACAGCGTTGACGGCGCGCAGCCTGAAGAGTTGCGGCGCGCGGGCGGGTTCACATGGCCCCCGGCAAAGACGGACTACTGCTGGGAAGGGCTGCAGGGCCCCGTTGCTGCCGCCAAGATGCTGCATCGCGCCGGCTATGACGCATGGCAATGGAGCGACAAGGCGTTGTACCGTGCCGTCCGGTTCCTCTATGACATCGGCTGGCCGGCTGTGGGTGACGACCAGTGGCAGCCGTGGGTGATCAACAAGGCGTATGGCGTCAACATTCCGACCACGGGCGGCGGCAAGGGTAAGAATGTGGGTTGGACGCAGTGGACGGAGCAGTAGGAGCAAACATGAAGACTGAACCAGTATTAACGGCCGGCGCGATTGCCGGTGTCATCATGGCGTTTTTGGGCATGGCGGTATCGCTCGGCTGGCTGCGTCTGGACGAGGCGCAGATGAAGGCGGTGGAAGCGTTCGTGCTGCCGGCGTTGGCGCTGATTGTGCCCATCGCGGCGGCATGGTACGCACGGAGCAAGGTCACGCCGGTCGCGGCACCCAAGACGGCAGAGGGTGAGGCCGGCGTGATCGTACCGCTGGCAACGGCGCAGGCCATGGGCTTTGCGCCGGCCGGGCAGAAGGATAAACGGTAGATGGACCACGACCTGAGGTATGACTCCGATGAGACACAGCACAATCTGCCGGCTGTGGCCGTCGCGTCCAAGCCGGACACAGGGCCGGACTGCACGGTCTGGACGCAGGCGGTAGATCGTCGACTGAGAGTCCTGGAGTCAACAGTCAACCGTCTCGCCGATGCAGTGCAGGTGCTGATATTGCGCCTGGACGACGGGAAGTAGGCAGAGGGGCAAAACGATGGCACGGCGGGAGTACAGCGACGAAATCAAGGCGCAGGTCATGGCGGCACTGTTGGCCGGGCAGTCAATCAATGCGACCGCCGCGCAGTTCCAGATCCCGAAGGGGACCGTCAGTGGCTGGGCGCGCCGGGCGGGGCAAGGAATAAGCAGCGAGCTTGCGACAGTCGCGACCCAAAAAAGAGAGCGTATAGGCCATCTCATCATCGATAATCTTGAAGCTGAGATGGAAGCCACCAAGGCGATGACGAATGTATTTAAGGACGAACAATGGCTCCGAAAGCAGGAAGCTTCCCAGCTCGCTGTTCTCTACGGCGTCATCAAGGATAAAACCCACCGGGTACTTGAGGCGCTCCCAGATGACACAACCGATCTGGACAGAACGTGAACGGGCGGCTCGTTCTAACCTCTTCGATTTCACCTGCTACACATATCCGGGCTACGCCGGCAACTGGCACCACCGGCTGATTTGTTCGTACCTCGATCTCTTTGTCGCCGGCGAGATCAAGCGGCTGATGATTTTTGCGCCGCCACGCTCCGGCAAGAGCGAACTCGTTTCCCGTCGTCTGCCTGCTTACATCCTGGGCAAGGCTCCCGACACGACAATCATTGCCACCAGCTACGGCGCAGACCTGGCCAGGCGCATGAATCGAGATGTACAGCGCATCATGGACGGCGACGAATACCGCCGGCTATTTCCAGAGTCGCGGCTGTTCGGCTCAAACGTGCGCACCGTTTCGCAGGGCTCCTGGCTGCGCAACTCCGATATGTTTGAGGTGGTAGGTCATCGCGGCTACTACCTGGGCACAGGCGTTGGGGGAAGTGTGACGGGCTCCGGCGCTCACGTGGCGATCATTGATGACCCCGTAAAGAACCGCAAAGAAGCCAACTCTCCCACCTATCGAGAAACGGTGTTTGACTGGTACACCTCTACTCTCTATACACGTTTGACGCCTGACGGGCAGGTGCTGCTTACCGTTACCCGCTGGCATGAGGATGACCTGGCGGGGCGTCTGCTGGCGCTCGCCAAGTCTGACCCCGAATCTGACCAATGGGTAACACTGATACTGCCGGCCGTGTCCGAAGACCCCGTAGCGGCCTATGATGAGCGGCACATGGCGGGCAAAGCTCTGTGGGCTACGCGCTGGGGAATAGACAAGCTACACACCATCAAGCGCACGGTGGGCGAACGTGACTGGGCCAGCTTATACCAGCAGCGGCCCTCACCGGACGAAGGCGAGATCTTCAAACGGCACCACTGGCGCTACTGGCAGCCACGGGGCGCCAACCTCCCGCCCGTCACCGTCACGATGGCAGATAGCAGCGTCATCGAAGTGGAAGCGGTCGAGCTGCCGGCCCGGTTCGATGAGCTACTACAGTCCTGGGACTGTACGTTCAAGGACACGGCGGCGTCCGACTTCGTTGCCGGCCAGGTCCTGGGCAGGCTGGGAGCCGACAAGTTTCTGCTCGACTATGTGTGTGAGCGACTGGGCATCGTCGCCACAATGGAGGCAATCCGGTCGTGGCGCATCAAGTGGCCCAAAGCCATCGCCATCCTTATCGAGGATAAGGCTAATGGGCCGGCGGTCATCCAGATGCTGCACAAGGAGATTGCCGGGTTAATTGCGGTCGATCCTAAAGGCGGCAAAACATCCCGAGCCTACGCCGCAGCGCCCGAGGTGGAATCGGGCAACGTGTATCTCCCGCACCCGCTCATAGCGCCCTGGGTGGGACGGTTCATAGGCAGCGCGGCGTCCTTCCCCAACGCCGCACACGACGACGACGTGGACGCATTTACGCAGGCAATCATTCGCTGGCAAGAGGCGGGACAGGTGGCCACAGCGCCGGCACAGGTAACGAGTCAGGCGACGATACAGGAGATGTTTGGGTAATGGCAACGATACTGGACCGCTTCACTGCCCTTTGGCAGCGGCGCAACACTGCGCCCCCCGTAGTGACGACACAGGACGCCAAACCGGCAGCACCTGCAGTCGTTACCTTTACAACGCAGCGTGACCGCCGCAGTCGCATTGCCGACTGCCGGGACATGGTGACGGACGACCCGCGCGCCAAGCAGGCGTTGGCGACCCTGGCACGCGACGCCACGAAGGGCGGGGTCACGCTCCAGATCACTGGGCCACGCGCCGAGCAGGCACAGGCCGCCGCCGATGCGCTGTTCGCTCGCGTCAAGCTATTCGCCCGCATCGACGATTGGGCCCGCTTGACGTTCCGTGACGGCGATTCATTCCTAGAGGTAGGTGTCGCCGCCAACGGAGAGATTGTCGAGCTGACCCGCAAGCCGACGCTAGATATGTACCGCTGGTCTGACGACTTCGACCGCTTCTACGACGCAGGCACAGCCTTCTACTGGACAGACCGGCCCACGCTCAACGACATGCCGCCGGCCAAAGCGACCTTCTTCCCTGAGTGGCAGATCATCCACGTCCGCTGGGACCGTGACGAAGGAAGTCGCTACGGCACGCCCATGTTGGCCAGCGCGCGCAAAGCGTACAAGCGCATGGCACAGGGCGAGCTCGACATCTCCATCCGGCGCAAGACACGCAGCGGGCAGCGGTACGTGCACATCCTGGACGGCGCCAGCGCCGCCGAAGTCGAGGCGTACAAGGCGGCCAACAAACCGGCCCTGGACGACCCATTCGCTGCTGTATCCGACTTCTTTTCGAACCGGCCGGGCGGGCTTCAGGTCGTCCAGGGTGATGCGCACCTGAGCGAAATTGAGGACGTCAAACACCACGTGCAGACCTTCGCTGTCGCCTCGCCAGTGCCGCTGGAGTTGATCGGCTACGGCACCGACCTGAACCGGGACATCCTGGAGCAAAAGCAGACCCAGTACGAAGACGCCATCGAAAGCGTGCAGGGCTGGCTGGAAGCGGAGATCCTCCTTCCGCTGCTGGAACGACAGTGGCTCATGCTGGGCATCTGGCCGGATGCGTTGACGGTCGCCTTCCAGTGGAAGCAGAAGAAGCGCCCGACGCCAGCCGGGATGAAAGACATGGCCGCTTTCGCCGCATCCATCAAGGCTGCCGGGCTGCTGACCGACGGCACGCTGCTGCACATGCTGGCGACTGTGCTCCCCGACTTCGACGTCGACGCGGAGATTGCGGCGCTAGAGGCGCAGGCGGCAGAGGATGCCGTAGCAGCGGCGGAAATGCAGCGACTCGCGATCAACGCCTTGCAGACAGCCGATATCAACGGCGACCAGGTTGACGATGCCGCTGCCGATGCTGCAGATACTGCTGGCACTGCGCAAGACCAAGCCGGCCAGAAGAGTGCACAGTAATGGGCGTGCTCGTACCGCTGCTCCCGCCCCCGCCCGCATGGACGCGTGACGGCAACGGCCACCTGCAGTACCATCGCCTATGGCCCTGGCTGTGTCTGCACTGCCACACTGTCCAGTCGGCGGACCGCACCGACTGCCGCAACTGCGGGGCGCCCAAACCAGCACCGGAGGCACAGCAGTAGATGCCCACCGTCACCATCCGCAACGCAGACCGCCTTCAACACGTCGCCGTGTCGCGGCTGCAACTGTACGTCGCCGGCCAGGTGCATGCGCTCCTCTACCCGTTCCAGGCTTGGCTTACTAAGGCAGTACGCGACACAGCCGACGCCGACGGTATCGCTGATGTTGGCAAGCTGGCAGGCGTGATGCGCTCCGCCGAGACGCGTTGGCGAGCGGTCATGCAGGACTACGTGGCGCTGTTGACCAAGGCCCGGCAGCAGGGCGGCTCGATTGCCTTTGGCCCCTACCGGCTGCGCCACAATCGCTACATCACGGCGCCGGTCGAACGGCTGCAGGAGGCATTCACGCCGACCCTGGACGACTGGGGCAAGCTGGCAGAGATGTGGCTGCGCCGTCGCAACTACGCCCTCCAGTTGGCACAGCAGCACGTCTACTCCGACGGGCTGAACCTGTCGCAGCGCATCTGGCGGCTGGATCAGGGCGGCATGCAGACCATCCGCAACACCATCGCCACCGGCATGTCGCAGCGCACGAGCGCCGTCGAACTGGCGCAGCAGCTGGAGGGGCAGCTTAACGCCGGGCAGGATTGGCCCCGCTGGACACGGGCACGCCTGAACAAGATGGACGCACGCGAGCGGGCGCAGGATGCCAAGGGGCTGCTGCGCTCAGCCAGTGACGTGCCCCCGGGCGGGTCAGCCGGCATCAGCTACAACGCTTTGCGCCTGGCACGCAACGAGATCCAGATAGGCAATCATGCCGTAACCAGCGACATTGCCATCCACTCGCCCTGGGTGACCGGGCGCAAGGTTGTGTTGAGTCCGGCGCATCCGAAGTCGGACATCTGCGACGACTATGCGGCCGGTGGGCCCTATGAGAAGACCGCCAACTTCCTGCCGCTACACCCGCAGTGCTTGTGCCGGTGGGAAGAGGTCCTCATGCCCCCCGGCGACTTCGCCAAACAGATGCGGGGCTGGGTGGCGGGGGAGAACGACTTCCTCGACGATTACTCCAGTTGGCTTGGGCAGCGGTCGTTTTCGCCCATCCCTGAGCCGCTGAGTATTGCCGCAGCGCAGGAACTGTTCGAGGCGATGCAGATGTGGCTGGACGGCAACACGGACGCAATGGCGACGGTGTTGAAGTTGTAAGGCGGATAGAGGCGAATGGAGACACTACAGGCGACGTCCGAACGGTGGATAAATCTCAAGGGCAACGACGGCAAGACGCGGGCGCGGCTCAACCTAGATACGGGCGAGCTTGTTATCCGCGATCGGGGCGTGTATCACAAGTGGCCCCTGCTCACTCTATTAGAAGAGAGCGCCGGCCAGAATGCCACCGTGAGTGATACTCAGGGATTGAAAGCCCCCTGAATCTATGGTAAGCTACACTTAGACTGATATTCCACGTAGCGCCACGAGCGCCACACCAGGGACTTACGCCTGGCTGTGGCGCTTTTTCTTTTGCCCCAAGTGGCGAGGCAACCCATGGAACTGACAGAACAACAATTCGTAGCCGCGGTACGGCACTACTTTGGCTTGAGCGAAGCGGTGCGCGTGGACGCCAGCTATGAAGCGCTGACCAACGAACTGCGCGATGCTCTTAGGGTATGGCCGGCCCGGCCCGCCAACGACATGAGCGTAGCATGGACGTTCCCCGACCGCATGATTGTTTATTCGTGGCCGGAGATGGAAGGTCAGCAACGCCGCGCTTGGGAAATTACCTGGCAGCGTGACGAGACCGGCGCTATCGTGTTTGGACAGGCGGTGGAGGTTGAGCAGGTTGTCACCTACGAACCTGTCACCGAGTCTGCCGGCAAACCGGGCAAAGGCCAGCGCTTCACCGAGACAATTGAGCAGACGCTCACCGTCACTGAGGCCACCCAGGCCAGCGGCGGACGGGCGGTCAAGGCCATCGGCATCACCGCCGATGTCATCAACGCCAACGGCCGGCGCTACCCGCGCAAGGTCTTGGCGGAAGCAGTGGCTAAGCTCAACGGCCATCTGCATGAGAGCAATGGGCAAGGTCAATTCATCGCGACGGGCGAAGCGGAACATCCGTCCGACAAGGGCCAGCGCGCAAGCATCCTGGAAACGGTAGTCAAGTGGCAGGCGGCATCCCTGGACGCACCCGGTAAGGTGCTGCTGGAAGGCGTCATCCTGCCCACCGCCAAGGGGCGCGACGTGCAGGTGCTTGTCGAGGCCGGCGTTCCCATCGGCGTTTCGATGCGCGGCTACGGCACATCTCGCACCATCCAGCTAGACGGGGAGAGCGTGCAGGAAGTGACCGAACTAACAATCAAAGGATTCGACCTGGTAGCGCAGCCCAGCGACCCCAACGGGGCGATTGTGGAGGCGCAGCAGGTCGAAAGCGACAAGCTACAGGAGGCACAGAAAGTGACCGAGGAAGAGAAGAAGGCGCTAGAGGAACAGCAGCGCAAGCTCCAGGCAGAACTGGATGAGTCGAAGAAGGCTCTGGCTGACCAGGGCAAGCAGTTGGAAGAGGCCCGCAAAGCCGAGGCGGAACTCGCCGCCCGCAAGCAGGCCGAACAGGTCGAGTCGGCCATCGTCGAATCGACCAAGGATCTGAAGTACAGCGACGCTCTGAACGGCGCCTTTGTCGAGGCGGTGCGCGCTGCCAAGCCGGCAGATGCCGCTGCGGTCAAGGCGATCGTCGAGGCGAAGCGTGTCGAGTACGACGCCATCGTCAGCGCCGCCAGGTTGGGCGGCATGGGCAAGAGCGGCGTTGAGGTCAAGGGCCCAGTGTTCGAGCGCGAAACCGGCCGTCCTGAGTTCACCCGCGCGGCCTGGGAACTGACCGAGTCGCTGGCCAAGGCGGGCGAGGGTCGCCACATGGATGACGACAAGGCGAAGACGCCGGCCGGCATCTATGCCGCTCGCGTCCTGGAGCGCTTCGACAAGACCAACCAACAGAAGCTGCTGGCCGAGGCGCGTGCGTTCGAGGAAGCCGAGCAGACGTCCGACCTGAACCTGCCGTACTCCGTTGCCCGCATGCTCATTGAGCAGGCGTACCCCGAGCTGGTAGCGGCGAACGTCTATGACTTCGGTGTCACCGACATGGCCCCGGCGAAGATCTATTACGAGTCGTACGCTGGTGAATCCGGCGCCGCTCCGGCGGTGGTCGATGAAGCGGTCAGCGCTTCGACGACCGCCTGGTTCAGCGTCGCCAACAAGCGGCTCCAGCCCGGCACCGTGACGGTCAAGCACACTAGCGGTTCCCCGACCTATGTCGAGGGCACTGACTACCTGGTTGACTACGAAGAGGGCCGCTTCTGGGTCCTGGCGACCATCACCAACGCACAGTCCGTCAAGATTTCCTACACCTACGACGCCTTCCGCAAGGGCGAGATGGTGGAAATCGAGCGGGCAAAGAACTCCCTCGTGTCGGCGCAGCTCGACATCGCCGCTGACCGGCTGGCGATGCAAATCAGCAACGAGGCCATTGTGTTCAGCCGCAGCCAGCTCGGCTACGATGCCGTGACCCGCACCTTGGGCAACCTGGCCCGCCTCGTGCAGCGCACCATCGACAAGGGCATTCTGTACAAGGGCCTTGCTGCCAGCCTAAAGCAGGCCAGCAACTCCGGCGGCACGTGGACGTCGGGCAGTGATGCGCTGGACCTGTTCGTCAAGTACCTGGGTATCGCCAAGGTTAAGGTGTACAACCGGTTCTACGTGCCCACCAGCATCATCATGTCGGTTACGAACTCCGACCGGCTGTCGAACTGGGACGGCTTCAAACTGACGGGCTTCTCCAACGCCCAGATCAACAGCGCCGGCTTTGTCGGTCAGGTCAAGGGCCTGCCTGTGTACGCCTCGCCGGAGTACCCAGACACGTACGCGCAGGTGGTGCACCGTGAGCTGATCGCCCACCGCATCTACCAGCCCATGACGTTCAAGGGACCTTTCCCCTCCTACAACAACGGTAAGCTGCAAGGGGCCGACCAGTACTACGCCGAAGAGTTCAACGGTTCGATGATCACCGTCGAGCAGAAGACGGCGCACGTCAAGATCGCCTAAGCGGCTGGATGGCAGAGTAACGAGTACCAACGTGGGGAGGCTATAAACCTCCCCACTTGCAAGAGGGACTGATGACCATCTCGATCGCCCAGCTCGCCGACCGCCTACAGCGCGCCGTGCCCGCCCGCAATGGCGTGCCCGGCGACTACGAACGCCTCGCCCAGGATGCCGTGCTACAGCTCAGCCAGGACGTGCCCGTCATCACAACCACAACCATCCAGGTCACTGCCGGACAGGCCGCCTACGAGCTGCCTGCTGACTTCCTGTACGAGATAGAGCTGGCGGGCCTGCCTGCTCAGGGTGGCGTCATCGTGAGCAACGGCGGCTTGATACCGGTCAGCAGCGACTGGGAAGAAACGCACTACATTGAAGGCAACACGCTGCGCTTCGACCCGGTGCCGACCTACTCAACGACACGCATCCTGCGCTATGCGGCGCAGCACGTCGCTGCCAACGGCGTCTACCCGCGCTTGAGCGAGAACGGCGCCCGGGTGGCGATGCTCTACGGGCAGTACCTTGCGCTGATGGAGCAGGCGAATGGGGTGGCCGGCGACGGCTGGTCGTACAAGATTGGCGACGAATCGGTCGACAAGCGCGGCCAGGGCAGCGCCATCCAGGCGCAGGCGAGTGCGGCGTTGACCAACTACCAGAATGCGATGCGGCCCCTGCAAGGCTACGGCCGGCAGTACCGCCAGAACCCCTACGCTGTGGGGGTGGAGGTCTAGGTGCTGACCAGCAACGACCGCGCCCAGATGAGCGCCGACCTGCAAACCATCCGCGACGATCGCCCGGTGAGCATCGCTATCCGTCGCGACGGCGCGACGCTGCCGCCGCAGACCGTACGCATCGCCCGCGGTGGCAACATCCAGGCCGGCACGACTGACATGGAAGGGCTACAAGCAGCGGTGGGTGCGGTGATCGTGGTGGGTACTACCAGCCTCGACATCCAGCCGAGCGACAAGTTCACCGTCGGAGGGGCGCTGTACGAGGTGATTGCCATCCACCCCAACCGGGAACACGGCACGCAGGCGCAAGCCAGGCAGGTGCACTGATGCCACAGGCAAAGGCGGGTATCCGCTGGAGCACACCCCCCAGCGAGCTGGCGGCGGCTATCGAACGCTACGGCGACCGTGTGTTGACGGCAGTGGCGGCGGTAGCGCAGCGAGTGGCAACCGAGATGCAGAATCAGGCCAAGGCGGATGCACCCTGGACGGACAGGACCGGCAACGCGCGCACGGGCATCTTCGGTACGAGCGAAGCCGACTTTGCGGCGCGCGTCGTCACTATCTACTTAAGCCACGGGGCTACCATTGACTACGGCCTGTGGTTAGAGCTCGCGAACTCGGGCCGCTATGGCGTCATCATGCGCACGATGCAGGCGCAGTACGAGCCGCTGATGCAGATGCTGCGGGAGATCTTCGCATGAGTGCCTACGCCACCATCCTCGGTGCCCTCCAGGACGATGCACAGTTGGCTGTCATTCTGACCGGCGGCGTGTATGACGGCATGGAGGTGAGCGACATCTCCCGCCAGGCGACGCCGGCAGCGTACGACGACTACAGCGAGCTCAAGCCCTGCGCCATCTTGAAACCAGAGACGCAGGCGCCCGCCGGCCCGCACCCCGACGGCTCGCGGCTGTACGTGACGCTCTGGTTCTACCAGCAGTCAGGCAGCGCCGCTATCGACGCCGGCCGGGTGCGGGCTTACCACCTGTTACACCGGGCGACACTGGCCGGCAGTGACGGGCTGTGGGACGTGCGGCATGGCAACGACCTGCTGGGTATGGAGATGCAGGCGCTAGGCGTGCCAGCGATTATGTCGAGATATGTAGCAACGGTGAACAGAGGCTAAATGGCGGGCTACGGTGATCGTCCTTTCGGACTGCGCCAAATTGCGCTCTACGACTCTGCAGGAGCGAATAAGGTCCTGCTGCCGGCGGCGCTGATGATGCACGTTACGCCGCTGCTCGAGACGGCACGCTTCGAGGCCGACGGCCACCTGGTGGGCGCAGCGGGGTTCGTATCCGGGGCAGAGTGGGAGCTGGAGTCAGGCGGCATCAGCCTGGAGGCGATCGCCAAGCTGACAGGTGGCACTGCCAGCCAGGTGGGCAGTACGCCCAACCGTACGCTCACGCTCAGCCAGGACGCCGGGGCGCAGATGCCCTATCTGCGCATCGCCGGCCGGGCAGTCAGCGATACCGGCGACGTGATCTGCAGGCTCTATCGTGCCAAGGTCGAGGCGCTGGAGGGCACGTTCCGTGACGGCGAGTTCTGGGTGACCTACTGCAAGGGAGTCGCAGTAACGAGCGGCTCCGTCGTGTATGAGTTCGTGCAACAGGAAACAGCAGCGGCCCTGTAGCCGCGTGTATAAGAGGAGAGACACAACATGCCATTGACAAGCAACACCAAGCCGTTCGGATTGCGCCAGATCACGCTGGTGCCGCTGCCCTCGGGCACGGCCGTGGCGTTGTCGGCGGCGCAGACGCTCAGCTTCAAGGAGGCGCTGACCTCAGGGGAGCTGCGCGGTAACGACGCCACGGTGGCTATTGCCGCCATCGTAGACAAAGTGGAGTGGTCGCTGGAGGCCGGCGGCATCAGCTTCGACGCCATCAAGGTGCTAACGGGCCGCACCATCACGGCCTCCGGCACCACGCCCAACCAGAAGAACACGATCCTGGCCAGAGCTGGCGACACCTATCCGTACTTCAAGATTTACGGGAAGGTCGTCAACGACGACGGCTCGGACATCCACGTGCTCATCTACAAGGCCAAACTAACAGATGGCCTGGAGGGCGAGTGGAAAGATGGCGAGTTCTTCATCCAGTCGGCTAGCGGCATCGCTATCGACGACGGGACGAAGCTGTATGAGTTCGTTCACAACGAGACGGCGACCACGGTCCCGGCGAGCTAAGCCAGCAGTAACTGAGAGAGGCGCAACCCATGAACTTACAAGAATGGCGCGCACGACAGCAGGAGGGGGAGGCATTCACCCTCCCCTCTGGTCTGGAAGTGCGGCTAAAGAAAGTGGCGCTGATGGACCTCGCACAGGCCGGCCGGATCCCGACTACGCTGCGGGCGCCGGTGGCGGAGATGCTCAAGCGCAAGCCCGACCAGACGATGGATCTGGGCGACGTCGAGAAGTTCGGGCAGGTGCTCGACATCGTGGTCAAGGCGTGCGTCGTCGAACCCGCCGAATTGAAGCCGGAAGAGCTGGGCAGCCATGACAAAACGGTGATCTTCAACTGGGCCAACCAGCCGGCCGGCAAGTTGGAGCCTTTTCGTCGCCAACAAAACGGAGATGTGGAATCTCCATTCGTTGTCGGTGACCTACCACCGGCGGCCCAGTGAGGTCATCGGCGTAGACGACCCCTGGGCGGCCTACCAGTTCGATATGGCGGTGGCGCAGTTTGGGGCCTGGGTGGAAGGCAAGCTCAACGAGCGCGACAAGGCGGGCAAGCCGAAACACTCACTGGCAAAGCTGCTGGGGGATGAGGCGGCACAGGTACAGGAGTATGCGCCGGTCAGTGCCGTGGGATTGCGCAAGGTGCGGGTGAAAGAGGACGGGACGTGGGAGGATTAGGTAATGGGTGACGGAGTTTCGCTCGGCAGCGCCTACGGCGAGATCCAGATCGGCACCGACCAGGCCGAACAGAATATCCAGTCCCTCTCTGATACCTTGCGCAAGACCGGCACGGCCATGTCGCTGGGGATTACCGCACCCCTGGTGGGCATTGCCGCCACGGCCATTAACAGCGCCGCCGACTTCGAGCAGTCGCTGAATGTAATGGCGCAGGTCAGCGGCGCAACGGCCGACCAGATGGCGCAGTTGCAGGCGCAGGCGCTGGAGATGGGGGCTATCACCTCATTCAGCGCAGGCGAGGCGGCGCAGGCGCAGTTGGAGCTGGCCAAAGCGGGACTCGCGCCTGTGGAGGTCATGCAGGCGCTGCCGGGCGTGCTCGACATGGCGGCGGCCGGCGGCATGGGCCTGGCAGAATCGGCCGAGATCGCCTCGAACGCTATGAATGCGTTCAACTTGCCAGCCAGCGAAATGGGCACGGTGGCCAACATGCTGGCAGCGGCGGCGAATGCTTCGAGCGTAGACATCGGCGACCTGGCCGCGGCGATGAAGATGAGCGGCGCCGTGTTCGCCAGCAACAAGCAGCCCATGGACGACATGGTGACTGCGCTGGCCATGTTG
>RRZU013599544.1_pt1 | contig 18021 bp, 16 predicted proteins | sample 2165561 | NCBI WGS metagenome assembly RRZU01 (sample SAMN10456909, study PRJNA506462) | wastewater metagenome | isolation source: wastewater sludge | place: USA: Moscow, Idaho | reverse complement strand
ATGTTGTCCTCTCACAGCAATATTATGAGTATATTATACGAGTATTTTGAAAATAACTATAACGTCCATAGATATCACTTAAATATTGTATTCATTATATGAATGAATTAAATGGCGCCTACTCTTTTATGAGTGAGAGTTTTTACTATTAAATTTTTGAAATCTGATTGTAATCAATAATCCATCAAAAAACTGAAATAATAATGTACTTAATATTAATGGCATAAAAACAGATAGAAACATTGATGTTATAGATATAAATCCGCCATTAAAAAGTGCTGAAGTAATAGTATTGCTAGGGTTAGTATAAAAAATATATATTAGTATTAGTGAACAGTAAAATAAAAATAGAATAAGTACAAGAAAAACATCTTTAATAGACGATATTCTTGATATGAAATCTTTACGATTTATTAAATAGTCAAATAAGACAAAAGGAATAAAATAAAAATATCCAAGTAAAAAATAAAGCAAGATCATTTTTGTTTGAGTTGGATTATGTGAGAGTTTATCAAATGCAAGAAAAGATGGAAATTTTGGTAAAATGGATAGAATTTCATCAAGTAATTCTAGGTTAGAATAGCTTGTATGGATCAATAATATAAATCCTGAAATATATATAAGTATGAAAATCAACAATATAAATAAAAATGTTTTGTATCTACTGTTTAGGCTGAGAAGAGTCCCTGATAGTCTTATGTCCATGTATAACTCTGGTATTTTTACTTTATTTTTAATCTTATCATCATCCAAACAAAAAGATACTAATCCCTGCAAAATCAGCCTATAATCCAATTGCCCGTTTTGACCGTTTTTAGAAAGAGTCAGTCATGAAAGAGAGAGAGCGTTTTATCCTTGAGCAGTTGAATAAGCTGGGGAAGGTGGATGTGAATGTGCTGGCGGTGGATCTTGCCGTTTCGTTGGAGACTGTGCGGCGTGATTTAACCAAGTTGGATCGGCGTGGGTTGTTGCATCGCACCCATGGTGGGGCGGTTGGCTTGAAGGCAAAGGATGTGGGGCACTCTTTTCAGGCACGGCAGAAAAGTAATTCTGATGCCAAGCGTCTGATTGCCGAAAGTGCGGTCGAGTATGTATTTGAAGATGCGGTGATCGGTTTGGACGCCAGCACTTCCAGTTGGTTTTTTGCCCAAGCGATGCCGGATATTCCTTGCACGGTGGTGACCAATGCGATGCATAACATCAGTGCGTTAGCCAGTAAATCTAATATCAAAACCATTGCGACCGGCGGGGTTTATTCGGTCAAATATGATGCGTTCTACGGTCCGTTGTCGGAGCAACTTTTGCAGCGATTGCATATTGATATTGGGATTTTTTCTTGTATCGGCGTGGATAATGGCGGTTCGGTTTGGGAGTCAAATGAATTGAATGCATCGGTGAAACGTAGGATTATGGCGGCTTCGGAAAAGAAATTTTTATTGGTGGATAATAGCAAACTCGGTAAAAAAAGCCTGATGAAAATTTGCGATCTATCGCAAATTGATCTGCTGTTTTGTGATCAAGCACCGAGCGGAGAGTTAAAAGCGTATTGCGAACAGCAAAATTTATTGATTATCACCCCTTAATAACTGGAAAGTCATTTTTCAAAAAAAATGCCCGAATTGCCCGATTTAATTTCACTCGATATAATTCGGGCAATTAAAAATCGTTTTCCCTCTCACTTTTCTTGGTTTTTCCCTCTTTTTTCGTGATTAAGCTCACAACAATAGTGTCTGTTTGGATAAAACGCTTTCCTCGCTGTTAATTTGCCTTGAAGATGGTTTTCAGAAAATTTTTAGAATTTAAATTTTACTTCATTAAATGGCAACTTCACTAAATGACAAATTGAATAGCAAGAGGACAGTATTATGAGTATCGCAAAATCCCAATCGGTCAAAATCGGTATTCGCCCGACCATCGACGGTCGTCGTTTAGGCGTGCGTGAATCTTTGGAAGATCAAACGATGGCGATGGCGCAGTCAGTCGCTGATTTATTAACTTCACAAGTGCGTCATCCGGACGGCAGCTTTGTTGAGTGCGTAATTGCCGACAGCTGTATCGGCGGAGTGGCGGAAGCGGCGGCTTGTGCCGAAAAATTCAAACTGAATAATGTCGGTGTGGTGCTCACAGTCACACCTTGCTGGTGCTACGGTTCAGAAACGATTGATATGGATCCGCATATGCCGAAAGCGATTTGGGGCTTTAACGGCACCGAACGCCCAGGTGCGGTTTATTTGGCTGCAGCGTTGGCAGGACACTCGCAAATGGGTTTGCCCGCATTTTCTATCTATGGCACCGAAGTGCAAGAATCCAGTGACACCACCATTCCGCAAGATGTGCAGGAAAAATTGCTGCGTTTCGCTCGTGCCGGTTTAACCGTCGCCAATATTCGCGGCAAATCTTATCTCTCGATTGGTTCGGTTTCAATGGGAATCGCCGGTTCGATCGTCAATCAAACCTTCTTCCAAGAATATCTTGGAATGCGCAACGAATATGTTGATATGACTGAAATCAAACGTCGTTTGGATCGCCAAATCTATGATCAGCAAGAAGTGGATTTAGCCGTCAGCTGGGTGAAAGAGTATTGCAAGGAAGGGATTGACGTCAATTCGCCAGAAAACCAAAAAACGGCAGAAGAGCGCACCGCACTTTGGGAAAATGTAGTGAAAATGGCGATTATCACCCGCGATTTAATGGTCGGCAATCCGAAACTGGCAGAGCTGAATTATGGCGAAGAGGCTTTAGGACACAATGCGATTGCCGCCGGATTCCAAGGGCAACGCCACTGGACCGATCATCTGCCGAACGGCGATTTTATGGAGGCCATTTTGAATTCCAGCTACGACTGGACTGGCGTGCGCCCGCCTTATATTTTAGCCACCGAAAATGATGCGTTAAATGCGGTTTGTATGCTGTTCGGCAATCAATTGACCGGACAGGCGCAAGTGTTTGCTGATGTGCGAACTTACTGGAGTCAAGACGCGGTTGAACGTGTCACGGGTTTCCGCCCTGAAAGCGGGTTTATCCACTTGATCAACTCTGGTTCGGCTGCGTTAGACGGCACAGGGCAACATCAAGATCAAAACGGTAATCCAGTGATTAAACCGGTGTGGGACGTGACGGAAGAAGATGGCAAACGCTGCTTGGAAAATACTCGTTGGTGTCCTGCGGTGCATGAGTATTTCCGTGGGGGTGGCTACTCCTCACAATATCTGACCCGCGGCGGCATGCCGTTCACCATGACCCGAATCAATATCATTAAAGGCATCGGACCGGTACTACAAATTGCCGAAGGTTGGTCAATCGACCTGCCGGAAGAAGTGCATAATATTCTGAATAAACGCACCAATGAAACTTGGCCGACTACTTGGTTTGTGCCACGCCTGACCGGCAAGGGCGCATTTACCGATGTTTATTCGGTGATGGCAAACTGGGGGGCGAACCACTGTGTTGCCACATTTGGCCATGTCGGTGCAGATTTCATCACGCTGGCGTCAATGTTGCGAATTCCGGTCTGTATGCACAATGTGGAAGAAAAAAATATCTTCCGTCCAAGCACTTGGAATGCATTCGGCATGGATAAAGAAGGGCAGGATTACCGCGCTTGCGAGAATTTCGGGCCGCTTTATCGCTGATTTCTATATAACCATATAATTTTAAATAAAAAATACAAAGTGCGGTTTCTATTTTTAACCGCACTTTAAGGGGATTTTATGCCGATTGTACTGATTTTTGACTGTGGCGCGACCAACACCCGAACGATTGCTTTGGATGAAAAAGGCAAAATTCTGGCGGCACACCATATCGCCAGTGCAACCAAAACCGGTGCGGAATCTGCGGATTACCATATCTGGGATTTTGAAGAAATCTGCGATAAGTTATTCGAATGTGCTCGCCATGTAGTGGTCGAGCTAACTCATCATCATTACGATATTCAGGATATTATCGGGATTTCGGTTACAACGTTCGGTGTCGATGGTGCTCCCTTTGATCGCGATGGTAAACAAATTTATCCGATTATCTCTTGGAAATGTCCGCGTACTATTCCAGTGATGCAAAATATCGAACGCTATTTTGATCTTGAAACGCTTTATACCCGCAACGGCGTTGGGTTGTACAGCTTCAATACTCTATTCAAATTGTTATGGCTCAAACAAAATCAGGCTGATGTTTATCAACGCATGGATAAATTTGTATTTATCTCATCGATGATCACCCAACGGTTAACCGGCGTTTTCAGCACCGATAAAACCATGGCAGGCACGTCAATGTTGACCAATCTGCAATCGGGCAATTGGGATAACGAGATTTTGTCGGTGTTGGAGCTAAACAAAACTCATTTTCCACCGATGATCGAAGCCGGACAACCTATCGGCGAGTTGCAAGCCGATATTGCTCGTTTAATGGGCTTGCCGAGCGGTATTCCGGTGATTTCTTGCGGGCATGACACTCAATTTGCCATTTTCGGGTCGGGCGCGAAACCGAATCAACCGGTGCTCAGTTCTGGCACTTGGGAAATCTTGATGGCGCGCACCGCCAAAGCCGAACCGCACTTTAGTCTGATTAATCAAGGGTTGACTACTGAATTTGACGCTAAAACCGATCACTTCACGCCGGGCGTACAGTGGCTTGGTTCTGGCGTAATGGAGTGGGTCGGCAAGCTGTTTTATGCCGATGTGCGCAATACCGCACTTTCCGATGCGGCTTATTATGAAACGATTATCCGTGAAGCCGAAGCAGTTACACTTGGCTCAGGTGGAGTCGAGTGGCACGGCAATTTCAATAATACCGATGATTTCTCACATAGTGGCAAGATTGCCGGCTTATCGCTGCATACACAACGGGCGCAGATTTACCGCGCAGCATTGGAATATATGGCGTATCAGTTGAAACGAGGTTTGACCACTTTGGAACAAGTCAGCCATTTTCAGGCGAGCAGTTTAATTTGTGTCGGCGGCGGTTCGAAAAATCGGTTATGGAATCAAATCCGCGCTGATGTATTGGGTTTGCCGATTGAAATTGTTGATGTCGCGGAAGCCACGGTCTTGGGGGCGGCGATGTTTACTTTTGCCGGTGCACAATATTATCAAACCATTGAAATCGCCCAACAGCAGATGCAGCCGCAGCGTAAACAAATCCTGCCGTCAGAAAAAAGCCAAGCCTATCAACAGTGGTTGGCGGATTATATTAAACATGATGCGAACGATAATGGAGTAACAAAATGTTAAAAGGAATTCATCCGGCGTTGTCGCCGACTTTGCTGAAAATTTTAGCTGAAATGGGACATGGCGATGAAATCGTGTTGTCCGATGCTCACTTTCCTGCACATCAACTGCACGCAAATGTAGTGCGTGCCGACGGTATTACGATTGATGTGTTGCTAAGTGCGGTCACGCCACTGTTCGAGTTGGATCAATATGTGAAAAGTCCGCTGATTATGATGGCGGCAGTACCGGGCGACAGCCTCGATCCGACCGTTGAAGCGCGTTATTTAGCAGCGATTGCCGCTCATGTGGAAACCGTGCCAAGCATTGAACAAATCGACCGTTTTGCGTTTTATGAGCGCGCGAAACAAGCCTATGCGGTGGTGGTTACCGGAGAATTAGCAAAATACGGCAATATTATTTTGAAAAAAGGGGTTACGCCGATTTTATAGGCTAACCATCAAATCAGTTAAGGATAGAAAAATGAACAGAAAACAGCTTTCCAGAGAAATTATCGATACCTGCCTAGAAATGACCCGTTTGGGGTTGAATCAAGGCACCGCGGGTAATGTCAGTGTGCGTTATAACGGCGGTATGTTAATCACGCCAACGGGTACGCCATACGATCAAATGACTGAAGATTCGATTGTGTATGTCGATGCCGACGGACATTATGAAGCGGGTAAATTGCCGTCCAGCGAATGGCGTTTCCACCATGCGGTATATCAAGCCCGTCCGGATTTGGACGCAGTGGTGCACAACCACTCCTTGAACTGCTCGGCGGTCTCGATTTTGGGCAAAGATATTCCGGCAATTCACTACATGATCGCCGTCGGTGGTACTAACCGTATTCCATGTGTGCCTTATGCGACGTTCGGTACGCCGAAACTAGCGGAATATGTGCAAGACGGCATTAAACAGAGCAAAGCGATTTTGATGCAACATCACGGTTTGATCGCGGCAGAGAAAAATCTGAAAAAAGCCTTATGGTTGGCGCATGAAGTGGAAGTGTTGGCAACATGGTATATGAAGCTGTTGGCAATCACCGATGATGTGCCAGTGTTGTCTGATGAAGAGATTAAAGTTGTTCTCGGCAAGTTCAGCACCTACGGATTAAGAATTGAAGAGTAATCCCTTCTAAAAATAAAAGAAAAGGAGCGTGATATGGAGATTCAACCTCAATCTGCCCTGCTGTCGATGACTAATATCAGCAAGTCTTTCGGTACGGTACATGCTTTAAAAGATGTGCATTTGGAACTGCGTAAAGGCGAAGTTCATGCCTTAATGGGCGAGAACGGTGCGGGCAAATCCACCCTGATGAAATGTTTGATCGGCGTTCACCATCCCGAGCAAGGGGAGATTGTTTATAAAGACGAAAAAGTGCGGTTCGAATCGGTGCTGGAAGCGCAAAAAAACGGCATCAGCATGATTTTTCAGGAATTAAACCTGATACCGCACTTGACGGTGGCAGAGAATATTTTCTTTGCCCGCGAACCGCTGAAATACGGCTTAGTTGATAAACGTAAAATGAATATTGACGCAGCACAGCTGCTGTCGATGTTTGATATTGATGTTGCACCAACCGATATTGTCAACACTTTGTCGGTCGCCAAACAGCAAATGGTGGAAATTGCCAAAGCGTTATCTTTTGATGTCGAAGTGTTGATTATGGACGAACCAACTTCTGCACTGACCGAAAAAGAGATCGACAAGCTGTTCGAATTGGTACATCGCCTCAAAAAGAAAGGGGTCTGTATCGTCTATATCTCGCACCGCATGGAAGAGTTGAAACGTATTTGTGATCACATCACGATTTTCCGTGACGGCACTTATGTTTCCAATCACCGTTTCCATGAGATCACCATGGATCAGATTATCACCAAAATGGTTGGCCGCTCGTTGGATAACCATTTTCCACCAAAAACCGCCATTATCGAAGAAGATATTATCTTATCGGTGATGAATGCCGAGCGTTACGGCGTGTTCAAACCGTTGAATTTTGATTTACGGCGCGGTGAAATTTTAGGGATCACCGGCTTGGTCGGGGCGAAACGTACCGAACTGGCGCGTGCCATTTTCGGTGCGGATCCGCTGGATCGTGGCGAAATCTTTGTGCATCACAAAAAAGTGACGATTAAAAATCCGTCCGATTCAATTAAGGCGGGCATCGCCTACCTTTCTGAAGACCGCAAGCTGAACGGAATCGCTGTGCGAATGTGTATTCGGGAAAATATCACCATGGCAGCAATGGATAAAGTCAGCAGCAACTTGGGTTTAATTTCCAAAGATGCAGAAGTGGCAGCAGCCAATACCTTTGTTGACAAAATGGAAATTAAAACGCCGACAGTTGAACAGTTGGTGAATAACTTGAGTGGCGGCAACCAACAAAAAGTGGTCATCGGCAAGTGGCTGTTCCGTGATGCGACGGTGATGATTTTCGATGAACCGACCCGTGGGATCGATGTCGGGGCGAAATATGCCATTTATCAACTGTTGGACGAACTAGCGGCCAATGGCGTGGGAGTGATTGTCATCTCATCTGAACTGCCAGAAGTATTGGGGGTTTCTGATCGAGTGATCGTGATGCGCGAAGGGCAGATGACTGGCATGTTGGAAACCAAGAAAACCAACCAAGAAGAAATTATGCAGTATGCCACTGGGGTGAAGAATATGTTTGCTAAAGAATATGAGGTGATGTGATGAATGATAAACAAAAAGATATGTTGAGAAAATTAGCATCGTTGGCAGGCTTGCTGCTGTTGGTGGTGGCATTTACGGTTAGTAATGATTATTTCTTTACCCTCAACAACATAATGACCATCGGTTTGCAGACGTCAACCATTGCCTTAATCGGGATTGGCGCAACCTGTGTCATTCTGACCGGCGGCATTGATTTGAGTACCGGTTCGGTGGTGGCGTTGTCCGGCGTGGCGGCGGCAATGTTTGTGAATGGCGGAATGCCGGTACCGATCGGTATGATTGGCGGAATTCTAGTCGGCGGGGTGTGTGGCTATGCCAACGGAATTTTGGTCACTAAAATGAGATTGCCGCCATTTATCGCTACTTTGGGCATGATGATGGTAGCTCGCGGTGTGGCACTGTATGTCACCAATGCCGCACCGGTTTCCGGCATGCCGGAATCCTTCTCTTATCTGGGGAATGGCGCGCTATTCCGCATTGTTGAGCAAGGCGCGAACGGCTTACCATTGGTGAAATTCCCCGGCATTCCATACCCAGTGATTATTATGATTTTCGTTGCGGTGATGTTTACTTTTGCCCTGAGTAAACTGCGAGTCGGGCGTTATATTTATGCTATCGGTTCGAACGAAGAAGCTGCGCGACTTTCAGGGATCAAAACCAATCAAGTAAAAAACTATGCTTATATCGCCAGCGGTCTGCTGTCCGGTTTGGCAGGGGTGATTTTAGCCTCTCGCTTAGTAACGGCACAGCCGAACGGCGGGGTGGCTTATGAGTTAGACGCAATCGCCAGTGCGGTTGTCGGTGGAACTTCATTAATGGGCGGTGTCGGTACGATTCCGGGCACATTAATCGGTTCCTTTATTATCGGGGTGTTGCGTAACGGTTTGAATATGAATGGGGTATCAGCCTTTATCCAACAAATTATCATCGGGCTTGTGATTATCGTCACGGTGTCCATTGACCAGTTAAGACAAACCAAAAAGAAATAATGTTTTGATGACTTAATTGGTAAAACTTTATTTATAACTTAGTTCATAAATTCAATCCATAAACAAGGAGCACGCAATGAAAAAATTCGCAATCGCAGCACTAGCAACATTGGTTGGATTCTCTGCCCTCGTCAGTTCACCGGCAATGGCAAAATCAGATGAAATCGCGGTTATCGTCAAAACGGCAAACGCCAACTTCTGGCAAAACGTGAATAAAGGCGCGATAGAAGGTGGTAAAGCTATTGGCGGTCAGTACAATATCTCTTTCCAAGGTCCACAAGCGGAAACCGCAATCGATGAGCAAGTGAATATGGTCAATAATGCGGTCAACCGCGGCGTTGCCGGAATTGTACTGGCAGCATCGGATCCAGATGCGTTAGTACCAGCAGTTAAAGCAGCTAACGAACGTGGTATTCCAGTGGTGTTGATCGATTCCGGTATCAACAGCGACGGCAAATATTACCAATCTTTCTTGGCAACGGATAATCGTGCTGCCGGCAAATTGGCTGCTGAAAAATTGTTAGAGAAAAACGGCACTAAAGGCAAAGTGGCAGTGATGTCATTTACTCCGGGTGCGGCCAGTGCTATCGAGCGTACCGGTGGTTTTGTCGATGAGATCAAAAAACATAGTGATATTGCCATGGTTGGGCCGTTCTATTCACAATCTGACATGGTGACCGCACTTAACCAAACTATCGATGTGTTGACTTCTCACCCTGATTTAACCGCAATTTTCGGTGCGAACGAACCTACTGCGGTCGGTATGGCGCGTGCGCTGAAAGAAAGAGGTTATAGCGGCAAATTGGTCGCAGTTGGATTTGACGGTAACCAAGATTTGCAAAACTTTGTGCGTGACGGAACATTGGAAGGCATCGTGGTGCAATCCTCTTATCAAATGGGCTATAAAGGCGTCACCGCAATTAAAGACGTGATTGACGGTAAAACCATTGATAAATTTATCGATACCGGTGTCGTTTTCGTTACCAAAGATAATATCGATTCTGACGAAGCCAAAGGCGTATTGTATTAATTAAATAATAACAAAGAGGCAGGAGAAATCCTGCCTTAATTCATTTTGTTTCACTCTATTTTGAATCATTGATTTTTTATTAAACATATTTGGAATTCATTAACTTACTTAACAGGGATAAAAAAATGGCACATAGAATGATTTTGAACGAAACCAGTTATCACGGCAAAGGTGCGATTGAGAATATCGCGCCTGAAGTGAACGGACGCGGTTTCAGTAAAGCGTTGGTGGTTACTGACAAAGATTTGATCAAATTCGGTGTGGCGGGCAAAGTGACCGCACTTTTGGATCAAGCGGGCTTGGCTTATGCTATTTTCGATGATGTAAAAGCTAACCCGAGTGTCGATGTCATCAAAAACGGCGTAGCGGCATTTAAAGCGTCGAAAGCAGATTATTTAATCGCAATTGGTGGTGGTTCGCCAATTGACAGCGCCAAAGCGATTGGAATTATTATCAATAATCCTGAATTTGCCGATGTGGTTTCACTGGAAGGCGTTGCACCAACCAATAAAAAATGCGTTCCGATTATTGCCGTACCGACCACGGCAGGCACAGCGGCAGAGGTGACGATCAATTATGTGATCACCGATGAAGCGCACAAGCGTAAATTTGTCTGCGTGGATGTGCATGACGTGCCGACGGTAGCAGTGGTCGATCCTGATATGATGGCAAGTATGCCGAAAGGCTTAACCGCCGCCACCGGAATGGACGCATTGACGCACGCGATTGAGGGCTACACCACCAAAGGCGCATGGGAATTGACCGATGCTTTGCATTTAAAAGCGATAGAATTGATTGCAAAATCATTGCGCGGAGCAGTGAATAATGAAGATCAAGGCAGAGAAGGCATGGCGCTAGGACAATATATCGCCGGTATGGGCTTCTCGAATGTCGGTTTGGGCGTGGTACACGGCATGGCGCACCCGCTGTCTGCCTATTACGATACGCCACACGGCATTGCCAATGCGGTGCTGCTGCCTTATGTGATGGAATTTAACCAAGATTACAGCGGCGAAAGATACCGTGAAATCGCTCGTGCAATGGGGGTTAAAAATGTCGATAGCATGACGGAAAAAGAGTACCGTACCGCTGCGATCAATGCAGTGAAACAGCTGTCGAAAGATGTTGGCATTCCGGAAAAATTATCGGAAATCGGCGTGCAGCAAGCTGACCTCACCGCACTTTCACTCGATGCGTTCAACGATGTCTGCACTGGCGGCAACCCGAGAGAATGCACGCCAGAATCGATTCTAGAAGTGTATAAAATTGCGTTTTAAACAAGCTTAATGCTAAAAACGGATACCAAGTGCGGGATCCGTTTTTTTATTGATAGATTGGCTGTTGATAATTTACACCGTAACCAATTCAAAATTCCTATTTTGTATTTCTTGTCGTTGTGCCGGATTTAAATTATTGTCGGTTACAATATCGGTCAATTCATTCAACTGAGAAGCGCAAAAAAAAGAGTATTTCCCATATTTGCTACTATCTGCCACCAATACTCTACGCTTGGAATTTTGCACCAAACATTTTTTTAGAAATGCTTTATCTTCCGTCGGAGCCGTAATTCCTTTCTCCATACTCCAGGAATTGCAACTGACAAAAGCAAAGTCAGGATAAATCTTTTGCAGAATATCCTGCCCGTAATTACCAATACACGATTGACTACTATTATCTACGCGTCCACCAGTAACGATAATCTCAATTTGCTTATATTCAGACAGTAATAATGCAATGTGTAAATCTGTGGTCACTACTCGTAATGGCATATGTGCAATTTTTTTTGCGAGACACAGTGTTGTCGTGCCAGCATCAAGAACGATGGAATCACCTGGAGAAATTAATGACATTGCATATTCGGAAATCCGCTCTTTTTCCAAAATCTGTTTTGACAACTTTTCATTAGTTGTCGGTTGAAAAGGGATAAACTGGTTCAGGCTGACGCCGCCATGAGCGCGAAGAATCGTCCCTTCTTCGCTGAGCTTAATCAGATCGCGACGAATGGTAGCTGGAGAAGAATCCGTTACCTTTACTAATTGCTCTACAGTCGCAATATTATGATTTTTAAGAAATAATATTATTTTTTCTACTCTTTCTTTTGGCATGATAAATACATTTCCTGATATCTTTTTAGTTATATTATCAAACTTATTCGAACAATATTTTAACACTAATGTGTTAGATACAAAGACAAAATAATTATGATTTCCAAATAATATATTGCTATAGCGAAGCTCCACCACAAATTACTAGCTCTTGTCCAGTAATAGCTGCAGCAGAAGGAGAAAGAAGGTAATTCACATAATCAGCTACTTCAGAAGGCATGATATAACGTCCAATAAGAGGTAATTTAGGTGCAGAGTTTTGACGATTTGGTTGATGCAACATTGGGGTATTAGTGGCGCCAGGTGCTATAGCATTTACGCTGATACCTTGTGGAGCTAGCTCGGCTGCCCAGCTTCTAGCCATAGCGACCAATGCAGCTTTAGTGGCAGCATATTGTGACCGTCCAGCCACACCTCGCGATGTCCGGCTACCTATCAGGATGATTCTGCCACCTTGCGGTAGCTTGGATATCAAGGTATTCGCTAGAGCTTCGGCAATATGGACATGAAGATGCCATAGTTGCAAGCTACGGTTTTCATCCAGTTGCCCCAACATGGCTGCCTCCATGCTACCGGCAGCATGAATAATGGCATCGACCTTTGGAACTCGCTGTAGATATGTTTTTAACGCTTCAGTATCATTTAAATCAATACTTTTGAAATTAAATTCCGCCGGGTATTTTCCTTCCGGTGGACGGCGGCTGATACCGGTTACCAGCCAGCCGTTTTTCAATAATAAATCCAGAATGGCTTTGCCGATTCCGGAGCTGACTCCAGTTACTATTGCATGTTTGCGCATAGGTTTATTCCAATATTTGGGTAGGAATTTTAAATACTGCTTTTTTTACTTTGTCGGGTAGGTTCACCATGCACAATGCTTGATGGGCTTCCCCTGGAAGAAATACGGCAAAATCCCCGGCCGTTAAATGGATAGCCTGTGTTAAGTGCGGTTGTTTGAGAATAAAAAAGTCAGGTTTTTTTTCTTCCTTGTCCTCTGAAAGAGAGTCAACAAGGGAATAATGAATAACTTCTTCACCTTCAAGTACAATTTGGATATCAGCGTATAATTCATGTAATTCCGTGTGTCTGCTCTCTTTCGGGCTGGTTTGTGAGATTGCTATATTATAAAACCAGTCCGCATTATCCGGCTGATATTTACCTTCGGATTTGGCGGATAGTGACGTTAATGAAAGATCAGGATCAGCCAATAATTCAACCAACACCCGAGGAAGTCCGGATGACTGTAAGGAATTTAAATTGCCGCATATCATAAAAATACTCTCCTGAAATGGTATTGATACGCCCTAGAGCGTATCAATACGGACATATTTGATGGCTTGGCGGAAATAGGTGTAACTGATATGAAGTACGCCATTTTCCCCTGCGATAATACTTGGATAAGAAAATTCACGATTCAACTTTTGTTGTGAATTATTAGTCATACAATATCCGTCGCCTTCATCGAGATTTCTGACAATATTCCAAGTATTCCCGCTATCTTTCGAGATTGCCAACGTCATCGGCGCTCTTGGTGCGCCCCAAAATGCGGTTTTCCCTTCCGGAGAAGGTACTGCCGGCGAGCTTTCTTCAATAGAATCATGTTCATCTTCGATTTCATCATAAAGTGAAACCCTTCTATCTAACGCATTCAAAGAGCTTGAATTGTTAAATACCAATGCCAGATCACCATTTGACAAAGTCGTGACTTGAATAGATGAATTATTATTGGGAAGAGCGGTCGGCTCGGGGCGAGACCATGTATTTCCGCCATCAGATGAAACACTTTGATAAATATGATCAGCCCAGCGGCTACGGAATAATGCCAACAATGAACCGTTTTGTAATGGCGTGATATTCATGTGCACACAACCTATACTGTCAGGTACTACCACATCGCGCCAAGTCTTTCCTTTGTCGGAGGAAATTTTGACCGCACTATAATCATTATTTCCAACCCATTTTTCACCCGGTCGGGTTATACAATAGAAAACCGGTAACAACCAATCGCCGTTTTTCAGAATAGTGATTGGTTGACGAATAAATGTACCCGGCTGATCCAGTAACGTTGCAATTTCTCCCCAGCTATGCCCCAGATCTGTTGATTGCCGATAGCGAACTATCGCCGTGTCCTGATTACCCGATTTTTGTGCAGTCCAAAGCAGCCATAAAACATTGTCAGAGTCAAAAAACAAAACCGGATTTTGTTCTGATCTGTATGGGTCATCAGACAGTTTGACCGGCTTACTCCATTGATTATCATTTTTTGCCAACCGAGACAGGAAAATGGAAATATCTGCAACGCCTTCTTGAGTCCCACCAAACCAAGTGCATAACAAATCCCCGTTTGGTAATTGGAATAAGTTTGAAGCATGATTTTGCGGACACTGAACCGGAATCATTGCGCTAGCGATATTCGGATTGTCACCGTATGCGACCAAACCGTCAGCAATTACTGTTTCTGTTGTAGATGTCATATTTGTTTTTCCTTAAGATCGGTAATTATTATGCTGTTGTAACGGTTTTTACTGCTTTTGCTGGGGCCGTTTTCCAACACCATAGAATCATGACAAATGTCATTAACAAGCAGCCATACCACAATATTGTGCCGGATTTATCCAGAACAATGCCTAAACTTAGTGCTAAAAAGATAATGCGCTCAACAATATTCAGATTTTTTTTCATCCAACCCTGTAAGAATATCGACCAACATAGCGTGGCAACCAACATACCGAAGAATGCGATCAGGATCATGCCTATGCTACCTTGCCATAGCACCACTGGATCGGTGATGAAACTGAATGGAATCAGGAAAATAACGAGAGCATAAGAAAAGGCGATCATACCTGTTTTGGATGAATTACTGTTTGCAATGGCCGCTGCCGCATAAGAACAGAGTGCAACCGGCGGAGTCACCATGGAAAGTACGCAGTAGTACATGATAAACATGTTGGCAGCTAGTCGATCAACACCTAGATCAACCAGAGCCGGAGCAAAAATAATGGCTCCGATAATATATGCCGCAACGGTTGGTAATCCCATTCCCATGATAATACAACCGAAAATAACCATGATCAGTGACAAATAAAGATTTCCGACACCAACTTCACTCAAAATTTCAACGAATTTGAATGCCAGATTGGATTGAGTTGCAATCACCATAATAATTCCGACCGAAGCCAACGGAACGGATACCCATGCCATTTGTTTCGCCGTATCAATGATCATCGGATAAATCGTTTTGATACTGTAACGAGTATTTTTACGCAGTAATGGAGCCAGTAACGCAACTACGGAACCGACAAAAGCGGCATAAGGTGCTGAATAACCGGCAACCAAAGCAACGATTAACAAAATTGGTGAAATTAATAAATGTATTCTCGGTAGAATAGGGTCAATTTTCAGTTCTTGGAGGGAAATATTCCCTACGCCTGTTTTTCTGGCTCTTAAATCGATCATGATAAATAAGGCGAAGTAAAATGCTACAGCAGGAATCAAGCCGGCAGCAGCAATTTCAATATACGGAATTCCCAACATATCAGACATAACAAAAGCAGCAACCCCCATAATTGGCGGCATTAGTTGCCCACCGGTTGAGGCGATGGCTTCTGTTGCAGCTGCTTGTTCCTTGCTATAACCGGAGCGGGTCATAATCGGAATTGTTAGCACGCCAGTAGAGGTGGTATTGGCAACAGCTGAACCACTCACCATACCGAACAAAGCAGAACCTAGCAGTGACATTTTGGCTGCACCGCCTTTTAGCGGTGCGGTAGCTTTCATTGCCAAATCAATAAAGACGCTGCCACCGCCGCTCATGGTGAAAATGCAACCGAACATCACAAAATAGAACACAAAGTTAATCGCAGTACTTGCAGTGATACCGAATAGTCCTTCGGTCTGCATACTGATTAACTCGGTCAAGGTATCAAGTGAAAATCCTTCAAAAGCTGTCCATCCCGGAAAGTAAGGTCCAAAATAGCCGTAGAGCACAAAGATGATAACTACAGATAAAAGTGAGAAACCAACTGAGCGTCTGACAGCTTCAAATAACATTGCCACACCAATGACAAAGGCAAATTTATCCGAGAACAAAACATCGTCGATCATCTCTAACCGCGATTCCAATCGAGGAATTGAAATATAGTAGTGATAACAAATATATAACGTTAATCCGATACAGATTAAATCGATTCCTCGCCCTAAGTATTTGTTGCCCTTGATATTCAAGGGCTGAAAACAAAATACAAGAGCGGTCGCCATATAAACGTGAATACTGGCTGCAGCCAATGGCGACATCGGAATAAAGAACTGCTGTAGCAAAAATGCAACATAAAAAATTCCGAGTACCGAGGATAATATTTTTAAAAAGAGATCATATTTCATATTGACACCCATAGATTAAAACGATCTTATTTGAGCCAGCCCTGTTCACGGAAATATTTTGCAGCTCCCGGATGTAATTCGAACCATGCCGCATCTTGAGCAATTAATTCCGGTTTCCAGAAAGCCAAAGGTGCATGTGCCTCTTTAAGTTGTTGTTGCTTTTCAATTAACGCTTTAGTGACGTTATATACGGTGTCATCGGCCACTTTCGCATTAGTGATAAATACCGTTGCACTGACCGGAGTGATGTAGTCTTGCTCCTGTCCTTTGTAGGTGCCGCTCGGCATAGTACCGGTTGGCAATCCCACTTCTGCTAATGAATCAAGAACATTTTGTGGAAATGGGATATAAACTACATCGTTAGTTAGGGCTATTTCGGTCAAATTCGGATGCATTGCTGGTACATTGTCGATGTAAACATCAATCGTATTATCGCGTAACATCTGACTGGTTTGACCGCTACTGATCTGGATGACTTTGCCTTTGGATTTCATGGCTTCAAAATCAGTACCCAACGCTTTAAACATAAAATCTGCAATAATCGGCACTTGTGAACCAGTTGGTTTGGTGGCAATCACGACTTTATTCGCATTGACAATTTTTTCCAATGTATTATTGCCGGTCTGTTCAACCCATGATTTGCGTGCAACGACAATGGTATAGGCTTCTTGCATATTACCAAAAACCAAGCGTTGTTCTTTATATTGTTTACCCTTATACAAATCGGTCAACCCTTCTCTCGCCCAGACAATGGCATTTGACGTTGAAAAGCCAAAATCAGCCTTATTGTCGTTAACAACAACTGGATTCGTCATACCGCCGCCCCGTGGAATTAACTTGATTTTGTATTCGTTATGGGTTGCTTCAGGTATTAGGCGACTAAATGTCGTGCCATAGGTGTACCATCCATTGCCTGGTGGTTGGGAGATAATGGTTGACTCTACACTGGCTTGAGCGATTCCTGCAAACAGCAGAGTAGTTAATGCGACTTTGAGAAAACGTTTAAATTTTAACATGATCTGTATCCTATAGTGATATTAATGGAATAATGGTCGATAATGCTGATAACACGGGCTGATAATTGATTTCCTCCATTTTTGATCTTTTAATCAAGTTGATTTTATTTAATCAATTAATGTTGTTTTTATACCTTAAAATGATAATTAAATATGAGATCTAGCTCTCAATTAATCATTATGATTGAAAAAAATCACAGCAATGTGATCTGTGTCGTATTTAAGGTGATAGTTTGAGGAGGAATGGAAAAAGCTCATGATCATTTGGAGTTGTTGGGTATGCCGATGCGGGTAAATAAAGTGTCATACAACATTATAATTAGGAAGCATGACACTTATAATTATTTATATATAAGATTTTAATTTTAAATTAGATTATTCATCTAATTGTTCACTAAGTCTTTATTATTCTCAAATAGTTGCAATGTTGTATCCAGATGTTTTATCAGATCTTGCGTGCCAACAAATGTTGGTGAAACACTATAAGCCTCTTCGGTTTTTTTCTGGAAATCTGGCTGCTCGGTAACTTTTTTAATTGCTTCAGCCATTTTCGCTACAATTTCATTATCGGTACCTTTTGGAAAACTTAAGAAATAATAT
>RRZU012797544.1_pt1 | contig 18021 bp, 15 predicted proteins | sample 2165561 | NCBI WGS metagenome assembly RRZU01 (sample SAMN10456909, study PRJNA506462) | wastewater metagenome | isolation source: wastewater sludge | place: USA: Moscow, Idaho | reverse complement strand
TTCGCGCCGTTGCCGCAACTGTGCCTCGAATGGGACGGGGAATTGCAGCCGGTGGAACGGGAAACGCTCATGGAATTGGGTGAGTTCGACTTGCTCGCCCAGCCGGTGCAACTGGCGGGTTTTGCCGTTCGGGAAACGGTCAACGCCTTCGAGATCGACCTGGACGGCGAAAAAGTGTTGCTGCGCCACACCGACAGCCGGCAACTGCATTTGAACGAGATACCCGCCCACCCCACGGAGCCGGATTTGGTGCGCTGGCTGGAATGGGAAGTGCGCCCGCCCGAGGGCAATATCCTCCCGGCCCAGTTGCGGAAATATCTGGTGAATCTGGTCGGTCATCTCCAGCGCGACCGGGGATTCACGCTCACGGCGCTGTTGCGCGGCAAGGTGCAACTGGCCGACGCGATCCGCCGGGAAATCGACCGCTTGCGGAAAATCGCCATCACCAGGGGCTTCCAAGCCGCCTTGCCGGGAATGACCACGGCGCGACTCGATGAAGGTTTCCGTTACGCCTTCACTTTTCACCCGCAACGCTATCCCGCCCGCCCACCGTATTACAGCGGTCGTTACCGGTTCGCCAAGCATTACTATCCGATGATTCACGATTTGCGGGAGAAAACCGCCAGCGGCCAACCCTCGGAAGAGTTCGTTTGCGCCCAAGCGTTGGACGCCCATCCCCGAGTCAAGCACTGGGTGCGCAACGTGGAACGGGACGAGCGGTTTTCGTTCTGGCTGCCCACGGCGACCGATTACTTTTACCCGGATTTCGTGGCCGAACTCGCCGACGGGCGGGTGCTGGCGGTCGAATACAAAGGCGAACCCTACAAAACCAACGACGATTCCCGCGAAAAGATGCAGGTCGGCCGGCAGTGGGAAATGGCATCGGGCGGTCGTTGCCTGTTTCTGATGGCGATGGCAGCGGACCCGCAAGGCCGCGACGTGCGGCGGCAAATTGCCGACAAGATCGCAGTGGCGCGATGATTCGCGTCGCAAAAGGGTCGTTGTCGCCGTGTGGCCCTGTCGGGTTCAGCGGCGGCCGGGCCTGACGTTTTCGGAAGATAGGGAAGAATTCAACCGGGGTTATATACTGCACGCTGTTGTGGATTGCCTTGTGACCCGATCATGCTGCGTTTCATACGCGACCTGAAAATCCGTGGAAAGCTGCTGGCGGTGGTGTTGCCGCTGGTGTTGCTGCCCGTGCTCGGCGTGGGCCTCATCGCCGGTTACGTGTCCAAGCAGCAAGCCTATCTGGGCATCACCCAAGCCACCCGGGCCGATCTGGAGCACATGGCCCAGTTCACCCTGGATTTGCTGAACGCCCATCACCAGCAGTTCGAGGTGTACAAGGAGGACAAGCGCCGGATCGTCTACAAGGACTTGGCGACCTTGGTCCGGTTCGCCCACAACTTGGTGGTGGTTCAGGACCAGCAGCGGGCCGACGGCCTGCACACTCTGGAAGCGGCCCAGGGAGAGGCCAGAAAAGCGTTTAAAAGTATCAGCGTGGGCGATACCGGCTACCTCTACGCCATGACCTCGAAGGGCGACCTGACCATTCACGTCGCCCAGGAAGGCCAAAACATCTACGACGCCCAGGACGAGCAAGGCCGCCGCTTCATCCGGGAAATGGCCGAACGCGCCATCGCCGCCAAACCCGGCGAGGTGCTCTACATCGTCTATCCCTGGCGCAACGCGCTGCTGGGCGAAGCCCGCCCCCGCAACAAGGTCGTGGCTTACCTGTACTTCCAGCCGTGGGACTGGATCATCGCGGCGGGCGGCTATCTGGAAGAAACCTACGAAGATGTGGCTTTTGAAAAACAAGCCCTGCAAGATCTCAAGAAAAATATCCTGGCCAAACCCGTGGGAGCGACCGGCTATATTTACGCCATGACCGGGCGCGGCGCACTGACCATCCACCCCTTTCGGGAGGGAGAGAGCGTCTACGACGAAAAGGATCAGGATGGCCGCCACTTCATCCGCGAGATGATCGAGCGCAAGAACGGCTGGATTCGCTATCCCTGGCGCAACGAAACCGACTCGGCTCCGCGCATGAAGATCGTGCGCTATCAGTACTTCGCGCCGTGGGACTGGATCGTGGCCGTCGGCTCCTACGAGGACGAGTTCCACGAGCCCGCCAAGGCGATCGGGCGGCATATTCTGACCAGCATGGCCGCGCTGACGTTCGTGATGGCCGCGCTCGCGGTGATCCTGGTCTATTTGGCTTCCAAATTCATGACCGACCCCATTCGGCGCCTGATCGCGGGAATGCGCGAAGTCAAACGGGGCCGGTTGGATACCCGGCTGGCCGTCACCACCAACGATGAACTGGGCGAGCTGGCGACCGATTTCAACGAGATGACCGAAGTGTTGCGCCGGAACAAGGAACTGGAAATCGGCTTGGCCCAGCAAAACAAGATGGCCTCGCTGGGGGTGCTGTCCTCCGGTGTGGCCCACGAGATCAACAACCCTCTGGGCGTCATCCTGGGTTATGCCGCCCATCTGGAAAGCAAGCTGGACCCCGGCGATCCGTCATTCAAATTCATTCAGGAAATCAAGCGCGAAAGCAAGCGTTGCAAAACCATCGTCCAGGATCTGCTGAGCTACGCTCGGGTGCCGAAGCCGGTGCTGGAAGAGATCGACCTCAACGCCCTGCTGGAGCAAATCGTCGATTTCGCCGCCCATCACACCGATCTGGACGCGGTGATCATCGACACCGCGTTCGACCCCGGCCTGCCCCGGATTCGGGTGGACGGCGATCAGATCCGCCAAATCGCCATGAACCTGATGCTCAATGCCGGCGCCGCCATGCCCGAGGGCGGCCGCTTGGTGGTGGGCACCACGGCGGGCGAGGAGGGTTGGGTGAGCGTCACCTTCCAGGATTCGGGCGCCGGCATCGCGCCGGAAAACCTCGAAAAAATCTTCGAGCCGTTCTTCACCACCAAGTCGCGCGGGACGGGTTTGGGGCTGGCGATCACCAAGACCATCGTCGAGCAACACGGCGGCGAGATCGCGGTCGCCAGCGAGGTGGGCCGAGGCACCACGGTGACGGTGAGGTTGCCGGTCGAGCGGGAGTCGGCCTGATGGCGGGTCCGCGCAAACGCATTTTGCTGGTCGATGACGACGAGGCCGTTTGCCGGATGGTGGAGGCCATCCTGCTGGATCGGGATTACGCCGTCTCGGCCTTCACCCGTTCCCCGGATGCGATGGCCGGCTTCACGCCGGGCAAATACGATCTGGTGATCACGGATATCAAGATGCCGGTGATCAACGGCCTGGACGTGCTGCAAAAGGTCAAGCAGCAGGACCCGGCGCTGCCGGTGATCATGGTCACGGCCCACGCCACGGTCGATCTGTCGATTCAAGCCCTGCGCAAGGGCGCTTATGACATGTTGACCAAGCCGTTCGAGCCCGAGGAGCTGCTGTCGCGCATTCGTAACGCGCTGCGCCAAACCGAACTGATCAAGGAAAATCGCGAACTCAAGGAAGAGCTGGCGGCTTGGCAGGGCTCCATCGTCGGCAACTCGTCGCATCTGCTCGGCATTCTGGAAACGGCGCGGAAGGTGGCGATTCGCGATATCCCGGTGCTGATCAGCGGGGAATCGGGCACCGGCAAGGAGCTGGTGGCTCGCGCGATCCGCCATTATTCCCGGCGCAAGGAAGGCAAGTTCGTCGCCATCAATTGCGGGGCCATCCCGGAGGCGCTGCTGGAAAGCGAGCTGTTCGGCCACCGCAAGGGGGCGTTCACCGGCGCGGATCGGGATCACAAGGGGCTGATCGAGACCGCCGACGGCGGCACCCTGTTTCTCGATGAGGTGGGCACGCTGCCGCTGACCGTGCAAAAAACCCTGTTGCGATTCTTGCAGGAGCAGGAGTTTTATCGGGTGGGAGACACCACCCCCATCACGGTCGATGTGCGGGTGATTTCGGCCACCAACCTCGACTTGCAAGCGGCGGTGCAGAACGGCTCCTTCCGCGAGGATCTGTTCTATCGCCTGAACGTGGTCCACCTGCGTCTCCCGCCGCTCCGGGAGCGCCCTTCCGATATTCCGCTGCTGGTGGCCCACTTCATCAAGGAACAGAACAAGCGGTTCGGCACCCAGGTCAAGGGGTTCGGCCGCGAGGCGATGGAAGCGCTGGTCGGGTACGAGTGGCCCGGCAACATCCGCCAGCTCAGCAACGTCGTTCAGGCCGCCATGGCGATCGACAGCAGCGACTATATCGGGCTCGACGTGGTGGCCCAGCTCATCGAGCTGCCGGAAAAGGGCGCCGCGCCGGATCGCGAGGGCGGCGAATCCGATTACGCCTCGGCGCTGGCGCGGTTCGAGAGCGAGTATCTGAGCCGCTTGCTCCAAGCCAGCGGCGGCAACATCGAGGACGTGGCCCATCAATCGGGCATGAACGTCGCCACCGTTTACCGCAAGATCAAAAAGTACGGCTTGCGTTGATCTGGCCTTTCCGGCGCTCTCCGGCCGCCAGCGGCCCTACGGACCCGGAAAGCGGTCGATCCGCGACCCTCGCGCCCGGCATCTCCGAGCGATGTGGAAGGTTTTTAGCGTTTCCGCAAATCCGTTTCCGCAAGATCGCAAAAGCGCCCCTCTCATCACTGCATCAAAATTAACTTGTTGTAAATAATTGTATTTTAATTTTCCGCCGCCCTGCGCCCGAGGTCGCGGCCCGGGTGGGGAGCGGCATCGCTTTCGCGCCGCTGCGAAAGCGCCGTTGCCGATGCTTCGCCCTCGATTTTTATAAGTATTTAAGGTTTATGAGTATTTCATGTTTTGCTCCAAGCGGTAATCGCTGGCACACGGCTTGCTCTATGGATGGCGCAAGCCAATCAAAAAGGAGCGGGGTGAAGATGAATTGCCGGCGGGTTTGCCCTCATTACGGGCAGGGAATGGACCACTGCGATGTGGGAGCCGGCTATATATCGCCCTATCATGTGGAAATTATCGTCCGGCACTGTACCTCCCGCTATGAGGACTGTGCCAATTATCAGGAATTGAGCGACCGCCGCCTCCGCGAAAGCGGAGGCGAGTCGGCCCAAGCTCTCGCCACCCGTGATCGCCGAGCGGGTCTATCGAGCGGCGGGCTTTTGTTCCCGCTCCAATTCGATCCCGAGGTGATCTCGATTTTGAACCATGAAATACGGACTCCGCTGACCAGCATTCGCTCGTTTACCGAAATACTGCTCAGCTATCCCGTCGATGATCCGGACGCGCAACGGCGCTTTCTCCAGATCATCCAGGAAGAGACGGTACGTCTCGCGCGGGCCATGGATCTGTTGTTTGGGAGAGCCGGTCCCGAGGCTTCGACGCCAGCTTCAAAAAAGACGAGCGGTGGCAATCACCGCGCACCCGATCCGACCACTGAAATCGAAACGAGTACATCCTGAAGGAGGACTTCCCATGGCATTGTCCCTCAAAAGCAAAGGCTGGTCCGTCGTATTGGCGGGCACGGGTATCAATCTGGCGCTAGGCGTTTTGTACACTTGGAGCATTTTCAAGGGCGCGATCAACGACTCGATCAAGCAGGGCGGCTCCGGCGCTTTCCAGTGGGATTTGGCGTCCATCAATGACCCGTATGCGGTTTGCTGCTTGGTGTTTGCCTTCTCGATGATCCTGGCCGGCAAATGCCAGGACAAGATGGGACCACGCTTCACCGCCATGATCGGCGGTCTGCTGGTCGGGGCCGGGTTCTTCCTGCTGTCGATGACCACCCAATATTGGATGTGGGTGCTGGGATTTGGCGTTCTGGTCGGAATGGGATTGGGGTTTGGCTATTCGTCCGCCACGCCGCCCGCCCTGAAATGGTTCCCGCCGGCCAAAACCGGCCTGGTCGCCGGCATCGTGGTGTCGGGTTTCGGTTTGGCGCCGGTGTACATCGCGCCGCTGGCCACCTATCTGATGAAGACGGGCGGTTTGCAGTGGACCATGCTGTTCTTCGCGGTGGCGTTCGCCCTGGTCGTCGGCCTGTTCTCTCTCCTGCTGACCAATCCTCCGGCGGGCTATCTGTTCGGTGGCGTCGCCGCCAAGGCGCAGGCCGCCAAGTCCGCTCCAGCGGCTCAAGTCAAGGATGTCCCCTCTTCCCAGATGCTGAAAACCGGCACCTTCTATCTGCTGTGGACGGTGTTCTTCATCGGCGCCGGCGCCGGCCTGATGGTGATCGGCAGCATCGCCGGCATGGCCAAGCAGAGCATGGGCGAGCTGGCGTTCCTGGCGGTCGCGATCCTGGCCGTGGGCAACGCGGCGGGCCGCATCGTCGCCGGCACCCTGTCGGACCGCATCGGCCGCACTCTGACGCTGTCGCTGATGCTGATGTTCCAGGCGGTGCTGATGTTCATCGCCATCCCGGTCGTCAGCGCCCAGCCTTCCAGCGCCCTGCTGATCGTCTTGATCGCCACCGGCATCGGCTTCAACTACGGCACCAACTTGGCTCTGTTCCCCGCCATCACCAAGGACTACTGGGGCCTGAAGAATTTCGGCACCAACTACGGCCTGCTGATGACGGCTTGGGGCATGGGCGGCTTCGTGCTGGGCCGCGCTTCCGAGATGATGAAGGCCGCGACCGGTAACTATGTGATGTCCTTCGGTGTGGCCGGCGTCCTGCTCGTGGCGGCGGCGGTCATGATGATGGTGAAGGATCTGTTCAACCAGATGGTGCAGGCCAAGGTCAAGGAAGAGCTGACTCGGCGGGCCGAGGAAGCCGCTCGAGCCGCCACCCTGCAACCGGCGTTGGAACAGGTCGCTTGAGGTAACGTATCCTCTCCGCATCGGTTCCGGCTTTGGCGAGGCCCCGCTTGACGGGGCCTTTGCTTTTCGTCTCCATTCGCTTTCGCTCGCCACGGTGAAACCCGATGCGCGTTCCCCGACTTTATCTCCCTCGGCGTCTGACGGTCGGGGCGGCGGTGCCGCTCGATGACAGCGCCTTCAATCACGCCGTGCGGGTGCTGCGGTTGAAACCCGGCGCCGAGCTGATTCTGTTCGACGGCGAAGGCGGCGCGTTCGCGGCGACGCTGGCGGACATCGGCAAGCGGGAAGCGTGGGCGCGGGTGACGGAAGCGTTGCCGGGCGACGCGGAATCGCCGCTGCGGATCGTGCTGGCGCAAGGCATCGCGCGCGGCGAGAAGATGGATTACACGCTACAAAAAGCCGTCGAATTGGGTGTCGCCGTCATCCAACCGCTGTTCGCGGCACGCGGCGGCGTCGATCTGGCCGGCGAGAGGCTGGCGCGCAAAATCCAGCACTGGCGCGGGATCGTCATCGGCGCCTGCGAGCAGTGCGGCCGCAACCGGCTACCGGAATTGCGGGAACCTCTGGCGCTGGCGGATTGGCTGGCGCGGCCGGCGGAACCGGGTTTGCGACTGTCGCTCGACCCTTCCGCCGAGCGGAGCCTGCGCGGGCTCGAATCCCCCAAGGGCGCGGTGACGCTGTTGATCGGCCCGGAGGGGGGGTTGAACCCGGCGGAAATCGCCCGCGCCCGCGCGGACGGATTCATCGGCGTCCGGCTCGGGCCGCGCATCCTGCGCACCGAAACCGCCGGCGTCGCGGCGCTCGGCGCGGTGCAGGCGCTCTGGGGCGATTGGCGTTAGCCGCTCGGCTAACTTCTGGAGCCGCCCCGCACCGATTTGCCGGCGATGCGACCGCCATCCTTTCTGATGGGCGCGCGGCGGCGCGCTTTGTCGAACAATCCACGGAAATTCAAACCGGGTGCGGTATCGCCTATAGACTATTAACTTCCATGAACTATTTTGGCAAAGGTAACGGTTGTGAATTTGTTGGACACAACGCCGGGAGCGGTTGGGGAGAGCGCGAAAATTATTCAAAGCGATGAGGCAAGTGTGACCGGCGAAGCCGGCATGGTGCTGGTGGTGGAAGACAGTCGGGCTCTGCGCGGGTTGCTGGCTTCCTATCTCAACGATGGTTATGGCTTGACGGTGGTGGGTGCCGGAACGCTGGCCGAAGCGGAAGCGCAACTCGCCGGCGGGGCCGAGCGATTCTTTTGCGCCGTTCTGGATCTCAACCTGCCCGATGCGCCAGACGGTGGCGTGGTGGATTTGGTGCGAGGCTTTGGAATCCCGGCGATCGTGCTCACCGGTTCGGTGGACCCCGCCCTGCGCGAGGTCATCCTCGCCAAACAGGTCCTGGATTACTTCGTCAAGCGCAATCTCGGCGAGATCGAGCAAGTGGCGCGCACCATCGGGCGCTTGTGGCGAAACCGCCAGATCAAAGTCCTGGTGGTGGACGATTCCCGTGCCTTTCGGGCCTATCTGCAAGACTTGCTGAAAAGCTATCACTATCGAGTCCTCCCCGCCAGCACCGGCGAGCGAGCGCTAGAGCTGTTGGCGGCGCACCCCGACATCGGTTTGGTCATCACCGATTTCAACATGCCCGGGATGAGCGGTCTGGAGTTGATCGAAGCCATCCGCCGCCAGCGCCGCCGCGAGGATCTCCCGATCATCGGCATGTCGGACGCTTCCAAGCCGGGCCTTTCGGCGCTGCTGCTCAAGGCCGGCGCCAGCGATTTCATCGCCAAGCCGTTCCAGGTGGAGGAATTGTTGTGTCGGATCAATCAAAACACCGACATGATGGATTACGTGCGGCAACTGCGCGAAGCGGCGACCCGCGACTTCCTGACCGGACTCCTCAACCGGCGCTGCTTGCTGGAATTCGGCGAAAAACTGTACGGCAGCGCCCGGCGCGGCCATTTTCGGCTCGGGCTGGGCATGGTGGACGCCGACTACTTCCAGCGGGTCAACGACGGCTTCGGCCACCTGGTGGGGGATGAAGCGTTGAAGGCCATCGCGGCCACGCTCCATAAAACCGCCCGCGCCTCCGACGTCATCGGTCGCTACGGCGGCGAGGAATTCGTTTGCATGGTCGTGCTGCGAGACACCACCGATGCCGAGCCGGTATTCGAGCGGGTGCGCGCCGCCGTGGCGGCGATAGATCTCACCGCCGACGGACGACGGGTGCCGCTGACCGTCAGCATCGGCTTTACCACCGAGTTGGGCGATTCGTTGAATCAAATGATCCAATTGGCCGACAGCGCCGTTTATCGGGCCAAGGCCGAGGGTCGAAATCGGATCGTGCGCTGGTCATTGCCCGTCATCGAATGAGAGGCCGAAAAACCCTCGTATCTTCTTGTCGCGAGAAAAGTCCCTCGCGCGGCCTCCGCGTATCAAGGTCGGATTGTCGGCGCGACTCGGGACGATCCGTATCGACTAAATTGTCGCTCGGGATCGCATCGCGCCTTGTTATCCGCGATTTCAGCGGCTAGTGTTAAAAGCGCGTCGCTTTTCCCGTGACGACGTATTGCCAACCAAAAGCAAGCAGATCAATGGAGGAAATTGGATGATGAACAAGAAAATCCTGCTGAGCGTGGCCGCGTTCTGTACGATGGGTTTGTCCGCCGGTGCTTGGGCCGCCGATGCGGCGACCGCCGACGAAGTGACCGCCAAGGTCAAAGCCGCCGCCGCCGACGTGAAAGCGGGCGGCGAAGCCGTCCTGTCGGAATACGACAAAAAAGACGGCAAGTGGGCCTGGAAGGATACCTACGTGTTCGTGATGGATTGCGCCGGCGGCACCATGAAAGCCCATCCGAACCCGCAGGTGAAGGGCATGAAGCTGACCGACCTCAAGGACAAGGCCACCGGCAAGGAATTCGGCACGGCGCTGTGCGCCGCCGGCAAGAAGGCCGGCGGTGGTTGGGTCGAATACATGTGGACCAAGCCCGGCGCCGAGGGCAATCACCGCAAGATCGCCTACGTGATGTCGGCGGGTAGCCTTGAGGTCGCCGCAGGCGTCTACGACGACAAGATGGCGGTTCCCAAATAAACTGAAATGAGCTGACACGATCCCGCCGCGCTTGCGGCCGTTTCCGAAACGGCGGAGAAGCGCGGCGGATTGACAATCCACCCTTTTTTTGTCCGCCGGCATTCGCCGTTCCCGGCCCCCTACCGCCGGTCCAACTCGTTTATACTGAACCTCCCACAGCACAAATCTCGGACAGGAGGATTCGGTGATCTACGCGCTCGGCGACCGCAAGGTCGAATTTCACGGCGAAGACTGGTTCATCGCCGACAACGCCACCGTCATCGGTTCGGTGATTTTGAAGCAGAACGCCAGCATCTGGTTCAATGTCGTGGTGCGCGGCGACAACGACCTCATCACCGTCGGCGAAAACACCAACGTCCAAGACGGCTCCGTCCTGCACACCGACCCCGGCATCCTGCTGACCCTCGGTCGCGATGTCACGGTCGGCCATCTCGCCATGCTGCACGGCTGCATCGTCGGCGACAACAGCCTGATCGGCATCAAGAGCCTGATCATGAACCGGGCGGTGATCGGCAAAAACTGCCTGATCGGCGCCAACAGCCTGATTCCCGAAGGCAAGGTCATCCCGGATGGCTCTCTGGTGATGGGCTCGCCGGGCAAGATCGTCCGCGCCCTGTCCGACGAAGAGATCGAACGGATGCGGCAGACCGCCGGTCGCTACGTGGAAAACTTCAAGCGGTTCAAGCGCGACCTGCGCCGGCAGGATTGACGTGGCGACCGTCCTGGAGGATCGCCTGGACCTCGCGGTCCGGCAGGTGGGCTCGATCATCCTCGGCAAGGAGCGCGCCATCCGCCTGGCCGTCGCTTGCCTGTTGGCGCGCGGTCATCTGCTGATCGAAGACCTGCCCGGCATGGGCAAGACCACCCTGGCGCACGCCTTGGCGCGCTGCCTCGGTCTGCAATATCAGCGCATCCAGTTCACCAGCGACCTGCTGCCGGCGGACATTCTCGGCGCGGCGGTGTACGAGCGCCAGCGCGAGACTTTCGTGTTCCATCCCGGCCCGATTTTCGCCCAACTGATTCTGGCCGACGAAATCAACCGCGCCACGCCCAAGACCCAGAGCGCCCTGCTGGAAGCGATGGAGGAGGGGCAGGTCACCATCGAGGGCGAGACCCGCCCGTTGCCGGAGCCGTTTTTCGTCATCGCCACCCAGAACCCCGCCTATCAGATCGGCACCTTTCCGCTGCCCGAATCGCAGCTGGACCGCTTTCTGATGCGGATCGAACTCGGCTATCCCGACGCCCAGGCCGAGCGGGCGCTGCTCGAAGGCGAGGACCGGCGCGAGATGCTGGCGCGGTTGCCGGTCGCGATGTCGCCCGAGCAGTTGCACGATGCGCAAGCCCGGGTCAACGGTGTCCACGTCGCCCCGCCGCTGCTGGATTACGCGCAGGCGCTGCTGGCTTTTTCCCGCCAGTCCAACCGCTTCCGCGGCGGATTATCGCCGCGCGCCGGCTTGGGTCTGCTGCGGGCGGCGCGGGCTTGGGCGGTGCTGCACCGGCGCGGTCACGTCCTGCCGGAGGACGTTCAGGCCGTGTTGCCGGCGGTGGTCAGCCATCGCCTGCATCCCGGCGACGACAGCCTGGAACAGTCGGCGACCGATCTGGTCGGCCACCTGCTCGGGGCCGTGGCCTTGCCGGTCTGAGAGCCTATACGAAAATTGACCCGACGAATGGAATTGGAAAAACGCTCAACGGTTTCCCGCCGATCCCCTCTCCCCCAACCCCTCTCCCACCGGGCGAGGGGAATATTCGTATAGGCTCCGAATCCCGCGCCATGCTGAAAGCGTTGCGGCGACGATTCGAGGCTTGGGTGACGCGCCACCAGCGACCTTCCCGCGAGCCGATCCGGCTGGACCGCCGCCGCATTTACATCCTGCCGACCCGCCAGGGCTACGCTTTCGCGCTGCTGCTGTTCCTCCTGTTCCTGTGGTCGATCAATTACAGCAACAGCATGGGTTTCGCCTTCACCTTTCTGCTGGCGGCGGTGGCGCTGAACAGCATGTGGCAGGCGCACGACAATCTGTTGGGGCTCATCGTCCATTCGGGCGGCGCCGAGCCGGTGTTCGCCGGCCAAGAGGCGCGCTTCGACTTCCGGCTGGAAAATCCCCGCAAGGCGCCGCGCCACGGTATCGCCCTGCAATGGCGGGACCGGGCGCCGCTGTACGCCGATATCCCGGCGCAAGGTTCGGCCACGGTCGCCTTGGCGGTTCCCGCCGAGCGGCGCGGCTGGTTGCGGCCGGGCCATCTGCGGGTCCTGACCCGCTTTCCCCTCGGGCTGTTCCAGTCCTGGAGCTGGGTGGAGTTCGACGCGGCCTGTTTGGTCTATCCCCGGCCACGAGGCCAGCGGCCCTTGCCGGCGGCGCTGCCGGGGACGCCCGGCGGGGGTTCGAGCGAACTCGGATCGGGCAGCGAGGATTACGCCGGTTTTCGCCAGTACGCGCCCGGCGATTCGCCGCGCCGGATCGCCTGGAAGGCCGCCACGCGCTCCGATCAATTGCTGGTCAAGCGGTTCGTCGATCAGGCGCGGCCGGAGTTGTGGCTGGACTGGTGGCTGCTGGGGATCGACAACGTCGAGCCGCGCCTGGAACAGCTCTGCCGCTGGATTCTGAAAGCCGAAAACGACGGCCACGAATACGGATTGCGCCTGCCGGGCTTGAAAGTGCCGCCCGCGCACGGCGACGCCCAGCGGCGGCGCTGCCTGGAGGCGCTGGCTTTGTTCACTTTTCGCGATGAGATGCACCGCCCGCATGATGCTGTGGAATCGAACAAACCGGCGAAAACGGGAAAAACCGGCCGCTCCGCCGGCTGAGCCGCTGACGCCGCTGGCGTTGACGTGGCTGCTGGTCGCGCTGGCGCTGGCGGTGGCGCCCCACGCTCGGGAATTGTCCGTCTGGTTGACGGTGCTGTTCGTCGCCATTCTAGGGTGGCGCTGGTTCCTCGCGCGGCGCGGGCAGCCCTTGCCGTCTCGCTGGTTGTTGCTGCCGGTCGCCGTGCTGGCCGGGGCCGGGGTGTTGATCGATTACCGCACCCTGTTGGGCCGCGATGCCGGCGTGGCGCTGCTGACCGCCATGACCGCCTGCAAGCTGCTGGAGACGCGCGAGTTGCGGGATGGCGTGGTGCTGGTGTTTCTCGGCTATCTCCTGGTGATGAGCAATCTGCTCTACAGCCAGGAAATTCCGATGATCGCCTATCTGTTCGCGGTGGTCCTGCTCATGCTGGCGGCACAGGTGATGATCCATCGCCAGCACGCGGGACTGGGGGCGCTGGCTCCGCTGCGGTTGTCCGGCAAGATGGCGCTGCAAGCTGTTCCGGTGATGATGATTCTGTTCGTCCTGTTCCCCCGGATTCCCGGACCGCTGTGGGGATTGCCCAAGGATGCTTACAAGGGCCGCACCGGCTTGTCCGAGGAGATGATGCCGGGCTCGGTCAGCGAGCTGAGCAAGTCCGATGCCGTCGCGTTCCGGGCGCGTTTCGCCGGCCCGACCCCACCGCCGAACCGCCTGTATTGGCGCGGGCCGGTGCTGTGGAGTTTCGAGGGCCGGCGCTGGACCTCCGGCGATGGCCGGCCGGCCAATGTCCCCATTCCCTTCACGTCGGAAGGGGCGGCGGTCGAATATTCGGTGATTCTGGAGCCGAGCAACCGGATTTGGCTGTTCGCGCTGGATTTGCCGGCCCTTCTGCCGCCGCGCGCCGCGATGACCCCCTCGTTTCTGTTGCTGCGCGATCAGCCGGCCAACGAGGTGTACCGCTACGATATGCGGTCTTATCCGACGTATCGGACCGGCGATCTGACCGAAGCCGAAAAGACCCGCGCCCTGCGCCTGCCGCCGCGCGGCAATCCGCGCGCCCGGACCTTGGCCGCCGAATGGCGCGAGCGCGACGCCCGGCCCGAGGCGCTGGTCAACGCGGCCTTGCTGCTGTTTCGAGAACAGGCGTTTTATTACACCCTGACCCCGCCGCTGCTGAACGTCGATAGCGTGGACGATTTTCTGTTCCGCACCCGGCGGGGCTTTTGCGAGCATTACACCAGCGCGTTCGTGTTTCTGATGCGGGCGGCGGGAGTGCCGGCGCGAGTGGTGACCGGCTATCAGGGCGGGGAGCGCAACACCTTCGGCGATTACCTCATCGTCCGGCAGTCCGACGCCCACGCCTGGGCCGAGGTCTGGTTGGAAGGGCGCGGCTGGACGCGGGTCGACCCGACGGGGGCGGTGGCGCCGAACCGGATCCAGGAAGGGCTGTATGCCGCCGTGGCCGATCCCGATACCTTGCCGTTCCTGGTCCGGCGCGGCGGCGACAGCGAATGGCTGCGGCAACTGGCGATGAGCTGGGATTCCCTGAACAATTCCTGGAACGAATGGGTCTTGGCCTACGGCCCGGACCGGCAGAAGGAATTTTTGTCGGGACTCGGCTTCGGTCCGGTGGACTGGGCCGACATGACGGTGGCGATGACGGTGGCGCTGGGCGGATTCGGCCTGCTGGTCGCCGGATTCCGGTGGAGAAGCCATATTCCACGCGACCCAGTGGCCCGCGCCTATCTGCGGTTCTGCGCCCGGCTCGCCCGACGCGGGCTGGCGCGCAACCCCCAGGAAGGACCGCTGGCGTTCGCGGAGCGAGTGGCTGTCAGCCGGCCGGAACTGGCGATGCCCGCGCGGCAAATCGGCCAACTTTACGCGAAATTGCGCTACGGTCCGACCGCCTCGCTGGCGGAGGTGCGCCAGTTGTGGCGGTTGGTGCGGCGGTTCCGGGCCTGATTTGCCGCGAGCGATCGAGAAGATCGCATAAACCGCTCTCAATAAATCGCTTCTTTGGCGCTGGTCTGAACGACCGTATCCACGGTAATTTTTCCGGCGTGTTCGAACTGGAGCACGATCGGAAAGTGCTGCCCTTCCTCCAGCGGTTTCTTCAGATCCACCAGGATCAGGTACGAACCGCCGGGTTCCAGCCGAACTTCTCCACCAGCGGCTATTTCGATGGCGTTCGTTTGCCGCAGGGTTCGCGTATCGCCCGCTTTGTCGCGAGCGTGCAATTCGACTTTTCCGGCCACTTCCGTCGAAGCCGAGAGCAGTTTGTCGGGATTGCGGCCGTTGTTCTTCAGTACCAAGTAGCCGGCGCCGTCGGCGCCATCGGTGATCGATGGGGCGGTGGGCATCGCCCAGGGATGTACGATTCTGATGTCGCCCAATCGGTAGCCGTGACCGCTGGCCAAAACCGGCAACCCGATCAAGGTCAGCATGGCGAGAGCGGAAGAAAACCGTTTCAGAGTCATCTGAAATTTCCCGGAATTGATAGGCGCGATCTCGGGTCGAAATTTTTCAGCGATTGCACTCGGCGGGAGCGACCCGGCAGCCGGAACCGGAACGCTGGCATTCGCCGAGAGCGGCCGTCTCGGCGACGGCCGGCGTATCGCCCAGACCCGCGCCGAATCCACCCTGTCGGTTCAAGGCCAAGGTGCCGCACTGACCGGGACCGAACTCCAGGACCACCCGGCAATCGGACGCAGCGCAGTCCGCCAACGCCCGCTGCCGCGCCCGTTGCGGATCGGTTGCCTGCCAGCGCAGGCGCCAGTCCTGAGTGCTGGCGGCGTAGGCGACGGCGCCGTAACCGTTCGCGGCGCTCGTCTGGTCCGAAACCGCGCAGCCGCTACCGGCTCCCAACATCGAAACCAGAACGGCCAACATCCTTGGCAGCGATCTCATGGTTTCAGTCCCTCAAAGCCGCGCCCGCCTTTACCTTGGCCGTCGCTCGGTGAGGGCTGAACGGCAACGGCCGGTTTTATCGAGTTGATGCCATCGCCTTTACCGCCGCCGCCGCTTCCACCGCCGCCGCTTCCGCCGCCGCTTCCACCGCCGCCGTGATGGGCATGGGCCGTCGGCAAGGCGAGCGGGTTATCCAAGATCGGTATGCCAAAACTCAGGGCTAAAGCCCCACCCGCCAGAAGACAGCGCGAAATCGAACGTTTGAAGCGGTTGCCATGCCGGAAAGAGAGGCGTTGCGCGAATGGAATCATGAGCGGTTGCTCCCACATAATCAGTTGCAGCGGGTATGCCGGGGAAAATTACCAAACGGGTCGGCGAAGCGCGGATCGCACAGGAATTCCCAGTCGGTGAGGCTCTGGAAAAAGGCGATGACATCCTGCTTTTCCTGCGCGGTGAGCGAAAACCCGACGATCAGCTCGCTTTTGAATGGGCTTTTTGCCCCATCACCCGCCAGCGGTCCCGCTGCGATCAGCCGCCCGCCGCGCGAGTAGTGGTCCAATACCTCCTCCAACGTGGCGATGGAGCCATCGTGCATGTAGGGCGCGGTCAGTTCGATGTTGCGCAAGGTGGGCGCGCGGAACCGTCCCATGTCGGCGGGCCGCTGGGTGAATTCCCACAGGCCCCGATTATCCAGCGGATAGTCGCCCGTGCCGCCGATGTTGTAGAGACCGTTGTTGTGGAACTCGGACTGCGCGAGCGTCGTCCCCGCGTGGCTCACCGCTTGGCTGAAGTTGAAACCGCCGTGGCAGTGAAAACATTCCATCCGCTCGGAGAAGAACAGTTCCTGGCCGCGCCGCGCCGCTTCGCTCATGGCGTTGCGATTGCCTTGGCGCGTGGCTTGATCGTGGGGCGAATTGCCCGAAATCAGAATCGATTCGAAGGCGGCGATGGCCTTGGCCACCCGGTCGGCGTTAAAGGGGTCGGTTTCGCCGGGATAGGCGGCGGCGAACAGCCCCTGATACAGCGCATCATGGCGGAAGCGATCCAGGATTTCGGTTTCGTGATCGCTCCAGCCCAGCTCCAGCGGAAATTCGCCGAAGATCGGGATGAGCGCTTGGGCGTGGAGCGTGGCGAGTCCCGGGTTGGCCCAGTTGAAGGTGGCGTTGTAGACCACGTTGGTCAGGCTCATGGCGTTGCGCGGGTGCGCCTCGCCGGTGGCGCCGACGGACGACGGCCGCCCATCGGTAAAGGCCCGCTCCGGCAGATGGCAGGAAGCGCAGGCCATGGTCTGGTTGATCGACATCCGCATGTCGAAAAACAGATGGCGTCCCAATTCCACCTTGGCCGTGGACAAGGGGTTATCCGCCGACTCTTTGGGCGTGGGGAAGCCTTGGGGCAACGACCAGGAATAACCCGAACTCGTGGTGGGCGGTGGCGTGGCTTCGTCGTCGCCACCGCCACCGCCACCACAACCCACCGCCGCCAGCAATAGTCCCAGCGCGAGGGTTCCACCGAGCGCTTTATTCATGTTTGTCCACGGCGAACAGCCGTTGGGGAAGCAGTTTGGGATACTGCTCGGGCGCCGCCCCGGCTCCGGCGACGAAGGTGAAATCCAAGTTCAGGCGCGGCATGATGGGAATGCACTCGGGATCGGAGTTGCCGGACATGCAACCCGGCGCCGTATTCGCCGTATCGATGGCGACATTGGATGCCTCCAGCGCTTTGCCGATGTCCATGGTGATGTGGTCCTGGTCCGCGTCGAAGTTGTCCAGACAGAACTCGGCGATGTTCGGATAGCCGCAGGCGGCGGTGGGCGGCGCGCTCGGGTCGGAACCGGGGCACTGGGTACTGCCCAAGTGAATGTGGAAGGCCACTGCCCGGTCGACGTCGCCGGGAGCGCCCGTGCCGTCGATCCGAATAAATTTGCGCCCGCCCCGCCAGTTCCACAACATGCCGGAGCTGTTCAACGGCGAGGGCGCCGTGGCGTCGTTGACGTGGTTGAGTTCGTAGGGAACGCCGACCTTGAAGCAGATGCCGGAGTAATTTTCGCTGGGGACGGTTCCCGTCACGGCCGAGTTGGTGGGCAGCGGGCCGCCACCGCAATCCCGTCTCAGGTCCAGCAGGGCGACGTTCCGGTATTGCCAGACACCGTCTTGCTCCAAATCGAGCGCCTGACGGCTGCCGTCGGCCTTGACCAGCACCACATCGTGGACGTAGAAACGCCAATCGTTGACTTGATAGGTGCCGGGTTGGCCGAGGCCCACATTGCTGTAGGTCGCGCCGCAGGTGAAGTCTTGGCCGTTGACCTGGGCGTGGAATTCGACCACGGCGCGACGATTGGCCGCACCGTCGTCGTCGTCGTCGCCGCCGCCGCAACCGGCCAGCAGCGCCAGCGCGACGCCCAACGCGGTGGCGCTTCGAATCGGGATCAACAACTGCCGGTTGCGAGAATGGGTCATGCGGGGTTCTCCTGAGATCGAGCGAGTTTTGGGATG
>RRZU010298690.1_pt1 | contig 18021 bp, 11 predicted proteins | sample 2165561 | NCBI WGS metagenome assembly RRZU01 (sample SAMN10456909, study PRJNA506462) | wastewater metagenome | isolation source: wastewater sludge | place: USA: Moscow, Idaho | reverse complement strand
TCATCATAGATGCGGGTACGGCTATAACTTATGAATTTGTAGATGAAAACAATGTTTATCAGGGTGGCAGTATCTCTCCCGGATTAGGTACCCGTTTAAAGTCTCTTCATGAGTTCACAAAACAGTTACCTTTGGTCGAACCAAAAGAGATTGATATGCTTTATGGAAAAGATACGGAAACAGCAATTTTAACAGGTGTGGTTAATGGTGTAACTTTTGAAATAGAAGGATATATCAATCGGTTTAAAGAAAAATATGATAATCTTTTCGTTTTTTTAACAGGCGGAACAGCTTTTTTCTTTGAAAGAAAATTAAAAAGTATCATCTTTGCATCTCCTAATCTCTTATTAATAGGGCTAAATAGAATCTTAAACTACAACGAATGTATAAAAACAGCATAATACTGGCTTTATCGGCTTTTTTTCTGTTTTTTCCAATGGCAAACGGAGAAAATAATACAAATTCTCCCTATTCTCGGTACGGATATGGTGATTTGCAACCCTCAGTTTTTGGAACTTCCAGTGCAATGGGAGGTATCGGCTATGGCGTACGATCTAATTTGCAAATAAATCCTAAAAATCCTGCTTCATACACAGCCGTTGACAGTTTAACGTTTATGTTTGATTTAGGCGTTTCCGGTAGGGTTACGGAGTTTAACAGCGGGTCAAATCAACAGTATAAATCAACGGGTAGTTTTGATTATATTGCTTTTCAACTTCCTGTTTTGAAATGGCTGGCAACGAGTGTCGGTCTTATTCCTTTTTCTTCTGTCGGTTACGATTATTCTTTTTCAGATACGGTGGCCTTTAATGGCGATGAATTGCCTACAACACAATCTTTTTCCGGAACAGGTGGTATATCTCAGTTGTATGGGGGGCTTTCTGCAAATGTTTTCGATAGATTTGCTGTAGGAGCCAATGCTCGATATCTTTTTGGAACGCTTAGTAACACGAGATTGATAGAATTTCCCGATAATTCTTCGTATCTTGAATCTGAAGCTCAATCAAATCTTTACGTAAGTAGTTTTGTTTTTGACTTTGGTTTTCAATACACCCAGCCAATAGGACAGGATATTTTAGTGTTGGGGGGTACATATACTATGAAAAATCCCATGAATATTCGTTGTGAAGAAAAGATTACCACCAATGATACGATAACTGATAATACAGATTATAAATTTGATTATCCCCAAACAATTGGTGTCGGATTTACCTATAAGGTTGGTAAAAAGCTCACCTTTGGAGCAGACTATAGTTTGCAGAAGTTTGCTGATACACGTTTTTATGGAGTTAAAGATAGTTTGGAAGATAAATCTATCTGTAATTTGGGACTGGAATATTTACCGAATGTGATGTCTCGTAGTTATTTTAACAATGTAAGGTATAGATTAGGAGCGAACTTGTCGAATTCATACAATAAAATCAATGAATCTTCCTATGATGAATTAGCTGTAACATTAGGGCTCGGCTTTCCTTTACGAAATACAAGAACCATGTTAAATGTCCTATTCGAATATGGAAAAAGGGGAACGGTTGAAAAAAATCTCATGCAAGAAGATTACTTTAAAGTAGGTCTAAATATATCCATCAATGAAAATTGGTTTTTCAAACGCAAGTTTGAATAAATACAATAAAATTAATGAAAATTAGAATACTATTTGTCGGATTTTTCTTTGCTCTCGCCTTTGTTGCAAATGCAAAGAAAGGTGTTGATGAAGGAACAAGGTTTGGTTCTCGGGAGGATAGTGTTCGGTGTCTTGAAAATACTACTTTGTATCAGAGTTATTATCAAATTCATGATTATAAAACGGCTCTTGAACATTGGAAAATTGTTTACGAAGAATGTCCCGCTTCTAGTAGGGAACTCTATAAAGTAGGTGCTATTTTGATTGCTTGGCAAATTCAAAATGAGGTAGATAAAGAAAAAAGAAAAGATTATCTACGCAGTTTGATGAAGTGTTATGACCAGCGTATACAGTATTTTGGTGACGATAGTCGCTATCCTGAGCCTTGGATTCAAGGGCATAAAGCTATTGATTACATAACGTATGAAGAAAATGATTCATTGCAAGTGAAAGCTTTGCCTTGGTTGCAAATGGCTATTGAATCTTCACAATTTGACGCGGGAGCTGATGTGGTTGATGCGTATATTCAGCTGCTGAATCGTTTGTATCATTCAGACAAAGATAAATACAGAACATTGTACATTGATGGATATATTAAGGTTAACAAGTATCTCGATGCCCGTATAGCAAGTGCCTGCAAGTATATGGATAATTATATTGCCGTAAAAAAGAATGCAGAGAAGTTGTTCATGGAGAGTGGTATTGCTGATTGTAAAACTCTTGAAGATGTTTATGCCTCACAAGTCGAACAGCACAAAAACAGTGCAGATGACCTTGATAATATCATGAGGTTATTAGGAATATCTAATTGTAAAGAATCTGATGTTTATTTTTTGGCATTTCAGTATAAGCATCGTCTTCATCCTACACCGCAATCGGCAGCATATTGTGCACAATATTTTTTGAAAAAGGACGATTTCGCCAAGGCTATTTCATATTATGAAGAAGCTGTTAATTGGGAACAAAGGGATAGTGTCAAGTACTATTATCAATATGCAATTGCTGATACATACCGTCAGTTGAAGGAATATCCTAAAGCAAAATCTGCCGCTATTAAGGCTGCTTCCTACAATATTCATAAGGGGAATCCATATATACTAATAGCTAATTTATATGCGGAGGGAGGCGGAGTGTTCAAGAATGATAAGATATTGGCAAAAACAGCATTTTGGGCAGCTATTGATAAGTTAGAAAAAGCTAAAAGTATTGATCCTTCTTGTTCGGAAAAAGCTCAACAGGATATAGAAAAATATAGTAAATTTGCACCTTCAAAGAAAGAAATAAAATTAAAATCGGAATTGCAGATAGGAAAACCTTTCTTTGTTGAAGGGTGGATAGGGGAATGGACTATTTGCAGATAAAATATAGTAAAGTTGGAAAAATTATTTACTCGTAAATCTAAAATTAAGAGTCTAGCTCTTTTGATAGCATCAGTTGTTTTGGTCGTTTTTACGTCCTGCCATGTTAATGAGAAAAAAAAGATAGTGCCGTTAGATCGTGTGCATCTTCCGGTTATGAAAGCCTATGATGTTAATACAGTTATTTCTGATTCCGGCATTACTAGGTTTCGTATAACAGCTCCTGTTTGGTATTATTATGATAAAGTGGAAAAACCATATTGGAATTTTCCTAAAGGATTACATTTTGAAAAGTTTGACGAAAAACTTGCTGTTTATGCCAAAATTGATGCTGACTCGGCTGTATATTATTTAGATAATCAAGAATGGGTCTTATCGGGGCATGTAAAGTCAATGAATTTGCAAGGTGAGTATTTTGAAACTGAAAAATTATACATTGAACAAAACGAAGATAGGATTCATACAGATAAGTTTATAAAAATAACCCAAAAGTCGCGTATAATTACTGGTGTCGGTTTTGAGTCAAATCAGCGTTTGACACGTTATACAATACAACATCCGCAAGGTTTTTTTCCCTTATAACAGAAATGAATCCAACAGTACTAGTCATCATCATATCCTTGACTTTTTCCGCGTTTTTTTCGGGAATGGAAATTGCTTTTGTTGTGTCTAATAAGCTGCGATTTGAAATTAGCAAACAGAAGAGCAAGGTAACCTCGTCGATACTGTCTCTTTTTTATGCACATCCGTCTAAGTATATATCCACTATTTTGGTCGGAAAAGCAATTGCCCTTGTTGTTTTTGCCATAAGTACTTCTGAATTGGTGATGCCTTATGTGGCCCTTTATTTTCAGAGTTCTCTTTTAATAGGGTTGCTACAAATACTGTTTTCAGCTATATTATTTCTGATTGTGGCGGAATTTTTACCACAAATATTGTTTAAAATAAATCCGAGTTTTTGGCTCAGAATATTTGCCATTCCATTTTTTTGCGTTTATGTGATTTTATATCCTATATTGTTTGTGATGCATTTTCTTTCCATTTTTATTTTTAAGTTGTTTCGAATAAGCGTTGTTGCAAATGAAAAAGAATATGAACTTGGTCGTGCTGATTTGAATGGTCTTTTGCAAGAAAACATGGATAATTTATCTACCCGTGACGAAATGGAAAATGAGGTTAAAATCTTTCAAAATGCACTTGATTTTTCAAAAATAAGACTACGAGATTGTATCGTACCTCGTACTGAAATATTAGCCGTAGATTTCAATGAATCGGTTGATGAGTTAACTGCCAAGTTTGTGGAGTCCGGCTATTCTAGAATTTTGGTTTATAAGGGGAATATCGATAATATTGTAGGTTACATCCATTCAGTAGAGTTGTTCGGAAAACCTAAAAAGTGGCAGGATAAAATTATTTTAGTTCCTATTGTTCCTGAAACAATGTCCGCTAGCAAACTAATGAACTTCTTTTTGCTCAAGAAAAAAAGTATTGCGGTGGTGGTTGATGAATTTGGAGGAACATCCGGAATAGTGACCTTGGAGGATATTGTTGAGGAAATTTTCGGAGAAATAGAAGATGAACATGATGTTCAGGAATATGTCGAGAAAAAAATAAACGAAAATGAGTATGTGTTTTCTGGAAGGCTTGAAATAGATTATGTAAATGAACATTTTAATTTACACTTACCTACCTGCGATGAATATTTAACTGTCGCAGGCTTTGTTTTATATTACTATCAAGGTTTTCCTAGAATCAATGAGGAGATTAAAGTACAAAACTATATTTTAAGGGTATTAAAAGCTTCATTGAATAAAATAGAATTGGTGAAAATTAAGGTTGATAATTAAATTTCGGGTATCATATCTGTTTTCTCTTTACTTTTCAAAGCAAAAATATTAGCCTATTAATTATTTATATCCAAGTTTTTTGTATATTCGCACCTTAATTTGTAAAGAAAATTATTAAGCATATAGAAGCATGGCAACATTAGAAAAAATTAGACAAAAAGGCGTTCTTTTAACTGTTATTATTGGGGGAGCATTACTTGCATTCATTATTGGCGGTATAGATTTTAAATCTTTTAATAGAAGTTCACGGGAAGTCGTTGCAGAAGTTAATGGTAATGAAATTAAGATAGCTGATTATGAAAAGAGGATAGATGAAATGACCTCTTTCTACAAGGTGGAAATGGGACAAACTAATCTTCCTGAAGAATATGTAGAACAAATAAGAAATTCAGTTTGGGATACATGGTTGAATGAGCAGCTTGTTGGAGCACAATGCGAAAAATTGGGCATTGTTGTAACTGATGAAGAATTAGCTGATGCACTTTGTGGTAATAATATTCATCCAATAATTACTTCTGTTAGAATGTTTTATAATCCACAGACGGGTAAGTTTGATAAATCTTATTTGATGCAGTTTTTGAACAATATGGATAAAGACGATACTGGCGAAGCAAAAAAATATTGGTCGTTTATAGAAAGAATGGTAAAGAACAATATGTTGGAACAAAAATATCAGGTGTTGCTTGCTAATGCAGTCAGTGTGAATAATATTGATATTAAATATTCTTTTGAAGGTAGAAATAATACTACTGATATAGCATTTGTTGTACAACCATATCAAACATTATCAGACTCTTTGTTCAAAGTATCTGATCAGGCTATCAAGGAGAGATATGAAAAGAAAAAATCAACCTATAAGCAAGAAGAGAGTGCTGATATTTTAGCTGTTTCGTTTGATATTGTTCCTTCTCAAAGAGACTTTGAGGAGGTGAAAACATGGATAGAAAAGTTACAACCTGAATTTGCTACGTCGGATGATTTTGTCGCTATAGCAAATCAAAATTCAGATACCCCCAACAAGGATATTGCCTTAAGTAGAAATTATATTGATCCTGATCTTCGAGATTTTGCTTTTTCCGGAAATATAGGACAGCTATTTGGTCCAAAATTCGTCAATGGGGCTTATAAAATGGCTCGTATTATTCAAAAGGGAATTATAGCTTCTGATTCTGCTAAAGTTCGTCATATTTTGGTGCAAGAAGCTACCGAAGCTAAAACGCAACAAGTCGTAGATAGTTTAATGGGAGTCCTCAAAGCTGGTGCAAATTTTGCCGATGTGGCCAAACAAAACTCTAAAGCCGGCACAGGTTCTAATGGAGGCGATTTGGGTTGGATTAAGGATGGTGATTTGGATAAAAATTTTAGTAAGTCCGCCATTAATGCTACTGTGAATGATTTATTTACTGTTAAAGTTGGTTCTGCGATTCACATTGTTCAAGTTACGGAAAAAACTAAACCGGTTGAAAAGGTCAAATTGGCAACTATTATCAGGGAGGTAGTTCCTAGCTCAAGTACATATGGTTCTATTTATAACAAAGCAAGTCAGTTTCTTGCTAAGAGTTCGAATTTAAAAAAGTTTGAAGCAAATGCAAAACCTGAACAAGGAATCTTTGTTAGAAATTATAATGTAAAAAAACAAGATCCTCGTATTGCCAATTTTAAGGATTCTCGTCAGATTATACGTTGGGCATTTAACCAAAAAGAAGGTGATGTTGCTGATAAAGTTTTTGAATGTGGAGATCAGTTTGTTGTAGTAGCTCTTAAGAGTCTTAATGAAGAGGGCATAAAGCCTTTCGAGAAAGTAAAGACTGAAGTAAAAGCTGAATTAATTAAAGAAAAAAAAGCTGACAAGATTGCTGCTTCTTTCCAAGCAAAAATAGCACAGGGACTGACAATTGAACAACTTGGCCTACCTGTTCAGGCAGCTCAGGGAGTGTCTTTTGATTCACAGTTTGTTCCTGGTATGGGCAGGGAACCAATGGTTTTGGGAAATTTATTGTCCATCGTTAAAACCCAGAAGCCAAAGGTGATTAAAGGTGATAATGGGGTATATGTTGTCAAATCTACTGTCGTGGCTCCCAAAGTTCCATTCAACAAAGAACAAGAAATAAGAATTATTAATTCGAGAATGTTTTATCAACCTACGGTTATTGAAGCTCTTAAGAAAGCTTCTGAAATTAAAGATAATCGTTTGAATTTTTATTAATGGGAATGATTTAACAGTCTGCTAAATAAAGAATAAGTTCTTAATAAAATGAAACCGAGGTATTTTTTATCTCGGTTTTTTTTGATGACAAGCTATCTGTCCTTAAATTTGAACCAACAATTACATCTGAAAAGACATGAATCGAAAAATTCTATTTGCACTATTCTTTTTGTTCACTGCACAGTTTATTGCTGGACAGATTATTGAGCCTATAAAATGGAGTTTCGAATTAAAGAACGTAAGTTCAGATACAAAAGAAATTGTTGCAAAAGCTTTTATTGATAATCATTGGCATCTGTACGCAATGGGAATTCCTGAAGGGGGACCTATTGCTACGTCTTTTAAGGTTGATAAGATAGAGGGTGCAAATTTAGCTGGTAATTTTATAGCAAAGAAACAGCCTTATAGTTTTTATGATGACATGTTTCAAATGCAATTAGCTTATTATGAAACGGAAGCTGTTTTTGTTCAAAAAATAAAAGTAACGAATCCGTCTAATTTTTATGTTTCTGGATATGTCCGCTTTATGGCTTGTAATGAATCAAGTTGTCTGCCTCCTACCGAAAAAAACTTTTCTTTTGGACAAAAATCAGATGATTCTAAACCTGTTTTATCTCCTGCAATAGGTGAAAATGCTTTGGCTAAACCGTCCTTAAATAAGACATCTTCGGACAAACTTTTGTCTGCTAATAGTTCTTTGGAAGTAGAGACACAAGAAGAGTCTTTACAAAAAAATTACACAAAAGATGCCGTTTTAGTTGAGAAAAGTCTGACTCAAACTTCTTCCTATTGGAAACCAGTTATTGAAAATCTAAAACAGTTGGGAGATGTAACCTCTACCAAAAATCAATCATTTTTATTGGTATTTATTTTTGGATTTTTAGGCGGATTAGTTGCCTTGGTTACTCCTTGTGTTTGGCCGATGATTCCGATGACTGTTAGTTTCTTTATGAAAAATAGCGGAGACAAAAAAAAATCAATAAAAGATGCGTCCATTTACGGATTGTCTATCGTCATTATTTATTTGGCTCTAGGAATATTAGTAACTGCCATCTTTGGTGCAAGTTCTTTGAACAGCCTTGCTACTAATGCTGTTTTTAATCTGCTTTTCTTTGCTTTATTGGTCGTTTTTGCTTTTTCTTTTTTTGGTTTTTTTGAAATAACGTTGCCTTCTTCATGGGTGAACGTAATGGACAAAAAAGCTGATTCTACAACTCATTTGCTGAGTATTTTCTTCATGGCGTTTACCTTGGTATTGGTGTCTTTTTCGTGTACAGGACCAATTATCGGAACATTGTTAGTGGAGGCTGCCACATCAGGTTCGACCATTGGACCTGCTATAGGTATGTTAGGATTTGCATTTGCATTGGCTATTCCGTTTGCTCTATTTGCTATTTTTCCGTCTTGGCTTAAGTCATTGCCCCGTTCGGGAAGTTGGTTAAATATGGTAAAAGTAAGTCTTGGCTTTTTGGAATTGGCATTTGCTCTTAAATTTTTCTCTGTGGCCGACTTAGCTTATGGTTGGAATATATTAAGTCGAGATATGTTTATTTTCTTGTGGATTCTGATATTTATTGTTTTAGGTCTTTATTTTTTTAGAATTATACGTTTTCCGCTTGATAAAAAGGATAAGAAAATAACTGTACCTCGTATAGCTTTTGGAATTTTGTCTTTTTTATTTGTTGCCTATTTAATACCGGGTATGTGGGGTACACCTCGTAAGTCAATAAGTGCCTTTACTCCGCCTATGTATACTCAAAAGATGAATATGTATCATAATCAGGTTGAGGCTTCTTTTTTAGATTTTGATAAGGCAATGAATTTTGCTCAGAAAGTGCAAAAGCCAGTTTTGATAGACTTTACCGGTTACGGCTGTGTTAATTGTCGGGAAATGGAGGCTGTCGTCTTTGAGGACGAAAAGATAAAAGAGTTGATTCATGACAAATTTATTTTTGTTTCTTTATATGTCGATGACAAGAAATCCTTGCCAGAACCAATGCAAGTAGAAGAAAGTGGGGTTATTCGTACACTAACTACATACGGAGATAAATGGAGTTATTTGCAACGTTTTAAGTTTGGAGCAAATGCTCAACCATATTACGTTATATTAGATGCAAAAGCAAATCCCTTGGTTGCTTCTTACGCATTTAACAAGGATATAAATTCTTTTGAGAATTATTTGAAAGAAGCTTTGAAACGTTTTTATAATGAGTGAAAATAGTACTGATATTATTTCTGATTTGAGTTCTTCCCAAAAGGAAGCCGTCATGTATAACGATGGGCCATCTCTAATAATAGCAGGGGCAGGTTCCGGTAAAACACGTGTCTTGACTTGCAAGATAGCCTATTTGCTAAGTATGGGTTTACCGCCACAAAATATTATTGCTCTCACATTTACTAATAAGGCTGCACGTGAAATGAAAGAACGCATAGCTAATATGGTAGGATATAAGATTGCTAATAGGCTATCAATGGGCACATTTCACTCTGTCTTTTCACGCATATTGAGGCAAGAAGCCTCTTCATTAAATTTTAAAAGCGATTTTGTTATTTATGATACTGGTGATTCTAAAAATACCATAAAGGCTATTGTCAAGGAAATGGGATTAGATGAGAAAGTATATAAGCCTTCTATCGTTCTTTCTCGTATTTCGTTTGCCAAAAATAGTTTAATATCAGCACCTGCATATTACTCCAGCAAATTGGTCGATAATGATTTTTTTGCTAAAATACCCATGGTAAAGGATATTTATTCTGCTTATGTGGCAAAATTAAAACAATCATCAGCTTTGGATTTTGACGATTTGCTCTACTATACAAATGTGCTCTTTAGAGATTTTCCCGAGATAAAAGAAAAATACCAATCCATTTTTCAGTATATATTAGTAGATGAGTACCAAGATGTGAATTTTTCACAGCATTTATTGGTTAAATTTTTAGCAGAAAAACATCATCGTGTTTGTGTGGTGGGTGATGATGCTCAAAGCATTTACTCCTTTAGAGGTGCGGACATTGAAAATATTTTGACTTTTCAGCAAACTTATCCGGAAGCTCGTGTGTTTAAATTGGAACGCAATTATCGTTCTACACAAAATATAGTAGGAGCTGCTAATAGTTTGATTGCCAAGAACAAAAACAGAATCAAAAAGTCTGTTTTTTCTGAAAAAGAATTTGGTTCTAAGGTAAGCGTTTTGTCAGCTTATTCAGATATTGAAGAGGGATTTATCATTGCCAACCAAATTATTCGTTTGAAAGAACGAAACCAATATAAATGGAGTGATTTTGCTGTTTTGTACAGAACGAATGCTCAATCGAGATTGATAGAAGATGCATTTCGCAAAAATAATATTCCTTATCGTATTTATGGTGGAGTATCTTTCTATCAAAGAAAAGAAGTGAAAGATGTGTTAGCCTATATTCGTTTGTCTATCAATACAGATGACGAAGAAGCTTTCAAACGTATTATAAATTTTCCTGCAAGAGGCATAGGAGATACAACACTTTCAAAGGTGTTTGTAACAGCGAAAGAATTTGGCTCTTCATTGTTCGATGTGGCTTCTAATCCATTGAATTTTAATCTATCTGTAAATGCAGGGACAGCATCCAAACTGACAGGTTTTGCTGATATGATACAGAAGTTTGTGAACGAAGTGCATGAAAAAGACGCTTATGAAGCAGCCAATTTTATCATAAGAAATTCGGGAATTACTACAGAGTTTCAGCAAAGTAAAACAGCAGAAAATATTAGCAGTCTAGAAAATATTGAAGAGTTATTATCCAGCATTTTTCAGTATTGCGAGGCAAGGAGGGAGGAGGGAATAGAAACTCCCACTATTATTGATTTTTTGTCTGAAGTTTCATTGCTTACAGATCAGGATGTTGATAAGAGTGCTGAAGATGAACGTGTTACATTAATGACTATTCATTTGGCAAAAGGACTTGAATTTAAAAATATTTTGATAGCAGGAGTAGAGGAAGAGTTATTGCCATCTATTTATAGCACAGAAAATGAAAAAAGTTTGGAAGAAGAACGACGTTTGTTTTACGTAGCTATAACCAGAGCGGAGGAAAATTGTTTTGTTTCGTATTCTAAAACTCGTTTTAGAAATGGACAAATGAAATATACCAAGTCCAGCAGATTTATTGATGATATTGATTTGGAATATGTAAATTTGCCAAATGATTTTAATGGAAAGGCTAGCTCTATTTTTGATTTTTCACAACAAAAGCCATCTTTCTTTAAAGAAAAAAGTGAAATTAATACATCTCAGGTGCTACCTTCTTATCCTAAGAAACTGGTCAAATTAGAAAAAGCAAATACTAATTCGACTAGTAATCAAGTTAACTTACAAGTGAGTGTAGGAACTAAGATTCAGCATGAAAGGTTTGGAATAGGTGAAGTAACCGCTTTAGCTGAAGCAGCTGGGGATATGCGTATTACAGTCAAATTTGAGAATGCAGGAGAAAGGGTATTATTACTGAAGTTTGCAAAATTTACTATTGTAGAGTAATGTATTGTTTTTTATACAACAAATTTTTGAGGTGATAAAAATTCGACAAATAATCATATCGTGTTTCTTTTTGGTTTCTTTTTGTTCTTTTGGACAGAAAAAAGTTCTTGTATATGGTTCTGTTACCAATGAAAACAATCAGCCGATTCAAATAGTAGAAGTTTCAGTTGAGAATTCTACTATTCGCACGCAGTCGGATTTGAATGGACGCTACGAACTTTCTTTTGATGCTCCAAAGGATACTTTTAATTTGTGTTTTGGTAGTATCGGTTTTATATTAACAAAAAAGCAAATAATAATAAAAAATAGTGCGAAGTATCCGTTAAATGTAAAAATGAAAGAATCTGTCCATCAACTTGATGATGTTTTAGTTGAAGGAAGGCAGTTGCAGACAACGACTTCCCAATCGGTCAATACGGACAACTTCAAATTGTTACCGACAGCTTCCGGAAATAGTGTGGAATCTCTTATCAAATCGTTTTCCGGAGTTAGTTCTTCCAATGAGTTGAGCTCACAATATTCTGTTCGAGGTGGTAGTTTTGATGAAAATAGTGTATATGTCAACGGAATAGAAGTATACCGTCCTTACCTTGTTCGTTCCGGAGAACAAGAAGGTCTGAGTTTTATTAATCCGGATATGGTAGGTTCACTCAACTTTTCGGCAGGTGGTTTTGATGTTCGGTATGGCGATAAACTTTCTTCTGTACTAGATATTACCTACAAAAGACCGGAACAGTTTGAAGCCAGTGTTTCCGGTAGTTTTGGAGGAGCAACTGCATATATTGGTACGGCTTCTGATAAATTTACTCAAATGCATGGAGTCCGTTATAAAAATTCATCTTACCTATTAGGATCATTGCAGACAAAAGGAGAATATAATCCGAATTTTGTTGATTATCAAACATTTATGACATATCGGATGACTCCGAAGGCGGAACTTTCATTTCTGGGAAATGTGTCTCAAAATATCTATAATTTTGTTCCACAAACTCGTTCTACCACGTTCGGTCCTCTTGAATCCATGCAAAATTTCACAGTCTATTTTGATGGACAAGAAAAGGATGCTTTTCGAACTTTCTTTGGAGCTCTTTCTGCAAACTATAAACCCACAAAAACAGTATCATTGGATTTTACTTTTTCTGCATTTAATACCCACGAGCAAGAGGCTTATGATATAAAAGGTGAATATTGGTTGAATAAAGTTGCCTCTGCGGGTGATGAAGTGGTTGTATCAGATGAATTGGGTGTTGGTACTTATTATGAACATGCTCGAGATGAAATGAATGTTTCGGTGTTTAAAATAGCACATAATGGTTCACTGAAATTGAATAGTAACAATACCATTATTTGGGGAGTTGACGCAATGCGGGAGATTGTAAGTGATTTTGTACAAGAGTGGGAGATGCGAGATTCAGCAGGCTATTCATTGCCCTATAATTCAACAGACGTAAACTTGTATTATAGTCTTTCTTCCTCTAATAATTTGACCACAACCAGAGCACATGGATATTTGCAGGAAGTATATAAACTTTATTTCGGTGAATCAATATTGGCTTTTACGGGTGGTCTGAGACTTTGTTATTGGACTTTTAATAATGAATTAACGGCAAGTCCGCGTTTGACGGTCGCTTATTTACCTGATTGGGAACATAAAATAAATTTTCGTTTTGCTACCGGGATTTATTATCAATCACCTTCTTATAAGGAAATTAAAGATACTGTTACAATTAATGGTAATTTGACCAATTATCTGAATAAAGATATTGTTTCTCAACAATCGTTACAATTTGTTTTGGGAGCAGATTATTTCTTTAATTTATGGGAGCGTCCGTTCAAGTTTACAACAGAATTGTATTATAAGGATATGAAAAATTTGATATCCTATAATATTGATAATGTAAAGATTAATTATCTTGGAAGAAACGATGCAAAGGGTTATGCCGCAGGTGTTGATATGAAATTTTACGGAGAATTTGTCCCCGGTCTCGATTCTTGGCTGAGCCTTTCACTGATGAACACGATGGAAGATAAAGAAGGTGATAATTATGGTTATCAACCCCGTCCTATGGATCAATTATACAATATTTCAATCTTTTTCCAAGATTATGTTCCCGGATTTCCAAAATATCGTGTTCATTTGATGTTCAATTGGGCTCAGGGTTTTCCTGTATCGGCTTCGAACACAGGAAATTATTCTTCTACAGCACGTATGCCGGATTATCGTAGAATTGATATTGGACTATCTCGTGTCTTCGAGAAAAATGGAGACCCTTTTATGGAAAAATGGATTTTTACTTTTGTTAAAAAGATGTCTATTGGTGTAGAAGTACTAAATTTGTTCGGTTTTAATAATGTCAATTCATATTATTGGGTAACTGATATTTATAATCAGCAATATGCTGTTCCTAATTATTTAACAGGCAGACAACTTAACTTGAAATTTCAACTAGATTTTTAATCAATTAATTTTATAAATAATGTATAACATTGTCCTTTTTCTTATTTTGTTGTTTATAGTTTTGGATTTCGCTATAGAAAGAACGTTAGCTTGGCTGAACGCAAAAAAAATAGGTATTTCTATACCCAAAGAATTGAGTGGCATCTATGACGATGAAAAATACAAAAAACAACAACAATATTCCCTTGTGAACCATAAATTCGGAGTCTTGAGTAGTAGTTTTGATTTTGCCATTTTGGTAATAATGTTCTCTTTTGGATTGTTTGGAGTTATTGATGATTTTTTACATTTATATATTGAAAATGAAATTCTTTTGACATTGGCATTTTTTGGCATTTTATTTATTTGTGATGATATATTGGGCACTCCTTTCGATTATTACCACACATTTGTAATAGAAGAAAAATTTGAATTTAATAAGGTTACTCCAAAATTGTTTTGGGTAGACAAATTAAAAAATTTATTGCTCACTGTCCTATTAGGTGGAGGTTTGCTTACCTTGATAACGTTTATATATCAAATGGTTCCTGAATATTTTTGGATTTTAGCATGGACATTAGTGTCTTGTGTTAGTGTCTTCTTAATGATGTTTTATTCGGAATGGATTGTTCCTTTGTTTAATAAACAAGTCCCCTTGGAAGAAGGCGAGTTGCGGAGTAAAATAGAAGACTTTTCCGTTAAAGCCGGTTTCGACTTGAAAAATATTTATGTTATTGACGGTTCAAAAAGAAGCACCAAAGCGAATGCCTATTTTAGTGGATTGGGTTTAAAAAAGCGAATTGTTTTATACGATACTTTAGTCAATGATTTTACACCCGATGAAATAGTAGCTGTATTGGCTCACGAAATAGGTCATTATAAGAAAAAACACACCCTAATTTCCTTGGTTATATCATTACTTAGTTCATTGATTATGTTTGCCCTTTTGGGATTGTTTTTAGGGAATCCCCTTATAGCACAAGCTTTGGGAGCAACCATTTCTTCTTTCCATTTAGGAATATTGGTATTTGGTATTTTGTATACTCCCATTTCTACCGTTTTGAATATTGGAATTAACGTTCTTTCTCGTAAACACGAATACGAGGCAGATGCTTATGCAGCAAAATTTGGTCTTGCTAATGATTTAATCAATGCTTTAAAGAAACTTTCAGCTAAATCATTGACGAACTTACAACCTCATACAGCGTATGTATTTGTGCATTATTCACATCCTACTTTGTTGGAAAGAGTACAAGCAATAACGAAGATTACAAATGAAGAATCAAATTAAGGTCGATATTATCACTATTGGTGACGAAATTCTAATTGGTCAAATAGTTGATACGAATTCTTCTTTTATGGCAAAAGAACTCAGTAAAATGGGATTCTCTATAGCTCATATGGTAGCTGTTGCCGACAGAAAGGAAGAAATACAGTTAGCTCTTGAAGAGTCTTTTAATAAATCAAATCTCATTCTCATTACGGGAGGCTTAGGTCCAACAAAAGACGATATAACGAAGAATGTTTTGTCTGATTTTTTTGAAATGCATTTGGTGTTCGACCCATCTGTTTTTACTGATGTGGAAAATATTATATCGCATAGAACCAACGCTATGAATGATTTGAATAGGAAACAAGCCTATGTGCCTGATGGGTGCACTGTTATTCATAATAAGGTAGGGACAGCTCCTGCTATGTGGTTTGAAAGGGATAATCATATTATCATTTCCATGCCCGGAGTTCCTCAGGAAATGAAGTGGCTTATGGAAAATGAAATTTTGGAGCGATTGAAGAATTATTATAAAACGCCAGCCATTATCCATGAAAATATTATTGTATGTGGATATCCTGAATCTGTTTTGGCAGAAAAAATAGCAGATTGGGAAGATGACCTTCCTGATTTTATTTCTTTAGCATATTTACCCAATTTGTCTTTTGTTAAATTACGATTAAGTGGAATTTTGACTGATAAACAAGAACTTAAAGGGATTATGTCTCAACAAATAGAAAAATTGACAGTCTTATTGGGTGATGCCATTTTTGCTTATGAGGATACTACTATGGAAGTTGTGATAGGCAGGTGGGTGAAAGAAAAAAAGAAAACTTTGGCAGTCGCTGAAAGTTGTACGGGTGGCAATATGGCTCATTTGATAACATCAGTTTCAGGTAGTTCTGATTACTTCTGCGGTGGAGTTGTCGCTTACTCTAATCAAATCAAACAAAGTGTATTGGGTGTTCCGGTTAATTTGCTGGAAAAATATGGTGCTGTTAGTCAGCAAGTGGTGGAATCAATGGCTCAAAATGTGATGAACCTTATGCATACTGATTTTGCGATTGCAACTTCAGGTATTGCCGGACCTCTTGGTGGTACAGAAGAAAAACCGGTGGGAACAGTTTGGATTTGTGTGTGCAGTAAAGGTGAAATAAAAAGTAAGTGTTTTAGATTTGGAAATATCAGGGAAAGAAATATAGAAAGAGCGACTTATGCAGCATTCACCATGTTGAAAGAGATTATTTGATGTAAGTTTCCAATAAAGTGAGCGGATGGTCCTTTTCCGGAATGATTTCTATATCTTTTATAATAGCTGGAAGTAAAACTGTTTCACCTTTTACAACAGGTGTTTCAGCACCGTTGCATACAATCTTATAATTACCTTCAATACACATGAAAACGATAAAGGAATCAATGCCAGAATAGCTTATTTTTGTGGGTTTGCAAGTGTTTAGTATATTGGTAGTAAAGAAATTACAGTCTGCCAACTCCCTTCTTAATTCTTTGCTGGAATCGGGAAAATGTTGTTTTTTAAAACCATCCAGATTAATACATTCTAATGCATCTTCGACATGTAATTCTCTTGTTTTTCCATTTGTTTCTTTTCGGTTATAATCATATACGCGATATGTAATATCGGATGATTGCTGAATTTCTGCAACCATTGCTCCTTTTCCCAAAGCATGTACAACTCCTTCCGAAATAAAAAACACATCTCCTTTTTCTGTTTCGTGAAAACTAAGAACTTCTTCAATTGTCTGATTGTGAATATGGTTTAGTAAATCCTTTTTAGTAATTTCTTGGTTAAATCCGGCAATAATTTTTGTGTCCGGTGCAGCATCTATAACATACCACATTTCGGTTTTACCTAAACTTTCGTGTTTCCTTTTTGCAGTTTCATTATCAGGGTGCACCTGAATGGAAAGATTGTCCGATGCGTCTAAAAATTTGAATAGTAAAGGAAAATGATTGCCAAATTCTTTGTAAATTTTATTGCCAACAATATTTTCCTTGTGTAGAGAAATAATTTCAGTAATATTCTTTCCAGTAAGGCTTCCGTTTTTAACGACAGATTCATTATTTTTCAAACTGCTTAGTTCCCAACTTTCTCCGATTTTTTCAGAAAATGATGGTTTATTAAGAATAGATGTCAGTCTTGTCCCTCCCCAAATGCGTTTCTTGAAAATAGGGCTGAATTTTAACGGATAAAAAACCATAGATATTTTTTTTATTTACATACTCGCAAATTTAATCTATTTTTCTAACTCAGCAATTGTAGAGAGTAAGTTTTCTATATTCGGTACCTCTTTCTTGAAACTATTATATTCAATTATCCATGTATTTTTTTCGGTGGTAGTGATTTTTATGAACGCATTTTCTGAAATGTCGTACCCTTCACGATTCAGTGCTCTTGTTGTCCAGTATTTGTAGAGACCGTTACCAATTAGTTGAACACTTTTTTTAGTTTCGTAATTCATACAAAAATTGCCTGTGTTTTCATCAAATTGAAAACGATCCGTTCCAAATGTTGTTTCGATTTTTTTTGTTAGAACTAAGTCTTCAGGTATACCTTTTTCAATTTTTTTGTCACTCAAAAGCCATATTTTATCGGTTGTTTGCAGGGCTAAATCTAAATAATGCGTAGATAAGAAAATAGATTTTTGTGTTTCTTTTGATAATTTTCTTAACAAAAGCATAATATCAATTTTGTTTTGTAAATCTAAATGGGCTGTAAAAAAAAAAAAAAAAACGATAGAAGTATCTTG